>Ga0105046_10003621_pt1 | contig 24545 bp, 22 predicted proteins | sample MAT03_FD_78385 | JGI IMG/M metagenome (GOLD analysis project Ga0105046, IMG submission 78385) | Freshwater microbial communities from Lake Fryxell liftoff mats and glacier meltwater in Antarctica - MAT-03 (megahit assembly) | ecosystem: Environmental > Aquatic > Freshwater > Ice > Liftoff...
ATGAGATGCTAGGAGACGCTTGCTTTTCGACGGGGCTGTACGAACGTGCAGTCACCGCCTACCTCGCAGTCCTTCAATACAATCCCTATCACCCGTGGGAAATCTCAATTTACTTACGAGTCGCCCGTGCTTACTATCAGCAAGGGTTATACGAAACCGCCGCCCAAGCGGTTCAACGGGCTATTAACAGCGCAAATGCAGAGGATCAAATCGTTGATTTTCAGGCCTATGACCTGCTGGGCAGCGCCTACTATGCGATGGGGCAATTTGATAAGGCTATAAGAGGTTTTGACATGGCGCTCACATTAATCCATGCCAATGATCCCAGTATCGCCAAAATCACCCAATATCGACAGTTCGCTGTCGATGCCATCAAGCAGAACCCTATCACCCTGCAAGACAGCAAGTTAAAATAAGAGGATAAGCTAAAGAGATATGGGCAGACAATGACCCCTAAAATTCATGTGATTGGCGGCGGATTAGCGGGTTCGGAAGCCGCTTGGCAGCTTGCAGAGCGCGGTCATCAAGTAATTTTGTATGAGATGCGTCCCGTGCGCTCTACCGGCGCGCATGTTTCTGACCGTCTGGCGGAACTGGTGTGTAGCAATTCACTGGGGTCTAAGCTTGCGGACCGCGCCACCGGCGTATTGCAAGCCGAACTTCGCTTGCTTGGGTCAAAACTGATAGAACGCGCTGAGGCGTGCGCTGTCCCAGCTGGTGGCGCGCTGGCTGTTGATCGCGAAGTGTTCTCGCAGAGCGTAACAGACGCGATTACCAATCACCCTAACATCACGCTCAAACGCGAAGAAGTCACCGAACTGCCGGATGAACCGACCATCGTTGCCACCGGGCCGCTGACTTCCCCCGCCCTATCGCAGAAAATCGCCGCCCTAACCGGACAGCAATATCTGTATTTTTATGACGCAATCTCCCCGATTGTCGTGGCCGATACCATTGACATGACTCTTGCCTTTGCCGCCAGTCGATATGACCGCGGTGATGACGATTACATCAACTGTCCGATGAACAAAGAGGAGTATTTCGCCTTTATTGAGGCCATCAAAGGTGCTGAACGCGCCGAACTACGCGATTTTGAACAAGAAGACCCTCGTTTTTTCGAGGGTTGCATCCCGATTGAACAATTGGCGGCGCGAGGAGACGATACATTGGCGTATGGGCCAATGCGCCCGGTTGGATTGCGCGACCCCCGTACCGGTAAACGCCCCCACGCAGTGGTACAACTCCGTCAGGATAACCTTGCGGGCAGCTTGTATAACCTTGTCGGCTTTCAGACCAATATTAAATGGGGCGACCAAGAGCGTATTTTGCGGCTCATCCCCGGCCTCGCCCAAGCCGAGTTTGTCCGCATGGGGCAGATGCACCGCAACACGTTTATCAATTCCCCTACCCTACTCGAACCAACGATGGCTTATCGCGAACGCCCTAACCTGTTTTTCGCCGGTCAAATCGTTGGTGTCGAGGGCTATGTCGGCAATATCGCCACCGGGTTATTAGCGGCCATCAACTTATCGCGTCACCTCAACAACCAAGCCAGCCTGATTCTACCGCCCACCAGCATGTTGGGCGCTCTGGCACATTATGTCACCCACGCCGAACCCAAGCACTTTCAGCCGATGAAGGCCAATTTTGGCATCATGCCAGAGTTATCGGATAAAGTGAAAAACAAGCGGGATCGCTATGGCGCTTATGCCGAGCGCGCCCTAAGTGATCTACAATCTGCGGCACTCGCGGTCAGCGAGCCGGTATATCCCGTCACCTTACCCGTAGAATAGTCACTAAGAAAGGGTCTTAGTCATGCCAGCAGTCGCCCAACGTCTCTTGAATCTTCCTACCTACGTCTTTGCAGGCATCGGGGATCGTATCCGCATCATGCAGCAAGCCGGGATTAAGATTCTGCGCTTGGATATCGGAAGCCCAGACGCGCCGCCACCCTCCGATGTCGTGGATGCGCTGTACGCGGCTGCCGCCAAGCCTTCAACACACGGCTATTCGGGCTATCGCGGTTTACCGGCTTTCCGAGAGGCCGTTGCTCGTTATTATCAGCGCCGGTTTGGGGTGACGATCAACCCAGATACCGAGATTCTACCCTTGATAGGCAGCAAAGAAGGCATCGTTAACCTGTGTATGGCTTATTGTGACCGAGGCGACCTCGCCTTAATTCCCGATGTGGGCTACCCATCGTATATGCAAGGCGTTCGCCTAAGCGGTGCAGAAATTGGCTGGGTTCCCGTTGATGCGGCACATAACTATGTGGTCGATTTCGACGCGATCCCGCCAGAACAGCAGCGTGCGAAACTCATCTGGGTCAACTATCCCAATAATCCTACTGGCGCAGTCGTCAACCTTGATTTTTATGAGCGCGCCGTGGCCTTTTGCAAAAAACACGACATGCTGTTAGCCTCAGATAATCCGTACTGTGAAGTCACTTTTGACGGTTATAACGCTCCCAGCGCCCTTCAAGTCCCCGGCGCAAAGGAAGTCACGCTGGAATTCGTTTCGCTTTCCAAAAGTCACAATATGGCGGGTTGGCGTTTGGGCGCGGCGGTTGGCTCTTCAGAGGCGGTCGAAACCCTGCTAAAAATCAAAAGCAATATCGACAGCGGTCACTTCAATGCCATCTATGCAGCCGGAATCCATGCCTTAGACAACACCCCACAAAGCTGGATCGACGCCCGCAACGATACCTATAAGCGCCGCCGCGACAAATTGATGGCCGCACTGCCCGACATCGGCCTGACTGCGGATTGTCCGAAGGCCACTTTGTATATCTGGGCGAAACCGACTCGGATTAGCGCCTTTCAATATGTCGAAGAGGCGCTAAATGAGGCGCATGTATCACTCGCTCCCGGCGATGCCTATGGCCCGGGTGGCACAGATTATGTCCGTTTTAGCGTCGGGGTTACGGACGACGAATTTGACCAAGCAATTGAACAGTTAAAGGCGTGGTATTCAACTAAATATGCCTGATTTTCACCTCGTTACCCAAGCTGACCGTGAGCGTTGCATCCTTGTCGCAGCGTCAATAAGCATCTCGCGTCCCCTGATGTCTATGCAAGACTCGCTGGCTGAACTTCTTCAGTTAGCAGATACCGCCGGTATGGATGTGGTCGGTCAAATCACCCAAAATCTCAAGAGCATTAACCCGTCCACCTATATTGGCCCCGGCAAGTTGGAAGAAGTCCAACAGTTGATGATTGACAACAACGCTACTGTGGCCGTTTTCGATGATGAACTTTCACCGCGCCACCAACGCGGGATTGAAAAACATTTAGGCGAGAATATGAAGGTCATTGACCGTTCTGCGCTCATCCTAGATATTTTCGCCCAACACGCTCAAACTCGTGAGGGCGCGCTACAAGTTGAACTGGCTCAGTACGAATACCGTAAACCCCGTCTAACTCGTCAATGGACGCATCTCGCCCGTCAAGGCGGTGGCAAAGGCTCATCAGCGGGCGTCGGCTTGCGCGGCCCCGGCGAAACACAGCTTGAAGTAGACCAACGCGAAATCAGTCGCAAAATCATCAAGCTCAAGCAAGATTTGGAAATCGTACGCGGGCATCGTGGGAGACAGCGCACCCAACGAGCGCGTAGCGGTATCCCTGTCATTGCGCTGGTCGGCTATACCAACGCCGGCAAATCGACCCTCATCAACACATTAACGGACGCTGGAACGTATGTGGCTGACCAATTATTCGCGACGCTTGACCCGACAGCCCGTAAGTTGATCTTGCCCAGCGGGCGTCAAGTCATCATCTCCGATACCGTAGGTTTCATTCAAAAACTACCGACTTCCCTGATTGCGGCCTTCCGCGCCACGTTGGAAGAAGTCGCAGAAGCTGATATGTTGCTGCATGTGGTCGATATGTCTCATCCCAACGTGGCCGAGCATATCGAGGCGGTAGAAGATACCCTTGCCGAGATTGATGTCCCTGCTATCCCGCGTATTTTGGTCTGGAACAAGGCTGACCAGTGGACATCTGGTGTGACCCCTCCCATCCCAGAAGAACGCTATTATGTGAACTCGGTGACCATCTCGGCTCATCACAAAACGGGTATCGAGAATTTGCTGAGTGTGATTGAAGACAGCCTAGCCCATTCTCTTCGTACCATAAAGCTATCTATCCCGTATAATCGTGGTGAGGTGGTTTCTGCGATTTATCAGAATACCACTGTGATTGAGCGCAGCGATGATACCGAGGGCGTCACCTTGACGCTTCGCACCTCCGCAGCGTTGGCTGATTATTATGCGGAGTTTCAGGTGCATTGATGTTCAAACAGATTGATCGCTCTAAGCGTCTGGGAAAGCTAATCGACTTAACCTCGTCCGGGCTGTCAAAACGACGTGGCCTACCGATGGTAATTGGCATTTTATTGGTCACGGTGGCGCTGTTGCTGCAAATACTAGGCTACATCACCGCATCAAGGGCGCTGGACATCGTTGCAACCCTCATCCACAGTATTGGCGTCTTGTTCGCTCTGATCGGCTTGACGGTTTCAGCCCCACTCGGTAAATAATCAAAAACGCGGGATGCCCTAGAGCATCCCGCGTTTTTGATTCCAATTTTGATGACGCTACTCGCTATCGACTGCATCTACTATTGGAAGCTGCACCCAGTAAATCTCTGGGCGGAACATCGTATGGATGAACAGACGCATATCATCGGAGACCGTCAAGCCGGATAATGGCGCGGACAGGTCGGTATATAACACGACTTCAACCTGATCATTATCGCATCCGCCAGCCTCGGCGCATTGATTCGGATCTACCCGGCCAACCACCCCGCGAGTCCCCAAGCCGTAGGAAAAATACAAATACCCGTCAGGCGCAAGCACCATCCCTGAGGTACTTTGTAATCCATCCACCAACGGCTCTGGCGTCACAGACTCGCCAGCTTCGATTGCAGCGCGATCTAACCACTCAATCGAACGACGTGCGCTGCCACTATTAGCGATATAGACGCGCTCGTTATCGACAGCCACGCCCGTTGGCGAGCGAAAACCTTCAGCAACTGGAAAAACCTCACCACTGCGAGTGGCGCGCACTAAGGAGTCATCGCCGAGGTTGGTCACAAGGAACGATTCTGCGTCTAAGACGGCGATTCCCCACGGATTCGCGTACCCATCTGAAGTCGTTTGCGCGGCACGGGTGGTCTGAACATTGAGCAGTTTTTCGGTGTCGAAATCGGGAACCCACAACGTAACCTGATCATTCTCATCGGCTTCAGCCACCAACATATGACCATTTCGCACGCCGTAGATATAGGTCTTGGTGCTACCTGTCACGGAGTCGATTTCATAAATCGTCCAGTCGCCGGTGCAAACGACATATAGCTTATTGTTAAACCAGACCATCCCATTCGGGCGCTGTACATTGCCGGTAATCACGCTGAGATCGGCTTGTGTTAGCGTCTCAAATGGCGGTGTGTCATGGGTTTCCATGACGATTTCTGATGTACTCTCGGTGGTGGGTGTCGGGATAGGCGGCGTTTGTGAGAGCAACCCTCCCCAAACCCAACTCAAAACAATCAGCGTCCAAGTCATGCCAGCCCCTTACGATTCCATATCGAAGTCATTGCCAAAACCATAGACTTGCCCTTCTGAAACGCTGGCTGCGTCGAGGGCTTCTTCCAGCAGATCCACTAGGGCGTCATCATCGTCCTCATCGGCTTGTTCCATCATAGCTTCCAAGACGCGCTGCGCCTCTCTACCGCCGATCTCGCCCAACGCCCAGATCGCGATATTACGGACTTGCCCTTCATCTTCCAACGCCAAACGTGATAGATTCGGCCCCGCTTCAATCAAATTGAGTTCACCAGCAGCACGGGCGGCCTCATAACGATTAGCAGGATGGCGACTGGTCAAGGCATCAATGATGACCTCTCCCCATACTTCATCGCTACTCGCGCCCATCGCGACCAAGGCCGCAGTTTTCATGCGCGGTTCTTCACCATCATAGGCTCGTTTGATTTGCGCCGAAATCGTCCGATGACTGCTATGCGCTACCGCCTCTAACGCACGAGCGCGCACCAAAACATCCGTCCGTCGGTCACTGAGCAACGCCAAGAGATAATCAATCACCGGTGTGACCTCGGCCTCCGGTAGTTTTCCCAGTTCGGCATCAAGGATGATCGGCCCCAACGCTTGAATGGCCGACGCCCGTACATCATCAATCGTATCATGCCGCGCCATATCCAACAGTCGCGCCATGTGCGCCAGATTCACCTGTTCGCTCAAGAGGTCAATCGCGGTCTGGCGCACTTCTGGATCGGTATCCGTCAAGGCAAAAATGCCAAAGGCGGTGAAATCTAGTTCAAAATCACTTTCAGCCGCCTCCACCAATGCCGTCATGATTTCGCGCCGCTCATCCGTCGGCAGCAATGCCCACACTTTGGAGACATCGGCCATTTGCGAGGGGAGAATTTTGGACAAACCTCTGATGATGAGGTCTGGCACACGCTGCCCCGCGACAAACTGAGATAGCACGGCCAGCGTATGGTTAAAGCCCGGACTCACTGGGCGAATTTCGTCTTTCACTCCCACGTTTCAATCTCTCCTCACCGCCACGTTACCGAAGCATATTGATAATCGGGTCTCTGATGTCGTTAATGATGAAGAAAATCCCTAGCACCAGCATGAGGACAATTCCGGTCATCATAATGGCATCTTCAAGGCGCTGCGAAAGCGGCTTGCCGCGCACCATCTCAATCAGAACGAACAAGATACGCCCACCATCTAGCGGTGGGATTGGCAATAGATTGGTGATGCCTAGCGCGATGCTGATGAGCGCCGCGAAACGCAAGAAGGGGTATAGATTACCAACCTCGATACTCCCTTGCAACAACACCCCGCCCAACTGACTGATTCCTACGATGCTGACCACACGGCTCTCTTCAGGTTCAGCTTCACCGCTTAAGAGGCGGGCGGGCATTTGAGCAATAGTCTGGAGGACGCTCGTCACTTCGTTAAACCCGTAACTAATGGCCTCACCAAACCCCAGCGGGATGTAAGCTATGACTTGTTGGCTGTCAATGGCTGCCAAATCCCAACGCGCCATCAGATTGATAATCCGAACATCTGCGCCCAGAAATCCTTGTGATGGAGAGGGATTCACCCGTGGCGTAACTTGTAGACTTACGGTTTCGCCGTTACGTTGAACTTTCAGGGTATATGCTCGCCCCTGATTGGCTTGATTGACGCTTTTCAAAATTTCAAACGCATCAGCCTGCACCAATGATTGCCCATCGGCACTGAGCATGATGTCGCCCGGTTGAATCCCGCCAATTTCTGCCGGAGACCCAACTTGATAGCCCCCGACCAGAAGTTGCTGGGTATAAGCCTGTTCAGCCGCCGTCGCAATCCCCGGCGTGACCACGATTTGAAGTTCTGTTACTGAGGTCTCAGGCGAAGGGTCTCCTGATGAAGGCTCTTGCGCCCCGTCAGCGACATTGACAAATCTCAACACGCCTAATGTGACGGGTTGATCGGTGTTCAATGCAGAAGATAGCCCGGTATAGCCATCGAAAGCCTCGCCGTTAATGGTTTCAATGATGTCACCCGTCTGAACGCCCGCCTGCGCTAAGATCGAGGATGGGGCAACATTTATGATTGAAACCGCTTCTCCAGCGATGTTTTCAACCCCGGACAAGCCGATAATCACAAACACGATGAACGCACCAATGACATTGGCAATCGCGCCAGCAGCCATAAAGAAAATGCGACCCAATGGTTTGGCCTCATTGACCGTGTGCGGATTGGTAATGCCCAAACGTAGCAAACGCTCGCGGTCTGATTCCTGTTTACGTTCGCTCACGTCATTCGTAGGATTGATGTCGGCCTCATTCAGCTTGGCGCGTTCTTGCGCGACCTCCTCAGCGGACTGAGGGCGAATCATATCTTCACCAAACGGACGGACAAAACCGCCCAATGGCAAAAGATTAAATGTGAACTCGGTCTCACCCCATCGGAACAGCTTAAACAGTCGCGGCGGATAGCCCACGCCAAATTCCAAAATAGTGATCCCTACTGCTTTAGCCGCAAACAGGTGTCCCAATTCGTGGATGATTACTGCTGGGATTAAGACCAATCCGAACGCCAACAATGACGCGAAAAAGTCGTTCCCAACCAAGAAGTCAAACATGCCAAACTCCAATATCCCATCGACCAATGCAATTCAATTGTCGGCCTCTACACTTCAACCCAGTATACCCCCTGTCTATTCCATCCGGGACTAGATTTTCACCACACGCTTAGGCAACGACGGTTGCGCCGCCGCCAACCCGCGCACGTAGGGCGTTTTGTACGCCCGGCAATCCACGCACGCGACGCTCAATCTCATCCGCATCTTGAGCCGTGGTCAGGCAGTGGACATTCGGCCCAGCATCCAGCGTATAACAAACCGACAAGCCTTCACTCCGCCAACGACGTACAGAATCCATCAACAACAGTGAAGCAGGTTGCCAATAGAATAACGCCGGACGACTGGTCATCATAACGGCGTGCATCATGTTTGAGTCTTGTTCGACGACCTCAGAAAATTTGGCGAAATTTCGCTCGAACAAGGCCTCTTTACAACGTTCTAGCCGCGCTGGTGCGCTGGCAACCCGTGTAGCCTGATAATCACTGCTGATAGCCGTGCCATGCCCCTCGCGTGAGCCAACATCTTTATGTTCCGTGCTGATAATGCCGACTACATCGACCAAATCCCAGTGCGAGGCCGGGGCGATGGTATAAGCGGCTGATTCCTCATGGGTAGACCCTGTACACCACTCGACATATCCAGCGGGGATAGACCGGGACGCAGACCCCGACCCCAAACGGGCGATACACGATAATTCCCGTTCGCTCAGGCTTGCCCCAGCCGCCGTGACCGCCGCCAGCGTGAGCGCCGCAAAAGATGAGGCGGATGAGGCGATTCCAGCTCCCATCGGGAAGTTGTTTTGCGAAATAACTTCCGCACGGACATTCAAGCCCAGACGGCGGCGAATCGCATCAAGATGGTGTGAAACGCGCTGAGTCGCCTTAATTTCTGCGACTTCGCCGTTGATACTCAGACTATCTGTGCCAAGTTCACCACCCCAAATGACGGTGGTCACGCTCACAACACCTTCGAGATTCATGCTCAGAGAGGGGTTGGCTGGCAAACGCAATGATTCATCTGCGTTACCCCAATACTTGATAAATGCGATGTTAGAATACGCTTGAGCAGTTGCTTTCATTCGAGTAAACCTATTGACGTGTCGAAAGATCAGGATTGTACCGGAAAAACCTAACGATATAATCCCTAGCGGATACCATTCACCCTACGGAGGGGATATTGCGTGCATTTACCGGGTTGATACGCACGATGCGCCCCAAACAATGGACGAAAAATGTGCTGTTTGTATTCCCTGCACTCGTCTTTGATGGCAAACTTTTCGATATTCCCTCGTTTTTTGCCGTAGCCTATGCTTGCGTGTTGCTATGCCTGATTGCGGGATCTGTTTACATTCTAAACGACCTTGTTGACATCGAAAGCGATAAACTGCACCCGCGTAAACGCCTACGGCCGCTGCCTTCCGGCCAGCTTCCGGTGATGGTAGCGCGGGTAGCCGTCGTCATATTGCCGTTGACCGTCTTGGTTTTGGCTGTTGCCTTCAATTGGAGACTGGCCGTCATTCTCGCAATCTACTTTGTCTCTCAGATTCTATATTCTTTCTATCTGAAGCACATCGTCATTGTAGACATCTTGACCGTGACATCAGGGTTTGTGTTGCGAGTGGCCGCCGGCGTTGTCGTCATCCAAGTCACCAACTTCTCGCCGTGGTTATATGTATGCAGCGGTTTATTGGCGCTGTTTCTCGCCATTGGCAAACGTCGCCAAGAACTCTTACTGCTGGGCGAAAACGCCGCGAAAGTCCGCAAGATTTTCCAGTATTATAACCTCCAGTTCTTGGATGAGATGTTGCGAGTCGTCACAACCGGGACATTTATAACTTACACCATGTACACCATCGAAGCCCCCTCACCCATTCTGGCACAGACTAAAATGGCGTTGGCAACCGTCCCATTCGTGTTATATGGACTATTTCGCTATTTGTATCTGATTTACGTCAAAGGTGAAATGTCCGCGCCCGACGAGGTGCTTTTGAAAGACCGTCCCCTCCAAATCGACATCGTGCTGTTCGCGCTCTCGTTCATTGTGATTCTGTATGTCATCCCACACTGAGATTATCACGTCTGCACCGGCCAAGATTATCCTTTTGGGTGAACATGCCGTGGTTTATGGCAAGCCCGCCTTAGCTGTGCCTGTAACCAGCTTGCGCGTGACGGTGACAGCTACGCCCGCCGAAGCAACCATCATAGAAGCTGCCGACCTTCAGCAGACCTTGCCAGAAGGGATGAGCGCACATGAGTTAACCGATCCGTTACTGCGGATGATTTCCGCCACTGCCCAGCATTTCGGCGCGCAGCCGCCCAAGATGCGCTTTAGAATCGCGTCCAGCATCCCCGTCGCAAGCGGCTTAGGCAGCGGCGCAGCGGTATCGGCGGCCTTGGGGCGTGCCGTCGCACTGGCGTTGGGTCATGATATCTTGGCAGAGGTGTTAAATGGTCTGGTATATGACATCGAACGGATTCACCACGGTACGCCCAGCGGCATTGATAACACAGTCATTGTCTACGAAAAACCGGTCTATTTCATGCGCGACCAAATCCCTCAAACCTTTGAAGTCAACCGCCCAATGCGCTTTTTGATTGCGGATACTGGGCGTACCGCGCTCACCCGTGAATCTGTCGGTGATGTGCGAAGATTGGTCGAGGCGAATCCGTCGCAAATACAACCCGTCTTAGACGCGATTGGTTATGCTGTGGATTTAGCCCGTATCGCCCTCGCACAAGGGGACAGCGTGCTATTAGGTGAATTGATGGTCAAGAATCATCAGTTGCTACAAACGCTAACCGTTTCGTCACCAGAACTCGACCATCTAGTGATGACAGCATTAGACGCGGGCGCGGGCGGCGCAAAACTTTCTGGCGGTGGGCGCGGCGGCAATATGATCGCACTCGTCACATCAGAGACCGAGCAAGCGGTTAGAATGGCTTTAACCGATGCCGGAGCCGTGCGCGTTATATCGACCACGGTGGGCGGTTCTTAAACGATTTTAGGGGGAAACAACGCCATGCTAAAGATGATTAAACTCGGTGGTTCGCTCATCACGGATAAATTGGTCGAGCAAAGTTTTCGAGCCGATGTCATGTCGCGGATTGCCGGTGAGATCGCCACAGCACTCCCCTCGCTAACAGAACCGTTAATCATCGGTCACGGCAGTGGTTCTTTCGGACATTTCGCGGCTAAGCGGCACGACACCATCACTGGCGTCCAAACCCCCGAACAATGGCGCGGTTTCGCCGAGGTCGGATTTGTGGCCGCAGAACTCAACTTTTTGATCGGTCAGCAACTAAGGCGCGCCGGTGTACCGGTCTTTCGCTTTCAATCCTCAGCCGCTTTAATTGCCAAAGATGGCATCCCTCAGCACATGCCGCTAGACAACTTGCAAAAGGCGCTGGAAAACGGCCTAGTGCCATTGGTTTATGGGGATGTCGGGTTTGATACGTTGCGAGGCGGCACCATCATCTCAACCGAAACGCTGTTCACCTATCTGGCTCAATCGTTGCAAGTCAGCGAGATATTCCTTGTGGGCGAAGTCCCCGGCGTGCTGGATGAAACGGGAACAGTTATCCCGCTGATGACGCCTGAGACATTTGGTCAGGCACAAAGCGCGATCACTGGCTCACGAGGGACGGATGTCACCGGCGGCATGTTGACCAAAGTCACCGATATGCTGGCATTGGTGCAAGCACGCCCCAACATGACCATTCACATTTTAGACGGTTTAACTGAAGGGGTTTTACGCGATGCTTTGCTAGGTAAGTCAACCCTCAAGACGACCATCCGCGCAAACTAAATCGGCGTCCCATCGCATTGAGGCTGGCAATCATCATCACCAGTGGCAAGCCAGACGCTATCGCAATCCATGGCGCATAACGGATTGCCAAACGCCCCTCGGCCAGCATCGCACCCCATTCTGGGCTGCTAATTTCGCCCCCCAGCCCTAAGAATGTCAATCCTGAAGCAAATAACAAGCCGTTAGCCAATGTGATACAAGCCGCCCCAATCAAGATCGGGCTGGCGTTTGGTACTATGACGCGCAGTACGATATATCGAGCAGGCGCGCCACACGCTTCCGCAGCTGTAACATACATTTTCGTCCGCGTTTGGGCAAAAGTCATGGCGACAATACGAGAAAACGGTGCGATTTGAGTCACCCCAACTCCAATAATGACCGCCTTCCAACTTGCGCCCATCCCCCCCACAAATACCAATGCCATCAACCACCCCGGCAACGAGAGCAATACCAGTTCAATCAATAGCGTGATGTTCCCCACCAAGCCCACGCCAAAAGCCCGCAACGTTCCCAGTGCCATGCCAAGCCCGATGCCAATCATAGCCGCGCCAACCGCCAAAAGTGCCGTCACTCTCCCTCCGTGAAGCACCCGGCTCAAGACATCACGACCCAGCGTATCCGTCCCGAAGATGAACAATGCCGACGGTGGCATAGCCCCGATGTGTGGTCGAGTAGTTAAAGGGTCATACGGCGCAATCAGTTCCCCAAATAGCAACAAAAACAACATCCCAATACATACGCTGCGCGCCATCAGGCCATTTTTTCCCGTTGACGTGGATCAAGCCAACGCCCAGCGATTTGTGTCAGACCGTAAATCACGGCTTGGCAAGCCGCCATCAATAGCACCCAGCCCTGCACAACCGGATAATCGCGCCGCATCACCCCATCCAATAAGGACTGCCCCAACCCCGCCCGCGAGAAAATCGTCTCGGTAATAACCGTGCCGCCCAATAAAAACCCGACCTGCACCGAAATCACAGGGATAAGCATGGGCAGCACGACCCGGACGCGATGACGCCACAGGATTAACCATTCTGGCAGCCCTTTGCTATAAGCTACCCAAACATACCCTTGTTGATTTTCGCTCAATAATGCGATGCTGAGGGTATTGGCGATGGGAGCTGCGCTGTGCAGTCCAAGCACGACTGCCGCCCCAAATCCGCCGGTTAAAACCCCCGACATCACCGCCAATGTGCCGCTGACATAAATTGGGACGGCGATGAGCAAATCAATCGTCCAACGGCATAATTGCCCGGTGACGGAATGATGGGATAGGCCACCTGCTGTCCCCAACATCATCCCAATCGCGATGGACAGCACCAATGCGCCGAAGGCTAGGCGCAACGTCTCCGCCCCGCGTGACATCAACATCTGACCTACCCGTTCGCCTGTGACCAACGAAACGCCTAAATCCGCCTGCATAGCCTTGCCCAAATATGTCGCATATTGTTCGACCAGTGGTCGGTCAAGGCCGAGAGATTGTCGGCGTTCCTCGATGATAGAGTCAGCCATGCCTGCTTGCATCGCTTGTGCCTGTATTGCGTCACCCGGCAAAACGCGCAGTAGGATAAAGGCAACCGTGACCGCCAGCCATACGCTGATAAAACCTCGTAGGCCGGCGACACCGATGCCGGTCATGGGCTATAGCTGGCGTTATACAAGACTGGGAACCAGCCATAAGCGTCGTACTTCAACCCACTCACCTTAGACGATACGCCATTGAGGTTTATACGGTCACGCAGTGGCATCACCACCGCTTGTTCGATGATGACCGCCTGAACCTGTTTATAGAGCGCGGCACGAAGGGTTGGGTCAAGCTGGCGTCCAGCATCGTTGAGCAGCGAATCCAACTCTGGACTGCTGTAGCCAGAGAAATTACGACTGCCATCCGACGCATAGTAGGTTTTCAAAAAAGCCGGGTCTACCCCATACGAATTGAACGCCACGAGGTGATATTCTCCCTTTGCAATCTCGCTCATAAGGGTCGAAAAATCAGGCACGCTAATCAATTCGAGGTTGATGCCGATACTATGCCATTGATCTTGCATGAACTGGGAGATTTGTCGGAATTCGCCCCACGGTGGGACGAGCATTTTTAGCGTCAAATCGCCTTCTGGCGTATCCCATATCCCATCAGCGTTCGTATCGGCATACCCTAGCGTTGAAAGCAACGCTCGCGCTTGTTGACCATCGAACGGATAGCGATTCGCGCTTGCGTCGGAGTAAAACTGTGTGCCACGGGTTAATGCGCCTGTCGCCGGTGTTGAGAACCCTTGATACAGCGCATCAACCATCGCTGTCCGGTTTGTCCCCAACATCAAGGCTTGCCGGAAAGATTGATTATTGGTCGGCGCAAGTTGGGTATTCAGTAGAATCTGATCCGGTTGCCCCGGCACAACCGCCGTGATGATCTGGAAGGCGCTATTGCCGACCAATGTCCGGGCATCTGCCGGCGGGATTTCGCCCATCACTTGTGCGCCGCCTTGCTCTAGCGTCGTTAGCCGTGTTGCGGGATCACGGAAGAATCGGAACTCCACCTCATCAATCACCCCATTGGCGGGCGCTTGATAAAACGATGGCCCCCATGTGTAATCAGGATTGCGTCGGATGACTAACCGATCATCAGGGACATACTCGACAAACCGATATGGACCCGTCCCGACTTGATTAAATTGATAACGCTCTAGGCCATAGGTTTCAAGCGCGGTTGGGCTTGCCATCCCCAGATAAAACTGACTTAACGAATCTAGCAACGGTGCATACGGCTCTGACAGCCGGATTTCGATGGTAAAATCGTCTATGACGGTATAGCCATCGTAAGTTCCCAGCAGAGCCGCCGCGTTTTGTGAGCGAGCTTCTGGAGATACAATTCGATTAACATTGGTGGCTACTGCCTGAGCGTCAAATCGAGTGCCATCATGAAACGTCACATCTTGGCGCAGCACAAAGGTGTAAATGGTCTGGTCTTCCGAAATCGACCAAGAAACTGCCAATCCCGGCACAAATTGCCCTGTATCGGGGTCGCGATAGATCAGCGTGTCATAGACCTGACGTAGCACAATCCCCATTTCAGACGATTGATTGATATGCGGATCAAATCCGCTGGGAGAGAGCGTTAAGCCGTAAACCAACCGATTTACCGTAGCTTTAGGGTTAGAATCACTCGCACATCCCACTAACAAAGCGACCAACACGAAAAGTAAAAAACGTGACATAGCGTTGGACTGGCGTAGTGTAGGCATATAGGGGTCTCGGTTGAACCTCAGTGAACACCCGCGTATACTGTCACGGGACTTATATCAAATTTTAGCACAAGCTAATCGTGCTTGGAATCGGCCTATTATGACAGACTATCGCTCTCGGCTTTTGACACCTCCGCGTGAAGAAGAGGAAATTCGCCCTTATAGGTCGGTTTGGCGCAGCCTAATCCTTGAAAACAGTCTGTACGGTGGCTTCACAGCGCTGTGTTTTGTGGTTTTCGGCATTTTTGCCCTGCCATTGCCACAGGCACTCCGTCAGCCCATCAATATCTTGATTGCGGTGTTGCCGATTTCCCTCTGGATTATTTTCTCGCTCTTCGCGGAACGGCTTGTGCCGCAACCGCGCCGACAACTTGTGCCAGTATTCTTGTTCTCAGTGTTGGTGGCGCGTGCCATCGGACAGCCGTTGGTCTCAGAATTTTTACGTGTACAGGATTGGCTGCCGCTAGACTCTGCCTTAAATCGGATTATCGGCTACACCTTCAGCACTGGCATCATACAGGTCGGACTGGGCTACATCATTGTGCGTACTCTCACATGGGATGAACACTTGCGTGACCGGCACGACACGCTTGCCTATGCCGCCGCCGCCGCGCTGGGCTATGGCCTATTGCCCTCGTTAGAATTTGCCTTAAACGGCAACCCTAATCCGTATATTGTGGCCGCCAACACTTTCATCACAATCACATTGCTCTTGGTTTCAAATTGTATTGTCGCTTACGGATTAGCGGCTACCCGATTCGATGCTTCACCGTCGCTGTTTATGCCCTTCACCGTCGCGCTGGGGTCTTTCATCACAGGGTTAGGACTACCGCTTTATTATGGGTTTCTCAACGCGACCTTTTCTTTGGGCGGTGCATCGGTTCAACGTCACATCTTGGGGATTGGCTTCACGGGCGCTCTGTTGGCGGCAGGGTTAACCTTGATTTATGTGTTGTTTAGCTATGCCGAACGCCAAGCCCGTGAACGTGAGTTAGAGGGTTAATCGCCATGCTCATAGAGTTCGGACGCGCCGAAACCACCCGCAGCCAACGTTTTTCACATTATTTCACGCTGCTATATTGCGCGTTAGCGTTGCTGATTGGCGCCAACCTACGCGATTCCTCATTGTATGCGGTGACGATTTTCACCAATCGCGAGGTCGGCGTCATGGCTTATTATCCTGCCAATTGGCTATTCAGCACGCCCGACGGCGTGGTGTTAGAGGTTCAAGACAGCCAACGACTCGGCTATAAAACCACCATTCGCATCCAAGTCTTGCCCTTTGCTGATGGGATGAGTCCGCGTAATGTGATTGACACGCTGGCATTAGGCCGTCGGACGTCTTTACCCTTTTACAAGATTTTGTCGATTTCAGACCGTCCATTGCAAACCGATGACATCACCACGGTGGTTGAGTACACCTATGTTGCCGATCTGGACGACCCATTTCTTCAACTTGTTCCATCAGTCGTTGTCGGTGAAGATGTGGTGATTGTGCGCCGGAATCAAGTCATCCTCGTGTCTTTCATTGCCGATGCCAATACCTATCAACAAGATTACGAGGTTTTTCAACGCTTCCTAGAAACATTGGACTATTAACCCCTATGCACAAATTCTTCTTGAGCCTTGCTTTGGCGCTTCTCGCAATAGCGTGGCCTGTTCAGGCACAATCAGCCGTGTCGCTTGACATCAACCGTATTCAGCGCGCTACGGTATTGGTAATGCAAACACGCACAGTCAGCGGTATCTCATTTATCACCTGCGTGAGTTCTGGCACATTTGTCAGCCGCGATGGACTCATCCTCACCAACGCTCACAGCACCACCCCTAATCTGGATTGCCCCGGCGACTCGCTCATCATCGCGCTCAACGTCCGGCCAGATGAACCGCCGGTCTTGGCTTATCAAGCGGTAGTTGTACAGACCGATCTCGGCCTTGATCTCGCCCTACTTCGTGTGAGCGCCGCGATCAACGGGCGCGCTATTGATGCAGAAAACTTGAGCCTACCATTTGTCGATTTGGCCGAGATCAACACCGTCTCATTGGATGACACCATCACAGTCGTAGGTTATCCCGGTTTATCAGACGACCCAGTAGCCTACACATCGGCTACCATACAAGGTTTTACGGCTGAACCACGCGGCGGTGAGAAGGCATGGGTGAAATTCCGCGCTGCATCAGACATTCTGAGCGAAATCCCCGGGACATTCAGCGGCGGCGGCGCGTATAACCGTCAAGGTCAACTCATCGGAGTCCCCACAACTGCGCCGTTGGCTCGTCAAACCGATACATCTAGTTGTGCGCGTTTTCAGGATACCAATGGGGATGACCTGATCAACACAACCGATTTATGCGTCCCACTCGGCGGAGCGATTAACGCTTTACGCCCCTCAGATTTCGCCCTCCCGCTAATTCGTAGCGCCTCACTAGATTTGCAAGTGACGCAGCCCTCAAGGGCGTCAACGTCGTTTGGCTCTGGGTTAGAGGCGCAGATTTCCGGTCTGTTTTTCGCCCCCTCCGCTAATAATGACATGCCAACCACGGTGATTAGCAGTCTACCGGCTGGGGCGGACAGTTTATATTTGTTTTTCGACTATTCGTTCATGACGCCTGAAACCGTCTATGAACTGCGCGTGACCATTGACGGCAATACCAGCGCGGTCTTCAGCTTACCCCCGGTGCGCTGGAGCGGTGGAGAACGCGGGCTGTGGTATATCGGCCTAACCGGGCAAACCCTGCCTAACGGGGAATATTTGATACGCTTACTGGTCAATGGCATTTTGGCCGGAGAAGCACCGCCGTTGCGCGTCGGGGGCGCGCCAGAACTGAACCCGACTTTTCGCAGTATCCAATTCGTGTTGGACGAAGACGGTCAGATGTTCGGGAATGGCTACATCCTCGGCGTTGGCACAATCGTCAGCGCGCAGTTCATCTATGACAATATGGTTGATGGGCTTGAGTGGACGGGTATCTGGTATTTCAACGGTCAAGAGCTTCCCCGCGTCGGTGGCGCGTGGGCATGGGGCGTTAATGGCGCGCAATCCACGTCATTTACCGACCCAAACGGCCTTTTGCCCGGACGCTACCGCCTCACCCTTTATATTGAGGGACGGTTATCTGCGCTGGCCGATTTCACCATCGCGGGCAGTCGCGCTGATGCCCGCCCACGTATTTTCAGCGGGGAGCGCTTTGTTATCGCAGATACGTTGGATGAGGCGCTCGCCAAACCCGCTGCCAATGCTGTAACCACTCCGCCTGAAAGCCTATACGCCTTGTTCGATTGGGAATTCATCGCACCCGGCACGCTTTGGCAGCTTCGCCTAAGCATTGACGACGACATCTTTTTTGACCAAGTTAGTGCATGGTCTCTTACAGAATCCGGGACGGGCTATGCAATACAGTTAGGCGCGCCAGCCCAGCTACCCGATGGGACTTATCGGCTCGATTTGCTCATCAATAATATCTTGCTGCGTAGCATCACCATCGAGATCGGCATCGGTCAGCTTTCCATTGACCCGTTTGCGCTACCGGAAGGTGTTCAAGTTCGCGGCACATTGATTGATGGAGAAACCGGCCTCGGCATATCAGGCGCGACCATTTTCATCCTCAGCGCAGAGTTCTCAGTCACCGATTTTGAGGCCGCGGCCAGCCAACTGTATACCACAACCGTGAGTGACCGCGATGGGCGTTTCCAGTTCAGCCGTCCGTTACAATTTGCCATCCCATATAGCATCATCATTTCGGTTGATGGTTATCTCCCTATCAATGCTGATGGCCTAGAAGTAGACTCGAAAATCGTAAACCCACTTGAACTCACTATTTACATGACACGAGGCTAATTTCTCAGCATGGCCGCCGAACCCACCGAACGCCTCGACATCTTACTCCACCAACGCAATCTCGCCCCCAGTCGTGAGAAGGCACGCGGCATGATTATGGCCGGTGAGGTAACGGTTAATGGAATCATGACCGATAAACCCGGCACGCGAATCGCTTTGACCGCCGAGATTATCCTCAAAGAGAAGCAGCGTTTCGTCAGCCGAGGCGGTGAAAAGCTTGAGGGTGCGTTCAAGCACTTCCCAATCGTTGTTGAAGGACGAATTTGTGCCGATGTTGGTGCAAGCACTGGCGGATTCACCGACTGCCTGCTCCAGATGGGCGCAGCGCGAGTCTATGCCATCGATGTCGGTTATGGCATCCTCGACCACACCCTGCGAATTGACCCGCGTGTGGTTGTCATGGAACGCACCAACGCCCGTTATGTCGAAACCTTACCGGAGATAGTTACGTTGGTTGTCGCCGATGCTTCCTTCATCTCGCTCAAATTGCTGCTCCCCCCTATAAAGAGATGGTTAACCCCACAGTCAGATGTGATTACGCTGATAAAACCGCAATTTGAGGCTGGCAAAAAAGAGGTCGATAAAGGTAGCGGCGTCATTCGCGATCCGCGCATCCACCAGCGCGTTTTGAACGAGGTTTTAACTTTTGCCCACGATCTCGGTTTCAAATTAACCGGTCTACGACGCTCTCCATTGCTTGGGCCAGCCGGTAATGTCGAATTTTTGGCGTGGCTTCAACCGTCCATAACCGGCGAAAATATCGGCTTATCGCTGGACACCGCCATTACAGAAGCCCTCCGTCACGAATGACTCACCGATAATCCGGGCTTTTCTGATATACTGCTGGGCATCATATATCTGCTACGCAGGATAACGCATGAATCAGTCGCATATCCGCAATTTTTGCATCATAGCGCACGTCGATCACGGTAAATCGACGCTCGCTGACCGTTTGCTCCAACTCACCCATACCGTGAGTGACCGTGATATGCAGGCGCAACTGCTCGACAGCATGGACTTAGAACGCGAACGCGGCGTAACCATCAAAGCCTCGGCAGTTCGGATGCACTACACGGCCAAAGACGGCGAAACCTACCTCGTCAATCTCATAGATACCCCCGGTCATGTGGACTTCACTTATGAAGTTAGCCGCGCCTTACAAGCCTGCGAAGGGGCGATTCTGGTGGTAGATGCCAGTCAAGGCATTGAGGCGCAAACCCTGACCAACGTCTATCTGGCATTAGAACTCGACCTCGAACTTTTGCCGGTCATCAACAAAATCGACTTACCGGCTGCCCAGCCGGAAGAAATCGCTAAGGAAGTTGAAGAACTGCTCGGCTTGCCTGCCGAGGAAATGACGCTCATCAGCGCCAAAAATAACATCGGTATTGAGGATGTTATGGAGCGCGTCATTAAGGGGATACCAGCCCCGAAGGGCGATCTTAACGCGCCCATGCGTGCGCTCGTCTTTGACTCGCACTATGACGCTTATAAGGGCGTTGTCGCTTATGTGCGTATGATTGATGGCACTGTCACTAAGCGCGATAAATTACTGCTGATGCAAACTCAAGCCACTTTTGATCCAGTGGAATTAGGCTTTTTTAGCCCGATGATGCAGACTACGGACAGTTTATCCGCTGGTGAGGTCGGTTATATCGCCACGGGCTACAAGACTGTCCGCGAATGTCGCGTGGGCGACACCATCACGCTCTTTTTGAATGGCGCGCCAGAGCCTCTCCCCGGCTATGCTCACCCTAAACCGATGGTATTTGCCGGTATTTATCCCACAGACAACGACGCTTACGGTGAACTGCGTGAATCGCTGGAGCGGCTTCAACTCAACGACGCTTCACTGGTGTTTGAGCCAGAAAGTTCACAGGCGTTGAATTTTGGTTTCCGCGTGGGTTTTCTCGGACTGTTTCACATGGACATCATCCAAGAACGCCTAGAGCGCGAGTACGACCTCGACATCATCGCCACCGCCCCCAGCGTGAAATATCAAGTCACCAAACACAGCGGTGAAGAGGTCGAAGTCGATAGCCCGGCTCAATTGCCAGATGAAGGCAGTATCAAGGAAATCCGCGAGCCGTGGATGAAGATTCAGGTCTACTCCCCACAAGAGTACATCGGCGCTATCATGGACTTGGTGATTAAGAAGCGTGGTATCTACACAACCTCTGAGTATCTTGATAAGTCTCGTGTCGTCTTGCATTATCGGATGCCGCTGGCTGAGGTCATCATCGACTTTTATGACCGGCTCAAGAGTTCTACACGCGGTTATGCCAGCCTCGATTATCAGTTCGCTGATTATCAGGCCGGTGATTTAGTCAAGCTGGATGTTTTGGTTAACTCAGAGCCAGTAGACGCCCTCGCCATCATCGTCCATGCGGAGGACGCTTATAACAAGGGACAGCGATTAGTTTCTCGCCTGAAAGACCTGATTCCCCGTCAGCAATTCGTCGTCCCCATCCAAGCCGCCGTCGGCAAGCGCGTGATTTCCCGCGCCAATGTTTCTGCCATGCGTAAAGATGTTTTAGCGAAGTGTTACGGCGGTGACATCACGCGCAAGAAGAAACTGCTTGAAAAGCAGAAAAAAGGCAAGAAGCGCATGAAAATGATCGGCTCGGTAGAAGTGCCACAGGAAGCCTTCATGGCAATCCTCAGCCTCGGCGACGACGAATAGTCCGCTTATAATTCAGCCAGTGCTTTCTGCCCTAATGCGCTAGGGATTAGCCCCTCATCACTCATCAGTTGAACAGCATCAGCCAATCGTATCAGGCTGGTGCTGTTTTGTTGTATGGTGCTTGGCACATCATCTATCACACAGATATTCTGTATGATTTGTAGGCCAACCGAACCCGCATCCCGATAAATCTGCGCCAATACGTCCTGACTATAGCGTTCGGTGTTCAGCATCAACAGCGCTGCCGGGTGTTCGATATCATATGCGCCGACGAAATTACGATTTGGTGCGTCAAATTTACCCGTATGACATACCAGTGGAATATCGCTCATTAGGCTAACGGCAGTCCCCAATCCGACCGCCTCGGATGTGCAAACCAAACGGCTGATGTTCGCCGCAAGGCGCTGCTGAATTAACCCCGCAATCGAACGTAGGAGGTGGGGGTAAGACGACAGCAGTTCTAGGCCTAATTTGACGTGTTTTTGGCGCTCATGGGTGAATGTCCCCAATTGGAACAATCCAGCCCCAAATAGCCCACGAATCAGGGCTTGTAGCGGCTCATCCACCGACCATTTCCAGAACCATCGTCCGCAAGGTTTCCTCAAAGTCCAAGCTGCGCGCCTTAAACAAGACATCTTCCGGCAACAATCGCACCCGCTGCGTCCCTAGACCGAACATGCGTTGCACGGTCCAATAAACCGGCGTTATCCGGCTGTCAACTGCCCCGCTTGATAGCAAGAAGGCGGCGCGATCTTCTCGCCCCTGATAAGCCCATAGCACGCCTGCATCGGCTATCGTGACAGCATCGCAACCATAGGCCGTTTCTTCCCATAACCCTGCATAACGAATCGACGCCAATGCTGCGTCAAGGATGACCACATGCGTATCGCCAATCAGGTCAATTGAACGTTCCAGCGCAACGGCTCCAGCTGCCCCTAAACGCAAATACGCGCCGAAGTCCAACACATAAGTGCATACCAAATCTCGCGTTGCGGTGTAGATAGCGCGCATATAAGGCAAGTATGGGTCGTCAAAGCGTTGTATCTCGAATGGCAGCTTATCCACCTCTGGCGAGATATATAGCGCCCAATCACTTTTCGTAGCGGTTTGGGCTTTCACGAGTTTTTGTAAAATTTGGTTCATGCTGAATAGATTTCCTTTGCCATTGACCAAGCTTGCGCCAAAGACCATGTTTTTAACCATGTCCGTACATGGTCAGATTTTGCGCCAAATCCGTAGACTCGCGTGCGCTGTTGATCCCCTACTCGCACGCTGACCGCTGTGCTTTCCGCCGAATCAGGCGATTCATCTATCTCTGGGTCGCTAATCATTGCTATCACTATTGCCGCGCCGGTTTGGTTTTGAATAGCCACAACCGCCGCAGACGCCAATTCGCGCATGGTTGAGAAAGGCACCTGCAACCTCGCCTGAAGCATCGCTGGGTGATCATACGTCTCAGCAGAGATTAAAATCGTATCGTCCGCCTTGCGAAGCACGCTTTCCAATGCGCCGCCTAGACCCGTATCAATGAGCGCGACTTTCAAATTAAACTGTCGAACTAGCGCGGCAAATACCTCCTCAAGCGTATCCTTGTCCGCCCCGTAAATCCATTGTCCAGCCTTTGTCCGCAGAATTTCCTCAATGGGCGCGATCAGCGCATCAGCGTCGGCCTCCGTATCGGCTTTAGCCGTTACCCGCACATCGACCTGCCCGTTATGGGCGGCCAGTCCTAGGGTTGGATTATGCCCTTCTAGTAGCGCCGTCCCGATCAATTCATCAAGGACGCTCTCACCAATCCCAGCCGTGTGCAAGACCCGTGCCTTGATGACTCCGAGGTTGAACCGCTGACGTAAATAAGGGATCACTTGCTCTTGCATCAGAAATTTCATCTCACGCGGAACGCCCGGCAAACTAATCACAATCCCGCCCTCATGCTCCACAATAAAACTTGGCGCTGTCCCTACCGAGTTTTCAATCACGATTGCGCCATCCGGTAGATAGGCCTGACGCCGGTTGTTTTCGCTCATCCGCATCTTAAACGTCCTAAAACGCTCCTCAATCTGTCGAAGCAACGTTTCATGAAAAACCAGTTCACGCCCAGCAGCCTCTGCCACCGCTTGACGAGTCATATCATCCACCGTCGGCCCTAACCCGCCGCATGTCACCACCAGATCAGACCGCGCCATCGCCTGCTGAATGACCTGCACGATTCGCTGATGATTATCTCCAACCGAAGTCATGTAAAACACGTTGATTCCGTAGTCTCGCAACGTCTTTGCCAAGTAGACCGAGTTGGTATCTGTAATCTCGCCCAGCAAAATTTCAGTACCAATACTGATCAGTTCACTGTTCACGTTACTTTTCATGAGTTTTCTCATCCCAGTTTTCGACCAATTTTTTGCATGATTTGCAACTGCTGATTATAATCTGTGTGGTCGGAGATATAACTAATCCGACTTTGCAATAAGTTTGTGCAGTATGCACAATCCCATCCTTTCGCTCGTGTTCATTTTTCCTCCGTGGAGAACCTCAAATGGCTAGCGTCACTTTTCGCAACGTGTACAAGAAGTATGGTAATACCGCAGTTGTCAACAACTTGAATATTGATATTGCTGATAAGGAGTTTTTGGTCTTCGTCGGACCTTCTGGCTGTGGTAAGTCTACCAGCCTACGTATGTTGGCCGGTCTGGAAGAGATTAGTGAAGGTGAGGTCTGGATTGGGGATCGCGTTGTGAATAACGTCGCACCCAAAGATCGCGATGTTGCGATGGTGTTCCAGAGCTACGCACTTTACCCGCACATGACCGTCTATGATAAC
>Ga0105046_10003623_pt1 | contig 24537 bp, 9 predicted proteins | sample MAT03_FD_78385 | JGI IMG/M metagenome (GOLD analysis project Ga0105046, IMG submission 78385) | Freshwater microbial communities from Lake Fryxell liftoff mats and glacier meltwater in Antarctica - MAT-03 (megahit assembly) | ecosystem: Environmental > Aquatic > Freshwater > Ice > Liftoff...
AGCCGTCGCGGTGGTGCTGCTTTATTCAGTTTGGATCCTGGTGATCAGCGCATCGTTTTACGTTGTCCGTGTCGACAACCTAAGCTACTTGCTGACGTCGCTTTTTGATGCTGCCCGATGGCCGGTGAATGTGTTTCACGGGGCTTTGCAGGTCGTTTTCACTGCCGTGTTCCCGATTGCATTGATGACCACCTACCCCGCACTTGCATTGCTCGACAGGTTAAGTCTTGCGAACACCCTGGCGTGTATTGTTGGCGGGGGAGTCTTTGCCACGATCGCGAGAATCGTCTGGCTCAGAGCGCTCCGCAACTACACGTCTGCCAGCAGCTAACGCAAAGGCGTCAGCTGCTTTCCGCTTACTTTGAATTTTCGGGAGCCTTAAGCTCGGCGGGCGCAGGCGCTTTGTTTTCCGTCGGCGACGGAGGGTCAACGTGGGCGCGTATCATGCGCACGGGAGCGGAAGGTTCCCTCTCATTTTCGGCAGCCGCAGCGGCCTCAGCCATCTGCTTGCGGCCCAATGAATAACCGCTCCATGCCATATACAAGCCCAACACGATCCACAAACCACCCATAACGGTGTGCCGCTTGGCCGGAGACATGCGTCCCAACCCCATCATGTTGATCAAGCCGAAACCCAACTTAGCCGGCCTTTGGTATCGCTCTTGGCGAGACTCTCCATCAATGTCGTCATCGGAGCTACCTCCAGAATCTACAACATCGCCAGAGTCCGAGTCGCGCTTTGGAGGTTTTCGCCTGTCAGCGAAAACACCTAGGTACGTCACACGAAGAACACCAAAAAAGAGGAGGGCCGTGGCTAGCCCGTAGAACAGTACCGGTGGCAACATGCTGAGCTATCCTGCGTTCTCTTCGGCTCTAAATTCTCGAATCACGGTTACCCGAATCTGTCCGGGAAACGTCATCTCTTCGGAAATGGTTTTTGCGAGGCGGCCAGAAAGATCAATGGCGCCTAAATCGTCCACGCGATCTTCGTTCACATAAACGCGAACTTCGCGGCCACCTTGCACAGCGAACGCTTCTTGCACTTCGCGAAAGCCTCGCGTAATGCGCTCAAGATCCGAGATCTTACCCACGTAATTGTCTTCGGTCTGCCGACGCGCACCTGGACGTGCACCTGAAAGTGCATCGGCGGCTGCAACCAAGTAAGCATAGGGGCTGTTAAAGGGCTCGTCCGTGTGGTGCGCTCCAATCGCGTTCGCCACGATCTCGGCTTCGCCCAATCGTCGCGCGATGTCGGCGCCAATCACAGCGTGCGAGCCATCAATCTCGTGTGTGAGCGCTTTGCCAATGTCGTGCATCAAGGCCGCGCGGCGAGCGATCCTAGAATCGAGACCTAACTCTTCGGCCATCATGCCGCACAAGAACGCAACTTCCACCGCGTGCTTCCATTGGTTTTGCGTGAAGCTCGTGCGGTAGTTGAGGCGCCCCACAAGATCCACGATCTCCGGATGTGCCCTTGGAATGCGCAAGGCCGAAAACGCTTTGCGACCAAGATCGAGAAGCTCTTTTGAAAGCTGCTCTTTTTGGTTCAGGGCCACACGGCGAAGCTCTTCTGCGTTGCGGGCCGGGCGCTTCAGACAGCGGCTCAAACACCGCCGCGCCACTTCACGGCCCACGCCGTCTAGCCCTTCCAACCGAACCGCGTCCATCTCTTCGTTCAACGTCAGTTGAACACCTGAAATCTCGGCAATCAGCGCAATCGCTTCGGGAGCCACGGCCGGGCGGCCACGGCGCGCCTCACCAAGCAGAACCAACGATTGATGGCGTTCCGTCAGGTAATGGCCGTGAAATCTTCCAATCGAGACGCCCAAGATGCGCTTGGACATACGAATCTGTTCAGAGCCAGCGGTGAGCTGTTCGGCTTGACGAACCACGTTGGCGGCATCGCCCTGTGCGCCTTCCAAAGCGCGCGACACAAGCAGCTGGCGCATCTCCTGCGAACTAAGGCCACAGCTGATTTCAAGCTGTTTTCGTGCATCTACTTCGCCTTTGCTAACTTCGGCACGAATGGCACTTACCTGTTTTTCAAGCTCGCGCACCGTTTGCTCGCGCTTTTCAACCACCGATCTGGATCGAGTGACTTCGCCTCGTCGCACTGTCAGTGTGGCTTCAAGCTTCGCGTTTCGAAGCACCGTCTTTTCAAGCCGCAACGAAAGCCCGTTGAGCCGTTCTTCTGCCGATTGGCGCCGCGCTAGGCCTTCTTGGCGGGCTTCAACTTCGGCCTTGAGTACACGCCCACGCGATTCATCCACGGCCTGACGCTTGATGAATTCAGCCTCTGAATGCATCGCCTCGCGAGCCGCTTGGGCGTGCTCGCGGCTCCGTCGCCATCGCCCCAAGGCAATACCCACGGCGGCCCCGATGGTCGCCGTGGCAGCAGCTGCCATGGTTAGGGAAATGGGCATAAGTCAGCTACCGATGCTGATCCCAATTTGCTGACGAAGAGCAAAGTACTCGTCAGAAATCGCCCACTCAATCAAATCACGGATCTTCTCGCGAGGATCCGCCATCCCCACCGTCATTGGCTCGGCCTGAATCAGCCGACCCGCAACTTCCAAATCACTGCACATCAGGAAGCCTGCGCGGGTCGCTGTGAAATCAACCGCTTTGACCCATTTGTTGGTGTTCAAATCACCGCCCGATTGCATCAGCTGGTGAACAACCGCGGCCAAGTGTTCAAGCGAACGCCCCGACATACGTTCCAAAATCGCCATGTAACTTGGGATTGCCTGCGCCATGTCGGCTGGAACGGGAATGTTTGGTTGCACCCGCTTGATGGCTGCAATCACGAACGCTTTAAGCTGAGCGAGCTGTTCAACAAGGGTTGGCCAGCGCACCAAGTGATCCGCGCGCAACAACGCCACCTTACGACCCAAAAGGAACGCGAGATCCTTTTCGGTTCTGCCCTGCAACAAGGCGCTGCCCACAACCACGGAGGGCAACGGTCCTTGTTTGTCAGTAAGTGGGTAGAACGCCATATCACCGGGGTTCTGTTCATTCAAGAACACGGCGGGTGGCGCCACGTTCAAAGCCAAGGTCACTGAGCTGAAGATCTTGCTGAACAGCAACGGATCGCTCGTGATGTCACGAGCGTCTTTGCGACGTATGCCGCGGGTCTTCATATCGATAAGGTTGTGCTGAACCACAGCCTCGCTGATCGTGGCCATGATTTGCGACATGAACCAGTCTTCATCTTTGTGGAAAACGAAGCGGCGCCACATCTCTTCAGTCAAACGCAAGCGCGTCTTCTGCATGCCCTTGTTCTTGTACTGCTCGTAGAACCGGGCTTGCTCTTCATCTGCTTGCCGCAAGAACGTCAACACATGCGCGACACACCAAGCGCCGTCGTAGTTGTTAACTTCCTTGTAGGCTTTCCACAGCAGGTGAATGTACGGCACCATTTGCGGAAGCTCGGCCGCCTTACTGATAAGCACGCGGTATTCCCGCGCGGCTTTTTCGGCATGAGCCGGCCCCGAGACTGAATACAACTCGGCCAAGATTTCTCGCGAACCGAAGTTCGTAGGCTCAAGGCTCACGCAAACCTCAAAGGTTTGTATGGCGGCGTTGATGTCCTTGAGGCGAGACCGATAGATCTCACCAAGGCCACGCCACAAAGCAATCTGCGTGGGCTTCTTTTCCTCTGAAACCTCCGCACCAAGCCGCTTGATCATCCGGCGGTAAGCGCGTTCCTGGTTCTTCCAGTCCCGCTTCTTCGTGAGGATCTTGTCAATGCGCTCGAAGACCTTGAGGTCGTCAGAGTTTTCATCCAACGCTTGGTTGTAGAACTCAATAGCCTCGTCTGGAGAATTGAGCTCAGAGTTGGTGAAGTTACCCGCCGCTTCGAAGTACTTGGCGCGACGGGTTTTGTCTGTATCGACTTCTGCCAAACGAAGAGCCGTTTCGACAGCCTTCTTCCACTGCTTCGTTTCCGAAAACAGCGCGAGAACCTTGTGCAACAGCCCCATAGAGTTGGGCTCGATGTCCAACATCTCGAGGTAAGCGGCAATTGCCTTCTGCTTGTCGTTAACCTTGTTCAGGTAGATATCGATAATCTGCGCAAGCAGAGCCATGCGATCTTCGTCGGTCCGACAATTCGCGAGCAACACCCGCTTTTGCTTGATGACGGATTCCCAGTCACCCGCAGCTCCGTAAATCTCACCCAAAGCTTCCAACGTTGGCTTGTGGCCAGGCTGAACTTCAAGTGCCTTCTCGAACATATTGATGGCTTTGGGCTTCTCGCCAACATGCAGCTTGATGCGGCCGATGCGGTAGAAGATGTCGACGATCTGGTCGTCGCCTTGGGCCTCGCGGTGGTGCACCAAGATCGTTTGGTACAACTTGAAGGCGTCATCCCATTGCTCTTTGCGATAAAGCAAATCCGCGCGGCCGATGAGCGTTGGCAAATGGGTCGAATCGAGATCGTACGCTTGCTTGTAGTATTTAAGCGCTTTTTCATCCAGCCCAAGCTCGGAACAAGCTTTCGCCAGACGGAAATAGGTGGGGTGCAACTCACGCGCGCTCTTTCGATCTTTCTTGCGCGCCAACATCTCAAGCAGCGGCACCAACGGCGCCCACATTTGACGTTGGAAATATAGCTCTGCCAACGGCTCTGCAGCCTCAGCGTGTTCGGGATCCAGCTCAACCACGCGGGCGAACATGGCCATGGCTCGATCTTCGTCACCTAGATCGTCCAAGTACAGCTTGCCAGCATCGTAGAGCAACCGCGTCTTTTCCAGCGTGTTGCGCGTTTGACCTTCGGCCCGCTCCATCAACGTGGCAGCCTTCAAGCTGTCTCCCCGTGACTTATACAGGTTCAGCAACGCCATCATGCTAGGCAAATGCCCTGGATCAAGGGCCAGCGCTTCGGACAGCCATTGCTCGGCCGAGTCGGGCATCCGCATCTGCTCGTCGTAAATCTTGCCCAGGCGGAAGTTCAGTTCAACCCGTGCAGCGCCTTGCACGGAGCCCGCAATGCGGGTCATCACGTCTACAGCGCGATCCCAGTTTTCTGTCAGTTCGTACAAACGAGAGAGAGCAGCCAAGGCTTCAATGTGTTCGGGGTTAAACGAAACGACATCGTCGTAAGCTTCGATCGCTCGATCGTAGTCCTTGATCTCTTTTTCGTAGACCAAGCCCATTTGGTAATAAAGCAGGGTGCGCTCAGCGGGATCAACCGACACCAAGATGTGGCGACGGTAGTTTTCCACCAAGTCTTCCCAGCGCTTTTCAGCTCGGAACAGACGTTCAAGGTCTGTGTACGCTTGGATGAAGCCTTCATCTTGCAACAACACCGATTGAAGCGATTCGATTGCGCGGTCTGGCTTGCGGAACGTCTCTTCCCACATCCGGGCTTGGCGTTGCAGCAAGCGAATGCGATCTGCGCCAACATCGGCCACCTCAAGCTTCTGCTCGACGATGTCCATCTGGGCCTCAAGCTGGCCCGTTTTGCCATACAAACGCTCAAGAGCGTCTAAAGTGTTCGCATTGCGAGCGTCGGCGATGAGTACTTCTTTGTAGGCCTCAATTGCACGACGATCGTCGCCCAACCGTTCTTCCCAGATCTGTCCAACTTGCAGCGATAGCCGAATGGCTTCGTCGCTGTCGTCAACCGTTTGGGACTTCTTGGACAAGACGTCGACCAAGCGATCCCACGCGCTGGTTCGTCGGTACAACCGCTCAAGCGCATCAATCGCAGCAATTGACCGTGCATCCGCTGCCAACGCTCGCTCGTAAGCTTCAGTCGCAGCTGCGACATCGCCCATTTGCAATTCGTGGGTTTCAGCCAACGAAAGCAACGTGGCAACGCGCTTGTCTTGATCTTCCTCAACATCAGCGTGCCGGGCCAAAATGGCCACAAGCTCGTTCCACATCTGCTTTTTGCGATAAAAGTCAGACAACGCCTGCATGGCGCCTGCGTTTGCAGAGTCCAATTGCAAAGCGTATGTGGCCGTTTGAATTGCGTAGTCGGTGTTCTGCAAAGCAGAATCACCCCAACGAGCTATCTTTACCCAAAGGTCAGCGGCAACCTTTGGATCCTGTTCTGCCTGTGCAACTTGCGTCCATTGGCCAACAAGTTCATTCCACTTACCTGATTGAGTGGCAAGACGTTCAAGTTCGGAGGCAACTTGGTCATTCGAGAAATCGATCTCGAATGCAGCACCCAAAACAGCGAACGCACTGTCCGCGTCTGCCATCTGCTTTTCGTAGATCTCGGCCACAGCGCACAGGCTGTCTTGGCGCTGCCGTGGTGGCGCGTTGACGTCGTCAGCACGATCAACAAGCAAACCAACCAACGAGGTCCAGTTCTCCTTCTGTCGGTAGATCTGTTCAAGTTCAACCGAGGCAACTTGGTTCGTTGGATCTAATTCCATCAGGCGTTCGTAAACGCCCGCAGCAGAAGCCGAGTCGCCGATCTTATCGGACCAGACGCTGGCCGCCTGCATCAAAACGTCAACCTTGTCAGCTTGGGAGCTCAAAGCTGCCGCGCGACGTTCAAGAATTTCAACACACTCTTCCCAACGAGCCTCCTGCGTGAACAACCCTTCAAGAGCTGCCAATGCACGGAAGTCTTCCGGATCAAGCTGCAATACATGTCGCCACGCTGCGATCGCGGCATCCACACGCATGAGAGTCTGACCCTCAAGTTCACCTAGCTGCGCGTAGAGCTCTTTAAGCTCCGCCGCTGGCAATACCCCAGGGCCTAGATAGATCAGGCGTCGGAGTGCATCGGAAAGTTCTTCCCACGCGCCGGTCGCCCGGTAGTTCGTAGCCAACGCCTTCAACGCTTCGATGTCGGAAGGATCCAGTTCTAAAACGGCCTGCCAACACTCAAGGGCGTTTCGTTCACGAGACAGCTGCTCGCCCCAAATTCGCCCCAACCGCTTGTAAAGCGGGATCTTGACGTTCGCGTCGTCTGAAACGCGGATCTGGCTGTCCAGAATGTCAGTCAGTTCGCGCCACTCGCCGGCCACTTCGTAAAGGTCAGCAAGATTGGTCAGCGTGATCAAATCTGGTCCACGAAGATCCAAAACCCGCTTCCAAAGGTCGATGGCCTTTTCGCGATCATCAAACACGTTGGCCGTCAACGTGGCCATTCGCGCGTAACAATCAGACAACGCTGCGTCTCCGCGAGCAATGTCCACCATCTTCTCGTAAACCGAGAATAGATCCTGCCAACGTTCCGCCCGCAGATACAAGCGCTCCAGCGCTTCCAGCGCTTCGGGAGAACGCGATTGTGATTCGAGCACTTGGTCGAAAGCACGAATTGCAGCTTCAGTATCGCCAAGCACCTCGCCCACCACACGGCCAAGGCGAAGATTGAGGCTTACAAGCTCGCGACCATCGTCGGTGACTTCAATGCGTCGGCGCAGAACATCGGCCAGCTCTTGGTGCTTGCCCTGCAAATCATAGATGCGATCCAACGATTCAAGCGCTTGTGGATCTTGCGGGGTAGCCTGCAACACCACTTGCAGGACCTGCTCAGCCGATGGCAGGTTGTTCAGTTCGTTCTCGTAGGTGCTGGCCAGGCGCAACAAAGCTTGGCGCTTCACCACAGGATCGGTGGCTTGCTGCGCGGCTTCGGTCAATGTACCGACGTAAAGTTCCCATTGGTGGGTGACCTTCGCCAAACGGACAAGGTCATCGTAAGCGGCTTCGCTTGAAGGATCCTCAAGCACCAGCCTGCACCACCACTCGAACGCGCCAACTTGATCGTAAAGCTTGTGCTCAGCGATATCGGCCAATCGTCGAAGCAAGTTAACCCGATCGTCCTTGTTACTAAGGCGACCAAGTTCCGATTGGTACAGATCAACGAGCTTCTCCCACTCTTCACCTAGACGGTAAAGTGGTTCGAGAATCTGTGCGATCTGAGCTTGCAATGTGCCCGCACGCAGCAGGTTTTCTAGAGCCGCGCGGGTTTCAGGGTGCGCGGGATCAGCGTTCAAGATGTCTTGGTAGCATTCAACCGCTCCGGCAACATCGCCCAACGCAAGCTCAAGAACTTGAGCCAAGCGGAAGGTAAACGAAATGATCTCTTCCTCAGAATTTGCCAGCCGTACTTCTTTGCGAAGCACTTCGGCAAGCTCTGCCCAACGTTGAGCTTTGGTGTACAGACGATCCAGCGCTTCAAGCCCGTCTCTGCGATCAGGCTCGATGTCGGTGACGCGTTTGTATGCTGCAATGGCCTTGTCGTCCTCGCGGGTTTCGCCCTCGTAGATTCGAGCCACGCGAAGCAAGATATCAACCTGCAATCGTGCGTCTTGGATGTTATCCAGCTGCGATTCCAGCAACTGGGCCAGATCGGCCCAACGCCCTGTAACCTGCGCCAACCTGTCCAGATGAGCGATGCTATCGACATTGGTTGGATCAACGGCCAACGCTTGTGCATAAGCGCCGAAAGCTTCGTCAAAGTTGCCTAAGCGACGCTCTTGGATCTGCGCTATTTGCCACAACATCTCAAGCTTGCTGGAAGCTGAAGTGGTGTGCGCCACCATGACTTCGTAGACGTGAACGACCTTTTCCCAATCGCCCGCAACTTCGTAAATCGGCTCAAGCACGCGGGCGGCAAGAATTGGTTCTTGCGCCTGGGCCATCATGTTTTCAAGCGCCCCGACAGTTTGCTCGTGGGTGGGATCAATAGAAAGAACCTGCCCGTACGATTCTACGGCTCGGGTTAGATCACCCAGCTTTTCCCGCCACAGGTCACCAACGCGGAATCGCAGCGACACCACTTCAGCTGTTGATGGCGAAAGCTCAGTTTGACGTTCAAGAATCGCCAAGAGATCGAACCAACGCTCGGTCTGTGCGTATAGCCGATCCAAGGCTTGCATCGCTTCAACATCATTTGGATCGATGTCCAAGACAGAGCTGTAGGTTTCAATCGCGCGAGCAGAATCCCCCAGTTCGCGATCGTAAACTTGGCCAAGGACGTACAAACTGCTCTTACGCTCGTCAGGGCTATTGGCCAGCTCCGCCTTACGGCTGTAGATGTCCTTTAGATCACTCCAACGACCCAACCGCACGTACAAACGCTCAAGGTTCTCAAGTGCATTGCGATCCGTGTCGTCGACGGCAAGAACCTGCTTGAATGCACCAATCGCCTCTTCAGGCGTTTCGAGGATCTCTTCGTAGATCTGGGCGGCCTTAAAGCCAAGCTCTTTGCGCTCGGCTGGCGTCGCCACCATATCCATCTTCTTGCGGTAAAGACCCACAAGCTGTTTGTAGTCACCACTGCGTGTGTAGATGGCTTCGAGCGCGTTGGCCGCTTCCAGATCGCCTGGAGATACTTCAATAGCCTGTAAATACGCTTCAGCAGCAAGATCATCGCGTCCAACTTCTTCGGAGGCAAGGTGCGCGATCTTGTGGAACAGAGCCCGCTTAAGTTCAGGCTCCGCCACCGCCTTGACGATCGTGCGGTAATGCTCGATCAGATGATCGAAGCGCCCCAGAACACGCGCTAGACGTTCGATGCGTCGCTGGGTTTCGGGTTCAAGGCCATCTTCCGCCAAAGCTCGCGCCAAGGCCTCGTAGGCGTGCAAAGGATCATCAAGACCGTCTTCGTAACAGGTCGCAATCTCCGCGAGCCGACGCAACCGCAGTTGCGCATCTGTGATGTGCCCAAGCTGAATCTCGATGACAAGAACCAGTGAGTTGAAATCACCTCGGGCGCGGTATACCGGCTCAAGCAACTCAGCCAACTGCTGCTCATGCGCTGGGTTAGGCAGGATCCGTTCAAGAGCCACAATCGTCGTTGCATGATCGGGTTCGATCTCCAACAAACGACGGTAGGTTTCCACTGCGGCAGCCACTTGGCCAAGACGTTGCTCTCGCAACAAGCCAAGCCGCGATAGCAAGGTCACCACATCGGCCGGATCTCCACTTAGTTCAAGTTGGCGCTGCAGATTGTCTGCAAGCTCTGTGTCCAAGCCTTCTTGCGCGAAAAGTCGATCCAAGGCACGAAGTGCCCGCAAGCTGCCAGCGTTCTCAACGAGAACTTCCTTCCATGCGGAAATAGCCTCGGCATTGTTGCCGATCATTTCCTCTGCAATGGTCGCAATGCGCTCTTGAATGTCTTGTCTAGATTGCCCGTCGGTAACCAGCTCTGCTTTGCGCTTGAGCGTATCGACCAATTCCGCCCATTTCTCAGTGCGCGTGTAAAGGTTCACCAACGAATCGAGCGCGGACGCATCTTCGGGGGCAATTTCTTGCGCCCTCTGCAAACACTGAACCGCCTTATCTGATCGGCCCAAGTGCGTATCGTAGGTCTCCGCAAGAACGGTAAGCAACTCTCGTTCAAGCGATGATTCAAGACCACCCGCCGTTAAAGCTTGCTCGTACAAACCTGCAAGCGGCTCCCAGCGTTCCAGCGTCCCTGCAAGGTCTTGAAGCGCAGCGCGCGCCTTACCCGATGCAGGGCTTTCCTTGAACGCAGCGGCGTAGGCGTCAAACGCCGGAACCGAATGTTCCAAAGCGGACTCCAAGGCACCTATGCGCAAGAGCAAGGCGACCTTCGCCTGCTTGTCCTTTTCGTTTGCCAGCTTGATTCGTTGCACTTGAACCAAGCGGTCCAAGTCCTGCATTTGGTCGTAAATCGGCTCGAGCGCCGCCACGGCTGCCATTTGGTGGGCAGGTTTATCGAGATGCGACTCAAGTGCGCGGCGAGCTTCTTCATGCGCAGGGTAAAGCCCCAAGGACCTCGTAAAGGCTTCAACCGCGCCTTCCATGTCGCCCAAATGATCTTCTTTGACCTTACCTAGTCTGTAAATCAGATCAGCCGAAGCGGAGTCATCTCCGACCAACGCCAACTCGCGTTCAAGTGTCTTGGCAAGCGCCTTCCAGTTGTGGGTGGCGCTGTACAAACGATCCAATGCTTGAAGTGCTGAGGTCTCTTCAGGCGCTTCTTTCAAGATCGCGCTGTAAGCCTCAATGGCCTTGTCAGCGTCTTTGACTTCTTCTTCGTATAGACTTGCGAGCTTGAAGCGAACTTCGCGACGTTCATCGTCCGTTGTCGCCATTGCCAACTTCTTATCGTAGATGGCAAGTAGGTCTTCGTATCGCTCGGTAGCGATAAACAAACGCTGTAAGGCATCGACGGCTTCTGGGTCGTCCGAAGATACTTCTAGTACGCGTCGGTTGCACGCTATCGCTGTCTCAGCGTCAATCAACTCACGCTCGTAAACGCGGGCCAACGTACGCAGAATTGAAAGCTTTGCTTCACCTTTGACGCCGTTGAGTCCTTCCTCATAGGCGGCTGCCAACGCTTCCCAATTGCCAACTTCTGTTGCAAGCCGTTCGGCCCAATGGCGAGGTTCGGCAAGGGCTGGGGATTCCGCAAAAGCACGCAGCGCCATGTCCGCGGCTCCGGGCTTGTCACGGCCGGCCCCGTCCAAGAGCTCTACTATCTTGAGCATGCGCTCTTGGCGCTCGGACGGATCTTGCGTATGGACAAGAACCACTTTCAAAACGCCGGCCAGCTTTGCCGCATCGTTCGCTTGTTCGTACAGCGGCATCAGTGCTTGCGCGGCCGCCAAGCTGTTCGCGTCAGCTTCGAGTGCCTTTTCGAACGCACGCATTGCGCGGTCTGCGCGTTCGAGACGGTCGCGGTAAAGCGATCCTATTTTCAGCGCTAGGGAAACGCGACCAATGCCTTCCTCAGTGTCGGACTGGCGCTCCAAAACCCGCACGAATTCGTCCCAACGGTTTTGACCCGCATAGAACTTTTCAAGTGCGTCCCAATCCTTCAGCGTTACGTAAAGCTTCTTAACGGCGTCTTGCGCGCGACGGTTTTCAGGGTCAACCGTCAGCAATTTTTGCCACGTTTCAATGGCCTTGCTGTTGTTGTCGAGGCGGTCGTTGTAAAGCGTTGCAAGCTTGACCAACACCAAAGTTGGATCCACATCAACCGCGCTGGCTCCAGACGATACACGGATCTCCAGAATGGCGGCCAACCGCTCAAAGTTCTTCTCACGTTCATAGAGCTTCTCAAGCTCCGTCAACGCTTCTGCACTGCCTGGTGCCTCGGCCAACACGCGTTCCCATAAATCAATAGAAACAGGGGCTCGCTTAAGTCTCTCGGAGGCCAGCTTTGCAACTTCAAGCAAACGTGCGGCACGTTCGCCTGCGTTTGTCAGACGTTCGATCTCGGCAAGCTGAATCTTCAGCAGCTTGTCCCAATCGCGCCGCTTTTCGTACATCTGCTTGAGATAGTCGAGCGCTTGCGCGTTCGACGAATCGAGATCAAGCACGGACTCGAACGCCTTGATTGCTTCAGCTTGGTTCGAGAACTTTTCGAGGTACAGGTTCGCGATGCGCAGGTGCAACGCTACCTTCTCGGGGACCGCATCTACAACTTCTACCTTCTTTCGTAGAAGCGAAATGACGTCAGGCCATCGGTTCATGGCCTCGTATTGTTCAGCGAGAGCGTCGACAGCGTGGAGGTTGTCAGGTGCAATGGCCAAAAGCTGCGTGAAGCTAGAGATAACCTTCTGGTTTAACTTCAGGCGGTCGCGGTAAACCTCGACCATTTCCCAAAGCAAAGGAACCTTATCGGCGTCAGACGACCACGAAGCCTTCTCAACCCCCTCGGTGAGGACGTCGACAAGGTTCTTCCAGCGCTCCGCCTTCTTATAGACACGCGCCAGCTCTCGCCGCGGTGCCCACGATTCTGGAGCGGCAAGGACAAGCTTCTTCCACGCCTCAATTCCCTTGTCTACGGAATCCCCTTCAGCTGCAAGTGCAGCTGCCGCCTGGTCTTTGAGGTCGGCGGGGAAATCCTGCTGGGGGTCTTCGGTTGGCTGGCTCTGTTGAGCGTTTTCGGGCTGTTTTGGAACCTTGGACTTCCCCACGTTGGTCCTCCGTAAAAGGGGCGATCGAATTGGGCAACGCTCACGGCGAAAAGAGCCGTTCTTATACCACGGTGTAAAACACCCTCACAATCGGAACCCCCGTGTTTTCTAGATACAATCCGCGGGTTTGAAAGGGTGCGAGGTGTAGCAGGCTGCTCACCTTGGACGACAGAGACGACTTTGGCGTCGATTTTGGACCGTAGAAACGGCGAAGGGCCCCGCCTGGAGGCCCTTCGCTCTGGAAAATCGGTGCGCTTGCAACTATGTGCCTGAAAGCGCGTAAAGCTTGTCGTTTGCCGCTTTAAGATAGCCAACGCCACCGTCTTTGGCTCCGCCGCTGGCTACGAACTTCTGGAGGAAGTCCTTGGCCATGGCCTTATGCTCCTCAGAGTGCGACTGCTCGAACCAATCGGCGTAAGTCATGCCGATGTTGTAGACGGCTTCAAACAATGTGGGCTCAAGCTCGATTGACTTCTTGAATGCCGAAGTGGCATCCGCGTACTCGTGTAGATCCTTCTGCGCCAAGCCTTGGCCGTTGAAACATTCTGCCGCGAACTTGTTGATGCGAGCGCACTCGCCGAAAACGCCTTCGGCTTCCTTGGTGTATTCGTATTCCAAATACAAGTAGCCTAAGTCGCGGAAGGATTTGTCGAATCGGGGGTTGCTTGCGATCGCAGCCCGATATGCCGCATCTGCCAACTTAGGCTCTTCCAGAAGCTTGTAGACGATTCCCAGCCGCCAATGAGCCCGGTAGTCTTTGTCGTTAAGGTCGGTTGACTTCTTAAGTGCATCCCGCGCCTTGTCGAGCCGCTTCATTTCCAAGAAGGCCTCACCAAGATCGTATTGGTAGTTAGCGTTCTGAGGATCACCCTCGGCAGCAGCCTCGAAGGATTCTTGGGCTTTGTCCCACTTGCGCTGTTTTTGGTAAACCTTGCCCAAGTTGTAGTGGGCAAGCGCGTAGGTTGGATCGGTCTGAATCGCGAGTTTTAACTCCCTTTCAGCTCGGTCGTAGAGGCTGTTCTTGAAGGCCGTAACGCCTTCATTCGACATCTCCATGGCCTTCTTGCGCTGCTGGCTGCATACGAAGGCATCGCAGGCCGGAATTATCAGGCCCAGCACCAGCACTACCTTAAGGTGGCGTTGCATTTCGTGTTCTCCTATTTTCCTAGACTCAGACGGGACTGGACTGAAATGTAACGCCGCCCCTATTGATCCCCGCCACCGGCAGGGTTGAAGACGAACGGATACGATACGATAACGATACCGCCACCTTTTGGCTTTGGGAACTCCCAGCGGCGAACAGCTTGAACGACACAGTTTTCAACCTTAGGGCTGCCTACCGAGGAGGTCTGCATAACAGAGGTGACGACCTGGCCCGTGGCAGCAATTGTGAACTGCACAGCAATACGACCTGAGAGGTCCGGCTTCTTAACGAGCTCTTGCTCGTAGCAGTACTTAACTTCGTTGATGTGGCGACGGATGATGCGGCGGATGATCTCTTTGTCCAAGGATCCGCGAACAGATGCCTGACCAGGGATAACGTCTGGAGCGCGAGCGCGGCGACCACGCAGACCACCGGCACCGCGGCCGTAGCCGGAACCGTTTCCGCCACCGCCGCCTTTGCCGATTGTGCCCAAGTTGCCAAGGCCGATTGTGCCTTCACCGGTACCACCACCGCCTGAACCCGTTCCAACCATACCAAGACCGCCTACGCCGTAGGCCTCGCCAATTTGGCTGCCAAGCAGACCACCCAATACGTTCTCAGCATCGCTACCCAAAGCGGTGTCACGACCAAACAAAGAAGCGAGGTGCGAGCCTTCATCAGCCTTAATCAAGCCCAAGATTCCTGCGTTCTTGGCTTCTTCTTCCGCGAGCTTCTTTGCTAGATGCGGATCGGGATTGTCTTGAGGGCCCTTGAGTCCGTACAAGCCTTGCTTGTTCTTGGAGGACTCTTTGCCCATCTTGCCTTCCTCGTCTTTGTGGCGCTTGCCTTTGCCACCCTGATCGTCGTTCTTGTTGCTCTTGAGCCACTCAGGAATTTCTTCTTCCTTCTCTTCAGGTGGCTTAATCAGGAAGTTCAAGAAACGATTGTCAGTGTTAAGGAGATCGAGCGACAGCGACTTCGGATCCGGTGGAACTGAGAAGATGATGACCAGGAACAGAAGCAATACACCAGCGGCAGCCAACGTGAACTTCTGCTCAGCCCAGCTCCACAACAAGAACGGAACGGGCAGCGTACGCGGCTTGGCTACGGATGAGATCAAGAAACGCGATTCGCCTGCATCAATGCGAATGCGAGCGCCGTCCGTCAACGGAAAGGACTGCCCGCGTTGTTGTACGTAGTGAGACAGCGGGAGCGCTTGCCCAGAAACATAAACCTCGCCCTGCATTGCGGGAGTGGTGTTGACGACGAAATCAGTGCCATTCGCAGTGACAAGGCCTAGGCGCTCGCCCCCTGTGAATTCAGAAGCCAGCGGAGCGTCAACGCCTGACTGGGAACCTACAACGTAGTCCTTCTGTGTGGGGCTCCATCGCTTGAGCCCCACGTAGGCGAGCGTAATGCCCACAATGATTCCACCGAAGAAGAGGACGTCTAGTGCTGGGTTTCCAGCGCTGCGTACGAACTTGGCTGGATCCTTGCCGTCCGCCATGTGCTTTTCGTACTTTTCCTTTTCGTGGCCTCCTTCAATCGAAGCGCCAACCAAAGTCAGCATGGCCACGGTCGCTAGAACACAGCCAATGATCGTCATGATCTTGCCTGTGCCATTGTGTGATTTGCCCGAAGGATCCGAAAGGTGACGAGTGTTAACCACCACCCCTCGGAAATAGGCCTGCACTTCAGCCGATTGGCTACCCGCATCTTCAATTTCAGAGGCGGAAGCCGCGGCGGCCATTGAGGACATAGCCATTGGAGCGGCAGGAGCAGCAAAACTTGGAGGTGCGGCCATCATCGGAGGAGCCGGATAGGATGGTGTCGGCGGACGAGGGGCAGCTGACTGAGGAATGGGAGCGGTGGGCGCCATCATTCGAGGAGGCGCTGCCACTGGGGCGGGAGGCGCAGTGTATTGCGGCGCTGGCGCCGCATACTGAGGCGCAGGCGTGGCCGACTGTGGCACAACCTGTTCAGCGTATGCAGGTGCTGCAACCTTGGTGGATTCTTCGTCTGCGTAAGAAACCACGACGCGCAGTTGACCAAAGGCTATCTCGTCACCTGGTTTGATCCGGGTACGTGCAACTTTGTCTCCATTGACCAAAGTGCCATGGGTCGAACCCAAGTCGATCACTTGGATGTCGTCAGGTCCGTTGACCTCGATAACAGCGTGCATCCGCGACACCGATTCATCGTCCAAGCGGAGGTGCGAGGATGGCAATTTCCCAACCTTGATCACCGGCTCGCTAATGATTTCTTCCCGCAAAAGCGCGTCGCCGTGGAAGATCTGGAAGCGAAGAGGCACCTTAAGCGTGGTCATTTACGGGAACTCCTTAAAATCAGGCTGCATGGAACCGAGAAACATCAATCGCGAGAAGCTATCGACCACATTTCTTCTACATGTCTTCAAGCGACTTCAACATCTCGGGAATGAAATCCTTGCGGATCTCAATGAGACTGTCGTGCTTCACGTTTCCGATGGAGTTAATGAGTTCTCCGTCAGGACGCTGCAAGTCGCCATCAACCATGTCGTCGTCGAAGTCGTAGACAGTTTTCGCCTTGTAGTTGGCACCGTCTTCAGACGCTTCGCCACCTGGCGGCTTGGCCTGTGCGAACACAGGTGCAGCTGACAGGACGGTGGCTACCGCAGCAAACAGGGTCAATCCAGAAAGGTTCTTCATGTCGTTCTCCTCGCCTCAATGTCGGTTTTAGACAACCAGGATCTGAAAAAGTTCCCAGAAAGTCGCAAACGGTTGAAATCTATTAAGAATTATTTTGCGGCTGGGGGGGCCGTTGGACTGGGGGCAGGCGCTGCGGGCGCGGCAGGATCTGCGGCTGGGCCGGCTGCAGCCTGTTGCTTCTTCTCCTCCTCCTGCATCTGCTTTTGCTGCTCTTCTTGCTCCTTGAGCATCTTCTCGTACTCGGCCTGCATCTTCGCTGCTTCTTCAAGTGCAACGAACATTTCGTCGATGTCCTTGATGCGCTTTTGTGCGTCTTTTTTCAAATCGCCAGCGCCCGACTTAGCGATGAAGTCTCGGAAGTACTGTTGGGCCTTCTGCAATTCTGGCTTCTGGCCACCTTTGTAGTCTTGGTACAGCAGGCCTAGGTTGAAGTAGCTCTTGGGGTTGTTGGCATCGATCTTTTGCGCAGCGACGTAGGTTTGCTCCGCCTCTTCTGCCTTCTTGTTTCCGCGAAGAGCAACGCCAAGCCCGATAACCGCTTCGTAGTTGGCTGGCTGGGCCTTCCAAACCAAGCGGAAGTTTTCTTCAGCCGTGGTGTAGTCCCGGAAGTTCAAGGCGATGGCCGCAAGATTCATCCGGGCTTCCATCAACTCGGGATCCCGGGTGATGGCGGCTTTGAAGTTACTGATAGCCCCTGTGACGTTCTTCTTTTCAAGGTCAATCAGAGCCAAGGTGTTGTAAACCAACGCCACTTGCTGGTTCATCTCGCGGGTGTAACCAGTGCCCTTGCTGGTCTTCGTCTTCGCTGCGGCTGGCTCATCCTTCTTCTTACCCTTGGCTTTGCCTTTGCCTGCGTTTGCAGCATCGGCTGACTCAGATGCCCCGCCTTGCTCTTCTTCAATCGAGCCAGTCGCAATTTCTTGCGCACGTCGAATGGCCTGATCTCCCACGAGCTTCGCCATCTCGGGGTAACCGAGCAATTGGTAGATATGGCAAAGCGATGCGTAAGCCTGGATGTTTGTGCCGTCGATTGCCAACACAGCGCGAAGGTGTTGAATTGCTCGGTTTGCCGTGCGCTTTCGCTCTTCTCCAAGCTGCGACAACATGCGGTCACGCAAAAGCTGGGCAAGGTTGTTGCGGGCTGCCACCGAATTGAGATTCTGATCAATCTCGATTGCGCGGGTAAACTGCCGCTCCGCTTCAGCGCGATCATTCTTTCGGAAAGCCGCCACACCCAGCTGAGTTACAGCTGGAGCATATGCGTCTTTGCCCGTCGACAACTGTTGAAACAGAGTCATCGCTTCGTTGTCGCGACCACACTCCATCAACACTGCACCCTGGTTGTATCGCGCCTCGCGCAGTTTTGGGTTCGCGTCTGCGGCCTTTTTGAAGGCTGACGAAGCCGTGTCGCATTCGCCGCTCTGCAAGGTTCCGTCTGATTTCAGATCCAGGTACTTCGCCATCGCCTTGGCGAAGTCTTCTCGTTCCGAAGCAGAAACCTCCCGTGCAGGAGCGGTCTTTGCGGTTCCTTCAATAATGGAGTCAGCTCCTTGTTCGGAAACCGCCCCTCCACCTGCTGTGCCGCCGCCACTCGTTTTTTGCGGACCACCGCAACCCGCACCCACAATCAGCGCGCCAAGCGCTAAAGCACTTGAACCACGACCGATTACCAATTTGATGCTGAACTTCAGTTTACTGTTCATGGTGTCAACGTTGCTGGTTGTTCGTTGGTAACGACGAAAATTGCAGAGGTTCATTCGTCACCACCGCTTAAGGAAAGACCCTTCTTCGCGTCGGGAAGATCCGCAACGACGGGGGCTGGCTTTACAACCGTGGGGGTGTAACCAGCTTCCGGTTTCGCTTCAGCTGCCAACGGGTACTCCGATGGCTGCATTTGGTTCAACTCAACCTCACACAAACGGGACCAATCGTTAAACCAACTCTCACGTGTTGCGCCTTCCAAACAAACTTTGAAACCAACAACGGCCTTTGATTCAATCGGTTCAGCTTTGTCGACCAAAGCGTCGCAGTAAATTTCGCGCGGCCGGTTGCCATATTCATCCACTTCCTTGAGATTGGAAGGAATAGTTGCCGTGTACAGCTGGTCTGTGAAGTTCTGCCAAACTTGGCCTATACGAGCTGCCGCTGCGATGGTCCAGTTTGCCACCTTAAAGGCAAATACTTTTTCGTAAAGACCTTGGCTCTTGCCGGGCTCGCTTACCAACTTGAAGGTAACCTTACCCTTGTCATCCAAGTACTTTCCGAAGCGCTTGCTTGAATCCTCGTAGGCCTTCTTGATCTTGTCGTTCTTGGCTTTCGAGTAGTAAGTCTGTGGGGTTTGGAAGTCCAATCCCTCAGGGAACTTGGTACGCAAGAACTCCTCATAGGTATCCTCGGCTTGGTAAAACGCTGAGCCTGCCGCGGCTGAGGTGGCCAAACCCGATCGAGCTTGCTTTTCGCCAGCTTCGCCAGGAATGCGCTCAAGAGCTTTGCCGTTGGCGAACAGTCTCAAGACTGCGTCGAAGTGTTTCTGCGCATCCTTCGCAAAGTTGCCTTTGCGATCATGGACGATGACCTTTGAACGCGTCGCCGGTCCACACTGCGTTTGCTTGGGGACGTGCAGACGCTTGTCTTTGCCTTTGCGTTGGCGCTTTAACTTATCGAAAGCAAGTTCTCGGCCTGTGGCCTCGACGCGCTTCACTTCAATACAAGCTCCGTTCACGGTCTTTACGGGGCATGAGCGGTTCCAAAGAATTTCGCCCATCTTGAAATTGGCGAGAATCTCTTTGTCGATTCCACCCTTCTTGGCCCAAGTCTTTAGGTACGCATCGAGATGGCGAAGCAGACCGTCATCATCATTTTGCTTTTCGTAAATTTCGCCCATCTGGAAGAACACGTCGGCAGCCTCAAGTGGCTTTCGTCCGCCGTAGTACTTGATGAACGAGTTCATATTTTCTTTGGCCTTGTCGCTTTCGCCCAAGCCAATTCGGAAAGCCGTTGCGTTGCCCAAAGCCGTAGGAGATCGGTCCTCGCCTGGGAACTTTGTAGCGAACTGCTCGTAGTACTCGGAGGCCTTGGTGTACGAGGCAATTTGGTGATAGCCGGCGGCCACCTGGAACAACGCACGCTGGGAAAGCTTGCTGTCTGGGTGTTCAGTAATGAGCTGCCGACGGTACCGGATGGCCTGACCAATCAAGCGGGCGTTCTGAAAACAAAGACCTGCGTTGTACAAACGCTCGTCGTGCTTCGGATGATCTGGCATCGACTCGGCCGCTGCGACCATCGAGATACCGCACTCTTTGTACTTGCCTTGGGTTTCCAAGTCCTTGCCTTCTTTAACCAAGGCGTCGGTCTTCAAGGAAACCATTTGCTTGCGGAACTCTTCGTCCTTCATCAAGACGGGGTTTTGAACAAACTTGTCGACCCAACCAACCAATTCTTCGGTTTTGCCAAGAATATTCAACGAGTCGAGCAAGAGGTTGGCCGAGTAGATAGCCAACTCGTCTTCCGCGTGGCTGCTAACAACTTCCGCAAAGTATTTCGCCGCTTCTTCGAAGTGGTTGTATTCGTAGAACACGCGGGCCTTGCGGTACTTGATCTTCACCAAGTCTGGCGAATCGGGCACGTACTTGATGTACGTGTCGTAGGCTTCGATCATCTTCTTTTGGGCTGCGGGCAGCTCAAGCTTCTCGTTCTTCTTGTCCTCATCCTTCTGTGCGGGACGAGAATCGGTGATGTTCAGAGCGTTCTGCCAAGCCAAGACAGCCGCATACGCAGCATCCTTCGCGTCCTTATGCTTAGGATTGGATTCGACGAACTTTGTGTACTGCTCGGCAGCTTCTTTCCACCGCTCGGTCATCCACAAAACTTCGGCGAAATAGAACCTCATGTCCCCTGCACCGGGCTCCTTCTCGAAGTGTTTGAGGTACTCGGTGTAGACGAACCGAACCAATTCGTAAGTGTCAGCGTTCTTAGTCTTCTGGGCTTCCTTGTGCCAGATAAGCGCCAGCTCCTTGGTGGTGTCGTGGAAAGCGTTCTTGCACTCATCCAGGATGCTCTTCTTGATGCCCTGCTTCTGGGTCGCAAGTTCGTAAGCGGCGCCCATGCGCTGAAGCTCTTGAACCTGATCGCTCTTTTTGCCTTCGGACAGCGTGTTCCGCAGAATCTTGTTCTGCCATTCACACACGCGCTCTGATTCAGGGTTAAGACTGATGATGCGGCGGAAAACCTTCGAGGAATCGCCGAACATACCTTGGTCCCAGTAAAGCTCGCCAAGGCCTTCCATCATTTTCGGGGCGTAATCGCCACCCACGCGTTGGAAAAATTCCCAGGCCTTGTCTGGGCCACCGACGCGGGCGTACGCCTTCACGACGTCTTTGCGCGCTTCGCGTTGCAAAGCTTCGCGTTGGCCTTTGTTTCCGCCCTTGCCCTGTTCAGTTAGGCGAATGACGCCAACGAAGATCTCAAGCGCCTTCTTGAAGTCGCCCAAGTTAACGTAACACCAGCCCTTTTTGTAGACTGCGTATCCGTAAACGCTGGAATCAGGAAACTGCTCAACCCGTTCGTAGAACTTACGAGCGGCATCCATCTCGCCCTTTTGAAAGTAGAATTCGGCGAACGAAAGGTACGCGTCGGGAATGTACTTCGAGTTGGGATAGTCTTTGATGAGCTCGTGGAAAACTTCGCGGGCCAAATCCTCTCGCTTTACCGTTTGCAAGAGAAAGGCAAGCTTGAACAAGACCTCATCCATGCGCTGAAACTTCTTGAAGTTCCGAGCTGCCATGTACGATTTGACGGCCTCTTTCAAATAGGCCTCGCCGCGTTTGTCGGCTTCTTTCTGTTTCGATTGCAGACCAGTTTTTTCACCGGGCTTCGCGTCGAAGATCTTCTGATCGAGACCGCGCGCATAGAAGGTGTAATAGCGGTGCTTCTCAGCGAACAATTCCGCCAAGCGGAAATGAAAATCAGGCTTTTGTGGGTCGCTGTCGTCCGTGACGTTGATCAAGCGCTGCATCTGCTCGATCTGCTTGTCGACGATCTTCATGATCTCTGACCGCTTCTGATCAACGAATTGGTCGATGGTCAGAATCGGTCCGGCAGCTTGCTTGCTTGCATCCGGAGCCTTGGGTTTCGTGAGATCCGTTTGCTGAACCCCCGAGATTTCACGCTCGCCCTTTTTGTATTGCGGGGCCGCCAACGCTGCGGTTGACGATGCGGCCAGCAGCGCGAAGGCCGCTGCCAGGGTTGAAATCTTACCTGAACGGCGAGTCGCGCCTATAAGCGTGGACATCATAGAACCTGGCTCCTTGGGATGCTTAAACATCATGCTTCCAAACTACTCTGTGGGGCCTGCAGGAGCGCCTTCGGGAGCGCTCCGCGTACACTTGTTCAACAGTTTAACGCGGTAATAACCGAGTTCGTCGCGCCAATATTCACCGGTGAACGGCCAGAACAAGTGCTCGTCGTCAACACGAACGTTGCCAACTTCCTTGGACTTATTGGACTTGGTGACCTGCTGCTCAGTGACGATCTCTTGTTGCAACGTACCCTTTTCACCTTGCAAGATTTCGTACTCGATCTTAATGACGCGCTTGATGAGCTGCGCGAGTTCACTCACCAACCGGGTAACGCGAACGCGGGCCAAGTCGCCAGCCTCGTTGATGGTTAGTGATTTTTGCAAAGTGAGGTCGGTGTACACCGCATTGGCCACAGCGGTAGATTTCCAAGCCGCTTCGGACTCATCAAAGCGCTTCATTTCGCCATCGAGTTGTTCGATGTAATCAAACCGGCGAGACAAACTTAGATCCGAAAGAACGGCTTTCGCTGCCCGCTCGACGTTCTTCGGGAGCCCCGACTTGCCCTTTTGGATCTTCAAAGCGAGCTCGAAGAACTCCGTATTGTCGGTGGTGCCTTGAACCACCTTTGCAAGCTCCTGCGCCAAGGCCGGGACGCGCTTGTTGAAATCAACAATGGCTTCAGCGGCACGGTCATACAAGCAGTTGTAAAAGTAGATCGTTGCTCGAACGGTGAGGGCTTCTGCCACAGATTCCGGCTTAACGAAGTTCTCGAAGTAAGGGGCTTGCAGGGTGTGAATGTTGCCCAACGCCTTGGGGTAACCAGCCGTCTTCAACATGAAGTTGGCCCACGACGACTCGAACAAGCTGTTTGCCCAATCGTAAGATTCAGGCGAGACGCGGTCGTAGTATTTGGCTGCCAGCTGGTATTGGCCGGTGGAATAGAAGGTTCGGGCCAGCGATAGGTTCGCCAACTCTTCGTAGGGCTTCAGCTCGGGCTTGTCGCCGCCTTCAGTGGAAACCCTGAGCACCTCTTTAAAGGCCTCGGCAGCGTCCTTCCCCTTGTATTCCTGAACAAAGGTGGCGCCCTCAAACAGCTTGGCTTTGACGTAGTACTTGCTTTCCTTCGGAACCGCTCGGAACAAGCTAACAGCCTGATCGAATTCACGTTTCCGGTAAAACGACCTTCCAAGAAGGAAGTAAAGCTGATCCTTGACGCTTTCAAGGGCTGGCTGGTCCAGTTCTTTGCGATCGTACTTGCCGATTCGATCGATAACCGCGGTGGAGTCCGAAAGCTCTTGAGCCAAAGACGCCAGCCACTTGAGCGTCTCGCCATAATACGGGTGAGTGGCGCCTGCCTCGACGATGCGATCGAAGAAGGTCAGCGACGCAGACAAGAACTTGAGGTTGTAGAGCGTCTTCCCCATGAAGAACTCTGCCTTCTTCTTGTTCGCTTCGCCGTCTGGGGTTTCCCCCTCAACAACCTTAAAAAGCTCGATTGAAGCGCCTTGGTACTCTTTGGCGTCATAGAGCTTCAAGGCGCGTTCGAGCACCGGGGAGCCCTGATCCGTGGAGCCCGCAGCGGCGGACTCCGGCGCAGAGACGCCCTTCCGTTTCTTGGCGGCCAACGCTTGACCATTAGAAGTGCAGATGAATGAGAGGCTGCAAATCAGGGAAAAACTGAAAGCAGCGACAGTCCGACGAGTCATGGCTTGGGTCCTCACGGGTGAACTCCGGAAAGTAGCTTGGCAAAGTAGCTTGGCTGGAAGCGACGGCAAAAGATACGGCATTTAGTCGAAGCTAGGCACAAAAGCGCGGAGGGGAAATTAAACCTCGGTTCCTTGGAACACGGACGGGTCGCAAGACGAGCACTGCCGAGTAAAGCTAAGGCAAGACGTCCACAAAGGGGCCCATGCTAAGTCAGGCCCTTCGAAACTGTCAAGGGAACGAAGATTTTCCTGAGCAACCAGCCTGCCGTGTTGACACTCTAGTTGTGAAGACCTAAGAATCATAATCCTCGACGGACCGTACAGGTTTGTTCATTACCGGGATCCCCAAGGAGCTTTTATGCGCCCTCAATTCGGTGCCTCGTGCGCTTGGCTACATCAGTTGACCTGCCAAATCCGTAATCTTCGACAGGGAAGCCTGGGAACGACGCTTTCGGCGGTCTTGCTAAGTGCCACACTATTGTTCGCAGCTTCAGCCTGTGAAAACCAAGCCATTGGCCGGACTTGCAAGACTTTGGCGGTGGGAACTACCGACACCCAGGCGGTCTTTAACAACGAGGCTCTTGAATGCCCAACGCGACTTTGCGTTAAGCCCGCTTACCAACAAGGCGTGGCCCAAACGGAAACAGCTCCGTTCTGCACAGCGGAGTGCAGCAAAAACTCCGATTGCGACGACGCGGAAACCCGAGATAAGTCTAACGCGGCGGACAAACGCTGCACGAAAAGCTTCGTTTGCGCGACGCCCTTTGAAGTGGGCCCCTTGGCCTGCAAGAAGATGTGTGTTTGCGGCGACTTCGTAGACATCTCCAAAAGCTCGAAGATTCC
>Ga0105046_10003624_pt1 | contig 24537 bp, 24 predicted proteins | sample MAT03_FD_78385 | JGI IMG/M metagenome (GOLD analysis project Ga0105046, IMG submission 78385) | Freshwater microbial communities from Lake Fryxell liftoff mats and glacier meltwater in Antarctica - MAT-03 (megahit assembly) | ecosystem: Environmental > Aquatic > Freshwater > Ice > Liftoff...
GCGCCGGAACCAGCGCCGGAACCAGCGCCGGAAGCAGCGAGGAACCCAGCGCGGAACCCAGCGTGGAAAGCGGCGACACTGCGGGCACCACTCCCGTTTGACCATGGCCCTGGATCCCACGCTCGGCATTCCTGTCGTCTACATCGTCGACGACGAAGATGTGGTGCGCGACTCCTTCGCCTGGCTGCTGCGCTCGCGTCGCCTTTTGTCGGAAGGTTTTACCAGCGCCGAGTCCTTCGAGGCCCACCTCGACACGATGCGCCTGCCCTGGCCGACCGCGCCGGTGTGCCTGCTGCTCGACGTGCGCATGCCCGGCATGAGCGGCCTGGTGCTGTTCGAACGGCTGGCCGAGCGCGGGCTGCTGGCGGCTCTGCCGGTCATCTTCCTCACCGGCCATGGCGACGTGCCCACGGCTGTGGCGGCGGTGAAAGGCGGCGCCTTCGACTTCGTCGAGAAGCCCTTCTCCAACAACGCGCTGGTCGACCGCATCGTGCTGGCGCTGGAGGCCAGCGGCACCGAGCTGCAACGCCGGCGCGCGCAGCAGACCGCGGGCCGCACGCTGGCCGCGCTGACAGAGCGCGAGCGTGAGGTGATGCGCCTGGTCATCGACGGCCGGCCGAACAAGCTGATCGCCGACGTTCTGGGCATCAGCGTGCGCACGGTGGAAGTGCACCGGGCGCGCGTCTTCGAGAAGATGAACGTGAGGTCGGCCGTCGAACTGGCCAACCTGCTGCGCGACCCGGGCAGCTGAAGCGGCCCGCCACAATCGCGGTCATGGGTGAATTCGAGCTGATCGACAAATATTTCCGGCGGCCGCTGCGCCGCGCCGCGCTGGGCGGCGGTGACGACTGCGCGCTGCTCGTGCCGCGGCCCGGGCAACAGCTGGCCGTCTCCACCGACATGCTGGTCGAGGGCCGCCATTTCCTCAGCACCGTGGCGCCCGATCGGCTGGGCCACAAGGCGCTGGCCGTCAACCTCAGCGACCTGGCGGCGATGGGCGCCGAGCCGCTGGCCTTCACCCTGGCACTGGCGCTGCCGCGTGCCGACGAGGCCTTCATCGCGCCGCTGGCGGACGGCCTCTATGCGCTGGCCGATGCCCACGGCATCGAGCTGGTGGGCGGCGACACTACCGCCGGGCCGCTCAACCTGTGCATCACCGTGTTCGGCGAAGTGCCGCCCGGCCAGGCGCTGCTGCGCAGCGGCGCGAAGGTCGGCGACGAACTCTGGGTCAGCGGCCAGATCGGCGACGCCCGCCTTGCGCTGGAGGTCTTTCGCGGCCGGCTCTGCCTGCCCGGCGAGCAGTTCGAGCAGGTGCGCCGCGCGATGGAACTGCCGATGCCGCGCGTCGCACTCGGGGTCAGCCTGCGCGGCGTCGCGCACAGCGCCATCGACCTCAGCGACGGCCTGTTCGGCGACCTCGGCCATGTGCTGAAGCGCTCGGGCGTGGGCGCGGTGGTCGACGTCGACGCCTTGCCGCGCAGCGCCACATTGGCCGCGCTGCCGACGGCGCTTCAGCATGAATGCGTGCTGGCCGGCGGCGACGACTACGAACTGCTGTTCAGCGCCGCACCCGAATCGGCCCAGGCGGTGCGGGACGCCGGGCGGGCCGCAGGCGTGGCCGTCACGCGGATCGGCCGCATCGAGGCCGGCCACGCGCTGCGCGTCGTCGACAGCACCGGCCGCGCGGTCGAGGCGCGGCTGCAGGCTTTCGACCACTTCCGGACATGAACGCCGAGAGAACGGCCGAACAGACGGCGCCACAAGCGGCGCAACAAGCCGCCGACGGCCCGCGCCGCGCCAGCGCGGCCTTCATGTGGCGACACCCTGCGCACTGGCTGGCGCTCGGTTTCGGCAGCGGACTGTCACCCAGGGCGCCGGGCACGGTGGGCACGCTCTGGGGCTGGGTGGCTTTCCTGGTGCTGGACCGCTGGCTGGGTGGCAGCCTGGGCGGCTGGTCCTGGGCGCTGCTCATCGGCGCCGGCCTGGTGGTCGGCCTCTGGGCCTGCACGCGCACCGCGCAGCACCTGGGCGTGGCCGACCCCGGCGCCATCGTCTGGGACGAGATCATCGCCATCTGGCTGGTGCTGTGGCTGTTGATGCCGGCCGGGCTGTGGGCGCAGGCCGCCGCCTTCGGGTTGTTCCGCTATTTCGATGCCGCCAAGCCGGGCCCGGTGGGCTGGGCCGACCGCCGCTTCAAGCTGCGGCCGGGCCAGACGATCGGCTGGCGGCAGGGCGTGGGCATCCTGTTCGACGACCTGGTGGCCGCGGGCTGCACGCTGCTGGTGATCGCGCTGGCGATGGTGATCTGGAAGGCGCTGCGGACATGACGGACTTCGAAGATCAGGCAGCCGGTCTGACGGCCCTGCTGGCCGACACGCTGCGCGCGCGCGGCTGGCGCATGGCCACGGCCGAGAGCTGCACCGGCGGCCTGATCGCCGCCAACTGCACCGCGCTGGCCGGCTCCAGCGACTGGTTCGAGCGCGGCTTCGTCACCTACAGCAACGCGGCGAAGAGCGAACTGCTGGGCGTCGATCCGGCGCTGATCGCCAGCCACGGCGCCGTCAGCCAGCCGGTGGCCGAGGCGATGGCGCTGGGCGCACTGCGGCGTGCGCCGGTGCAGCTGGCGGTGGCGGTGACCGGCATCGCCGGGCCAGGCGGCGCGGTGCCTGGCAAGCCGGTGGGCACGGTGTGGCTGGCCGTGGCGACGGGCGGCGGTGGCGAACCCGTGGTGCGGGCCGAGCGCCTGCAACTGGACGGCGACCGCCGTGCCGTGCGGTTGACCACCGTGCTGTGGGCCTTGAAGCGCCTGCGCGAGGCCGCACTCGCGCCCGCGTGACCGACCTGACGCCGCGCCGTGCCGCGCCATTCCCTACCGTGAAGCCGACCCCGCCAGCGCCTCTTCGTGCTGCAGCCTCACCACGAAGGCGGCCGCCGGCATCGGCCGGCCATGCAGGTAACCCTGCTGCAGCCGGCAACCCAGCGACAGCAGCAGATCGCGCTGCGCGGCGGTTTCCACGCCCTCGCCCACCACGTTGATCGACATCGCCTTCGCGATCGCGATGATGGTCTGCACCAGTGCGTGCGAGTCCGCGTCGCCGGGCAGGTCATTGACGAAGCTGCGGTCGATCTTCAGCTTGTCGGGCTTGAGCACCTTCAGGTAGCTGAGCGACGAGAAACCGGTGCCGAAATCGTCGATCACCAGCAGGGCGCCGGTCTGCCGCAGCCGCGCCACCATGCGCAGCGCGGTGTTGATGTCGGTGTCGGACAACAAGGCGCTTTCCGTCAGCTCCAGCTCCAGCTCACCCGCTTTCAGCCCGTGCTCGTGCATCGCCGTGCGCACGGCTTCGGCCAGCCTGGGATCGTTGTGAACCTGCAGCGCCGACACGTTGACCGCGATGCGGCCGGGCCGCAAACCGGCGGCGCGCCAGGCGGCGTGTTGCGCGCAGGCTGTCTGCAGCGTCCACAGACCCAGCTCTGCGATCAGGCCGGTCTCTTCGGCGGCCTGGATGAACGAACCCGGCATCAGCAGGCCGCGCAGCGGGTGCAACCAGCGCACCAGCGCCTCGCTGCCCACCACGCGCCCCGTCTCGGCATCGAACACCGGCTGGTAGTGCAGCACCAGCTCGTTGTGGTCGATGGCATGCGCCAGCTCGCGCTCCAGCTCCAGGCGGCCGCGCAGCGCGGTGTCGAGGTCGGGGTGGTAGAAACTGAAACGGGCGCGGCCGAGGTCCTTGCTGCGGTACATGGCCAGGTCCGCGGTGCGCGCAAGGCTGTCGAAGTCGGCGCCGTCGGCCGGGTACATGGCGATGCCGATGCTGGCCGAGACCCGCGGGCTGACACCCTCGCCGGCCAGTGCGATCGGCACATGGATGGCGTCGAGCAGGCGCTGCGCTGTGGCCGCCACCTGGTCCCAGCCTTCGGTTTGCGGCAGCAGCACGACGAACTCGTCGCCGCCGAGCCGGCAGACGATGTCCGACTCGCGCAGCACATGGCGCACGCGCTTGCCTATGGCCAGCAAGAGCTGATCGCCGGCAGCATGGCCCCACTCGTCGTTGATGTCCTTGAACTTGTCGATGTCGATGAACATCAGCGCCAGCGTGCGGCTGCCGCGCCGCGCCGCCGCGGCCTCGTGGTCGAACAGTTCACGCAGCAGCGTGCGGTTGGGCAGGCCGGTGAGCGGGTCGAACATCGCCAGCTTGTGCAACTGCGAGTTCTTGGTTTCCAGCTCGCCGATCAGCTCCTGGATGCGCCGGCGCACGTCGTCCAGGTGCTGGCCGACCTGGCCGAGTTCGTCGCGCCGCGTCCAGGCCAGTGCCGGAATGGGCTCGCGTGACAGCAATGTGCCGGCCTGCTTCTTGAGACGGTCGATCGGCCGCAGCAACCGCAGCGCCAGCACGCCGGTCAGCACAAGCACGCCGATGACCACCTGTGCGGCCACCAACCAGACGGTGTGGCGCAGCCGCTCGTCGAGCATCTGGTCGATTTCGGTGTCGTCGAAGCTGACACGCAGACGCGCCACGTTCTGGCCTTCGTGCAGCACGGGCGCTTCTACGGCCGAGGTGCGCTGGTCAGGCTCGCACTTGCGCTCGGCGATCTTCATCGGCACCGCGGCGGGCTGCAGGTCGAGGATCTCGACCGCGCACACCGAGGGTTCTTTCAGGATGCGCTGCACGGCCGCCCGCAGCCCGGGTTCGCTGAGCGTCCAGGCCGGCTCGGTGACGACGGCGGCGGCCAGCACCAGAACGGCCGCGCGGTTGCGCTGCACGATGGGCTCGGCGGACTCGCGCGAGACCTGGCGGTCGATCACCAGCACGACCAGCGCCGGCATGACCACGCCCACGATGATGGCCCAAAGCACGGCGGCTCGAATCGACAACGTGGGCAGGCGCAGCATGGATCGGCGGGTGACTTGGCGGGTGACTTGGCGGGTGACTTGGCGGATAAGTGCGGTGGATCACCGTGGCAGCGGGCGGTGAAAGCAGAAACAAACGTCGTCGAGCAAACACTGGCCGCCGTAGCGCCGGCGTGCCTCGCGGACGTGCAGGTCAGCCGCTCGCAAATTCTGCCGGGTGCTGAAGTTCATTTCGGCGCCGCGAGGCCGGACTTGAGTTTGTGCTGGCGAGAGGGTCAGCTCAGCGGTGCCGCCGGCATTCTGCCTGCGATACGCTTGCGCGCATGAAAACCCTGCTCTGCGGCGAGCTCGACGCCGGTGAACGGCATGCCTGGCTGCACGCGCTGGCCGCCGCGCTGCCCGAGGCCACCTGGCTCGACCTGGCGGCCGCCCGCGCCGCACCTGGCGAGGTGACGGCAGCCGTGGTGGCCAACCCGCCACCGGGCAGCCTGCAAGGGCTGGGCGGGCTGCGGTTGATCCAGTCGCTGTGGGCGGGCGTCGACCGACTGCTGCTCGACGCCACGCTGCCGGCCGGCGTGCCGGTCGCCCGCATGGTCGACCCGGCGATGGCCAGCGCGATGGCCGAGACCGCGCTGTGGGCCACGCTGGCGCTGCAGCGCGGCTTCTTCGAATATGCAAACCGGCAGCGCGCCGGCGTCTGGCGGCCACACGGCCAGCGCCGCGCCGATGAAGTGCGCGTGACCGTGCTCGGCGCCGGCCAGATGGGCGCGGCGGTGGCCGCGCGCCTGGTCGCGCAGGGCTACCCTGTCAGCGCCTGGGTGCGCGAGGCGCGGCCGGCCGTGACCGGCGGCATGGCGCTGCATGCCGGTGAGGCCGCGCTGCGTGGTCTGGTGCCGCTGAGCGACATCGTGATCAACCTGCTGCCGCTGACGGCAGCCACCCGCGGCCTGCTGGATGCGCGCTTCTTCAGCGCCCTGCCCGCCGGTGCGGCCGTCGTCAACCTGGGGCGCGGCGCCCATCTGGTCGACGCCGACCTGCTGGCCGCGCTCGACAGCGGGCACCTGAGCCACGCTGTGCTCGATGTGTTCCAGATCGAGCCGCTGCCCGCCGGCCACCCGTTCTGGGCGCATCCGGGCGTCACGCTGCTGCCGCATGTCGCGGCGCTGACCGACCCGCGCAGCGCGGCGGAGGTGGTGGCGGCCAACCTGCGCGCACTGCGGGACGGCCAACCGCTGGCCCACCTGGTCGACCGCAGGCAGGGTTACTGAGCCGAGAGTGCCAGCCTCGGCCGGCGCCCGTTGTCACCACGACCCAACGGGCGCGGCGCCGCCATCAGCGGCTGCAGCAGCATCAGCACCAGCCGGCGCAGAGCCTCCCAGGGTTCGGCCGGCCAGTCGGGGTGGCGCAGGCCCTTGACGATGCCGTCGCAGATGCTGGCCGCGGCCACCAGCCCGGCCACCTCGGTGTCCGACAGCAGCGGCACCGCGCGTTCGAAGAGCCGCTCCTTGGCGCCCCAGGCGCGCGCCTCGCGCAGCGCCAGCGGCAGCGGCCGGCCTTCGTCCAGCGCGGCCCTGACACGCTTCAGGCTGCGGATGTCCTCGGCCAGCGTCCAGTGCACCAGCACGGCGGGCTCGCCTTCGGCACGCAGGCCGTCCAGCATGCGCAGCGCGCGCGCTACCTGGCCGGCCAGCACGGCCTCGCCGAGCTTGAAGACGTCGTAACGCGCGACGTTGAGCACCGCCGATTCAAGCTGCTCGAAGCTGATCTCACCGGCCGGGTGCAGAAGCGCGAGCTTCTGCAGTTCCTGGTGCGCGGCGAGCAGGTTGCCTTCGATCCGGTCGGCGAAAAACGCCAGCGCCTGCTGCCCGGCCTCGCCGGCGGGCACCCGCTGCCCCTGCAGGGCCAGCCGCTGCGCCAGCCAGGCCGGCAGCGCGGGGCGCAGCACCGGCTCCACGCGCACCGCGAGGCCGGCGCTGTCGAGCGCGGCGAACCAGGCGCTCTTGGTCTGCTGGCCATCGAGGCGCGGCAGTTGCACGATGGTCAGCACATCGTCGGGCAGACGCTGACAGTACTTCTGCAGCGCCTCCGAGCCATCTTTTCCGGGCTTGCCCGACGGGATGCGGATCTCGATCAGCTGGCGGTCGGCGAACAGGCTCATGGCCTGTGCCGCGCCGAGCACGGCGCTCCAGTCGTAGTGGGCGCCACCGACCGTGAAGACCTTGCGCTCGCTGTAGCCGGCGGCGCGCGCGGCGGCGCGCAGGCTGTCGGCGGCTTCCTGAGCCAGCAGGGGTTCGTCGCCGAACACCGTGTAGAGCGGCTTCAGGCCCCGCACCAGGTGGCCGGCGAGCTGTTCTGACTTGATCTGCATCGGGGTCTGACGCGGTGGGCCGGAGCCCTAGAGGCGAATGGCGGCCAGCCGGCGCAGCACCTGCGCCGCCACGTCGGCCTGCATGTTGCGGAACAGTTCGGCCTCTTCGTGTTCCTTGGCCAGCGCGGCGTTTTCACTGTAGGTGAGATCGCGCGAGAGCGCCAGTTCGGCCGGTGCCAGCAGCTGGCGGCCGGTGGGCGTGACGGCGCGGAAGTTCAGTCGCACGCGCAACTGCAGTTCACGCACCTCGGCCGACGAGGTGGAGGCCACCACGCTGCGCTCGCGGGCGTCGGTCAGCGCCAGCAGCACCACATCGGCCTGCGCCGGCGTGTCGACGATCTTCACGCTGTAGGCGAGCTGGCGCCGCAGTTCGGTTTCCATCGGCGAGCGTGGCGCGAAGCCACTCAGCGCGATGCTCTGGAATTCGAGCTTCTCCGGCTGGCGCAGGCGGAAACCGCAGCCAGGCGCGGCGGCGGCAGCCAGCAGGCCCAGCGTGAGCAGCGAACGCCGGCGCGCCAGCGGCCACCCGGCCTGGTCAGGCGACGACATTCACCAGCCGGCCTGGCACCACGATGACCTTCTTCACCGGCCGCCCCTCGCAGAAGCGTTGCACCTCGGGGTGCGCGACCGCCGCCGCTTCGATGGCCGCGCGGTCGGCGGCGGCCGGCACCTGCAGCGTGCCGCGCAGCTTGCCGTTCACCTGCAGCATCAGTTCGATGCGGTCCTGCCGCAGCGCGGCTTCGTCGACCAGCGGCCAGGGCGTGCTGATCAGGTCGCCCAGCTCGGTGGCATAGCCCAGCTCGACCCAAAGCACGTGCGTGATGTGCGGCGCCGCCGGGTACAAGGTGCGCAGCAGCAGGCCGAAGCCTTCGCGCAGGCTTGCCGAATCAGCCGGCGCTTCGGTCAGCGAAGCACCTTCCAGCGCGTTCAGCATCTTCATCGCGCCCGACACCACGGTGTTGTATTGCATCCGGTCGAAGTCGAAGCTCACCTGGCGCAGCAGCGTGTGCATCTCCCGGCGCAGGTCGGTGGCGGCGGGGCTGGTGCCTTCGAAGCCGGCGCCGGCGGCGGCGAGTGTCGCTTCATGCTTGATGCCGAAGTTCCACAGCCGCCGCAGGTAACGGTAGCTGCCTTCGGCGCCGGAGTCGGACCACTCCGCGCTCTGGTCGGGCGGAGCGGCGAACATCGTGAACAGGCGTGCGGTGTCGGCGCCGAACTTGGCGATGATGTCGCGCGGCTCGACCACGTTGTTCTTCGACTTCGACATCTTCTCGACGCCGCCCAGCAAAACGGGCAGGCCGTCGGCCCGGGCCGTGGCGTCCAGCGGCTGGCCTCGTTCGTCGTAGCGCACCTCGACTTCACTCGGGTAGAACCAGTGCTTCTTGCCGCCCTCCACCTCGCGGTAGAAAGACTCGTTGAGCAGCATGCCTTGTGTGAACAGGCGCGTGAAGGGCTCGCTGAACCTGACCAGGCCGCGCGCCTGCCCGTCGGGCCCGGGCGCGCGCTGGATGTCGCGCATGGCCTTCGTCCAGAAACGTGCGTAGAGCAGGTGCAACACGGCGTGTTCGATGCCGCCGATGTACTGGTCCATCGGCATCCAGTAGTCATTGCGCGCGTCGACCATGGCGTCGTCGTTGCCCGGGCAGCAGTAGCGCATGTAGTACCAGGCGGAGTCGACGAAGGTGTCCATCGTGTCGGTTTCGCGGCGCGCCGGCCGGCCGCACTGCGGGCAGGCCACGTTCAGGAAGGCGGCGTGGTGCTGCAGCGGGCTGCCGCTGCCGTCGGGCACGAGGTCATCGGGCAGCAGCACCGGCAGATCGGCCTCGGGCACCGGCACCGAGCCGCAGCCGGGCGCCCCGGCGCTGCCGTCACAGTGGATGATCGGGATCGGCGTGCCCCAGTAGCGCTGCCGGCTGATGCCCCAGTCGCGCAGCCGCCAGGTGGTCTTCTTCTCGCCCAGGCCCTTGGCCGCCAAAGCGGCCGCGATAGCGTCTGCCGCGCGCTTGCAGGGCAGCCCGCTGTAGTTGCCCGAGTTGACGGTGACGCCACGCGACTTGTCGGCGTACCAGTCCTGCCAGCGGTGGTAGTCGAAGTGTTCGCCATCGATGTGCACCACCTGCAGGATCGGCAGGCCGTACTTCAGCGCGAAGGCGAAATCGCGTTCGTCGTGCGCCGGCACGCCCATCACGGCGCCGTCGCCATAACCCATCAACACGTAGTTGCCCACCCACAGCGGCACCAGCGTGCCGGTCAGCGGGTGCGTCACGAACAAGCCGGTCGGCATGCCGACCTTTTCCTTCAGCGCCAGTTCGGCCTCGGTGGTGCCGCCCTGCTTGCACAGTTCTATGAACTCGGCCAGCGCGGGTTGGCTGGCGGCGGCAAACACGGCCAGCGGGTGCTCGGGCGCCACGGCGCAGAAAGTGACGCCCTTGATGGTGTCGGCGCGCGTTGTGAAGACGTGCATCAGACCGTCCTGCAGCAGCGTGCCGCTGGCGTCGCGGATGTCGTGCGTGAACGCGAAGCGCACGCCTTCGCTGCGGCCGATCCAGTGCTCCTGCATCAGACGCACGCGCTCGGGCCAGCCGTCCAGGTAGCTGGGGTGGGTGCTGTCGTTGACGCCGGCCAGCAGTTCGTCGGCGTACTTCGTGATGGCCAGGTAGTAGCCCGGGATCTCGCGCTTCTCGACGATGGCGTCGCTGCGCCACCCGCGGCCGTCGACCACCTGCTCGTTGGCCAGAACGGTCTGGTCGACCGGATCCCAGTTGACGATCTGCGTCTTCTTGTACGCGATGCCCTTTTCCAGCATCTTCAGGAAGAACCACTGGTTCCACTTGTAGTAGCCGGGGTCGCAGGTGGCGAGCTCGCGGCTCCAGTCGAAGCCCAGGCCCAGCGGCTCCATCTGAGACTTCATGTCGGCGATGTTGGCGCGCGTCCAGGCGGCGGGCGGCACGTTGTTGGCCATGGCGGCGTTTTCGGCCGGCAGGCCGAAGGCGTCCCAGCCCATGGGCATCAGCACGTTGAAGCCCTTCATGCGCAACTGGCGCGCCATCATGTCGTTGATGGTGTAGTTGCGCACATGGCCCATGTGCAGCTTGCCGCTGGGGTAAGGCAGCATCGAGCAGGCGTAGAACTTGGGCCGCGCGCTGTCTTCGACGACACGGTAGGCGTCGGTGGCGGCCCAGTGCGCCTGCGCGGCGGCTTCTACTTCGGCGGGAGCGTACTTTTCGTTCATCGGCGGATTGTAGGTAGCGCGGGACGCGTGTTTCTGCCGCTTGCCTCACCCGCTCGGCCCCGCCCGCAGTTCAGCTCACTTGCCTGCCGGCGCCTCGGTGACGAAGCCGATGCGCGTCAGCCCGGCCTCCTGCAGCAGGCCGATCAGCTCGGCCACCCGGCCGTAGGGCACGCGGCTGTCGGCACGCAGCTGCACCTCGGTGGCGGGGTCGCGCACGGCGGCCTCGCGCACCCGCGCGGCCACTGTCTCGCGGGCCAGCACTTCGTCGCCGACGAAGAGCCTGCCCTGTTCGTCGATGGCCAGCGCGATGAACGCCGGCGCCACGCTGGGCTGGCCGCCTTCGGTCTTCGGCAACTCGAGCTTCAGTGAACTCGTCATCAGCGGCGCGGTGACGATGAAGATGACCAGCAGCACCAGCATCACGTGATCAGCGGCGTCATGTTGATCTCGCTCATCGGCCGTGGGCCGGGCGTACGCTCCAGGCGGCCGAAAGCCATGTCAGTTTCCCGCAGTGCGAGCCCCCTCGGGGGGCAGCGAAAAAAGTGAGCCTGAACGTTCCATCATCATCTTGAGCAGGTCGTGCGCGTAGCCTTCCAGCTCGGCCTCACAGGCCCCCACCCACTTGCCGAACACGTTGTAGGCCAGCACGGCGGGGATGGCCACCGCGATGCCGGCGGCCGTCATGATCAGCGCCTCGCCAATCGGCCCCGAGACCTTCTCGATGGTGATGCCGCCGGCCGCGGCGATGCCCGCCAGCGCGTGGTAAATGCCCCAGACGGTGCCGAACAGGCCGACGAAGGGCGCCGTGCTGCCGATCGACGCCAGCAGCACCTGGCCGAACTGCAGGTGCGCCAGGCCGCGGTGCAGGGCGTCGCGCAGGCGGCGCGTCAGCTGCGATTCGAGCGCGCCCGCGGCCTCCAGCGTGCCGGGCGCAGGCAATCCGGCGGCGGCGTCGAGCAAGGGCAACAACAGCTGTTCACGGTCTAGCGCGGCCAGCCTGACGCGGCCGTCGGCCAGCGTGGCGGCGTCCCAGAAGGCCGGCACGGCGCGCGCGATGTCGCCGCCGGCGCGCCGCAGCACCCATCCTTTCCAGAAGATCAGCACCCAGGCGGCGATCGACATCAGCAGCAGCAGCAGCGCCACCGCGCGGCCGACGCCGTCGCTCTGCTCCCAGAATTGCGAGAAACCGTCCACGGTCAGGGTTTCAGGCCGAGCACGTCGTCCATGCCGTGGAGGCCGGCCTGGCCCGCCGGCAGGCCGGCCAGGAAGCGCGCGGCACGCAGGCTGCCTTCGGCGTAGTTGGCGCGGCTGCCGCTGCGGTGCGTGATCTCGATGCGCTCGCCGGTGCCGGCGAACAGCACGGTGTGGTCGCCGACGATGTCGCCGCCGCGCACGGTGGCGAATCCGATGGCCTTCGGCGGCCGCTCGCCGGTGACGCCCTGGCGCGCCAGCACCGCCACATCGTCGAGGTCACGGCCGAGCGCCCGCGCGATGGCCTCGCCCATCGCCAGCGCGGTGCCGCTGGGCGCGTCGACCTTGTGACGGTGATGGGCTTCGATGATCTCGATGTCGTAACCGTCGCTGAGCGAACGCGCCGCCAGGTCGAGCAGCCTGAGCATCACGTTGACGCCCACGCTCATGTTGGGCGCCATCACCACGGCGCAGTGCACGGCGTGCTGGCCGATCTCGGCTTTCTGCGCGGCCGAGAAACCGGTCGTTCCGATGACGGCGCGCACGCCCAGTTCACGGCAAACAGCCAGGTGCGCCAGCGTGCCTTCGGGCCGCGTGAAGTCGATCAGCACGTCGGCGCCGGTCAGGCCCTGCCGCAGATCGGCAGTGACCGGCACACCGCTGGCGCTGCCGAGGAAGGCACCGGCGTCCTGGCCCAGCGCCGGGCTGCCGGGCTGGTCGAGCGCGCCGGACAGCGTGCAGTCGGTGCTGGCCAGCACGGCTTCGACCAGCATGCGGCCCATGCGGCCCGAGACGCCGGCCACGGCGACTCGTACAAGTTCTGCGCCGGCAACGGCGACTCGTACAGATCCTGCGCCGGCGACCGCAACTCCTACCGGGATTGCGTCGGCAACGGACACTCTGACAGCCGCTGCGCCGGCCAATTCGCTCACGACGCCTCTAGCGGCGGATACAGCCGCACCGGGCCCATCGGCTCGGCGGCAGGCAGCTCGCGCTTGGGCGGCGGCGGCAGCGCCTTGCGCTGCTCTTCGGTCAGCTCCAGCACACGCGGCTGCACATCGGGCCGGCTGCTGATCGACGCCACGAACTCGCGCTCTGACGGCAGTTCGGGGGCGTCGATGGACTTCAGGGTCTCGCCCTCGAACAGCACGACGACGCTGCGCCGCTGCAGTTCGGCGCCCGGGCGGCGCAGCGTGAAGACATAGTCCCAGCGGTCACCGTGGAACAGGTCGACGAGCAGCGGCGTGCCGAGCGCGTCGCGCACCTGCAGCCGCGTCATGCCGGGCTTGACCAGCGCCACCTGCTCGCGCGTGAGCGCGTTGCCCTGCACGATGTCGATACGGTAGGGCGTGATCAGACCAAAAAGGCCGTCGGTCGACTTCCGCGTTGCGCAGCCGCTCAGCACCAACGCTGCCAAAGGTGCGGCGATCAAAAACGCCAGGCGGCTGAAAGATGGACGGGACATGGCAATCATCGAAGTAGGGCCGGGCGCGCTGCGAAAGCGGCCGATGGCTGGATATGATCGCCGGATTCTAGCGGGGGGCACCTCCGCTGAAGCGCCCACCGGAAACGCCATGACGCACGCCGACGAACTGAAGCACAGCGGCCTGAAGGCCACGCTGCCGCGCATCAAGATCCTCGAGGTCTTTCAGCGCGGCCAGCGCCGCCACATGACGGCAGAAGACGTCTACAAGGCCCTGCTGATCGAAGAATCAGACATCGGGCTGGCCACCGTCTACCGCGTGCTGATGCAGTTCGAGCAGGCAGGGCTGCTGACACGCAGCAATTTCGAGTCGGGCAAGTCGGTGTTCGAGCTGAACGAAGGCCAGCACCACGACCACCTCGTCTGCCTGACCTGCGGCCGCGTCGAGGAATTCTTCGATGCCGACATCGAACAGCGACAGCGCACCATTGCCGAGACACGAGGCTTCGTGTTGCAGGAACATTCGCTGGCGCTCTACGCCCGCTGCACCAAGGCCGACTGCGCCCACCGTGGGAAGTAGTCCCGCAGTGGACGGGGCAGCCGTTACGTCCCTTCGCCCTTTTCCATCGCCCGCTGGTGGCGTTCGATGAACTCCTGGTAGGTGTCGATGCCGCGCAGTTGCAGCACTGTGTTGCGCACGGCGGCTTCCACCAGCACGGCCAGGTTGCGACCGGCGTCGACCGCAATCACCACTTTCTGCACCGGCAGCCCGAGCACCTCTTCGTACAGCGGCTCGTAGGGCAGGCGCTCGAAGTCACGCTCCATCGTCTCTTTGCGGACCAGGTGCACGATCAGCTTGAGCCGCATCTTGCGGCGCACCGCCGTCTCGCCGAAGATCGCCTTGATGTCGAGCAGGCCGATGCCGCGCACTTCCAGCAGGTTCAGCAGCAGATCAGGGCAGCGCCCCTCCAGCGAGGTCTGCGTGATGCGGTAGATGTCGACCGCATCGTCGGCCACCAGGCCATGGCCGCGCGAAATAAGTTCCAGCCCGAGTTCGCTCTTGCCCAGACCCGACTCGCCGGTCAGCAGCACGCCCAGGCCCAGGATGTCCATGAACACGCCGTGCCGCGTGGTGCGGTCGGCGAAATGCAGCCCGAGGTAGCCGCGCACCAGGTCGATCACATGGCCGGCCGACTCGGCGGTGACGAAGAGCGGGATTTCGGCGCGGTCGCACATGGCGACCAGGCGGTCGGGCGGCACCTGATCATCGGCCACGACGATCACCGGCGGCTCCAGCGTGACGATGCGCGAGATGCGCCGTTCCTGGTCCTCGGGTGACGAAGCCTGCAGGTAAGCCACCTCGCGGCGGCCGACGATCTGCACGCGGTAGGGGTGGATGTAGTTGAGGTAGCCGACCAGATCGGCAGCTGAACGGGCGTCGCGCACGGCGTCGTCGTCGAAACGCCGCTCCGGGTGGGCGTGACCGGCGATCCATTCCCAGCGCAGGGCTTCCCGGTGAGCCTCGAAGAGCGCCTCGGCGCTGATGGATGTCGGCTTCATGGACGGCCAGGAAGGCCGGGCGACACCAAGGGTCCTGGGCCCGACATCCCTATGCCACTGACTTCAGCGGCTCCCAGTCGGAGATCAGCTTGTGCACGCCGGCGGCGTCGGGTTCGGTCTTCAGGCGCTCGCGCAGTTCACGGTCGGACAGCATCTCGGCGATTTCCGACAGGATCTCCAGGTGCCGCTGGGTGGCCGCCTCGGGCACCAGCAGGAAGATCAGCAGCATCACCGCTTCGTCGTCCGGGGCGTCGAAGGGAATCGGCTGCTGCACCCGAACCACGGCGGCCAGCGGGTTTTTCAGGCCCTTGATGCGGCCGTGCGGGATGGCCACCGCATGGCCCAGACCGGTGGAACCCAGCCGCTCGCGCGCGAAAAGGTTGTCGGTGACGATGCCACGGGCAATGGCATGCTGGTTTTCGAACAGCAGGCCGGCCTGTTCGAACACCCGCTTCTTGCTGGTGGCGTCCACATTCACCAGCACGTTGCCGGTGGGCAGGATCGCAGCGAGACGGTTCATGGGATCATTTCCCCTCGGGTTGCCGCGTCATTCACGCGGCAGTGCCGGCGAGTGTGTTGCAGGGCCGATGATCATAGCAACCGAGCGGTCGCACCGCAGATCGTCTGGGCACCCGAAACGGGGGGACTTGGAGAAATTTGCGGCATTGCAGCAACAACTGCGCGGCGCGCCAGCCAAAACGATGCGAAGGGGCTGCCACCCATTAAAACGGCCCCCAAGGGCCGTCGTGCGGATTCGAACGGCAGAACCTGCGTCAGACGGCGCCAGCGTCCAGCCGCTTGGGTGACTGGTGGTGGTGGTCCTGCAGCCGGTCCTTGTGGCGCACCACCTGGCGGTCGAGCTTGTCCATCAACTGGTCGATCGCGGCATAAAGGTCTTCATGCGACTGCTCGACGAAGATGTCACGGCCCTTGACGTGCACCGTGACCTCGGCCTTCTGCCTTCGCTCCTTTTCCTTCAGGTTCTCGACGGTTAGCAGCACTGCCACATCCACCACCTGATCAAAGTGCCGTGTCACGCGATCCAGCTTGGTGAGTACGTACTCACGCAATGCAGGGGTGACTTCCAGGTGATGTCCGCTGATCGTCAAGTTCATCAGAACCTCCTTTGCGAGGGGTTGGAAAAAATCGCCGGAACCAGTCCCGACGACGGGGAAAACATCCAGGGGTGGGAAATGGAGAAAGGCAGGGGATGTGGCAGATCGGAGACGGCTGTGCGTGATCCGTTGGGCCCAGTGTGCGCCTGTTTCGCCCCGCTTGACAAGCGGCCGCAGCAGTCCGCCTCCACGCCGGGGGCGAAACGTGATGACTTCCCTGCCAAATGTCAAGCAAAGGCGCGGAGCCCGCCGAGCCCCGGTCGGAGGGGCACGGAGAGGCCGGACGGCACACACCGGGGCGTCGCCACGCTGTCACAGGCGTTCAGCACACTACCGCACAGTGCCCACGGTCGTCGTGGGTTCGCAGTCGAGGAACAGACCCATGGGCCAGCCAAAACACATCAAGCCACGCGCTCCCGGCACCAATCGGCGCGATTTCTTCAAACGCTCGGGAACCGCCGCGGTGGCGCTGGCCAGCGTGCCGCTGTTGCAGGCACCCGCGGCGGCTGCGGGCCTGAAGTCGCTGTTCTCGCACGGCGTGGCGAGCGGTGACCCGCTGTCCGACGGCGTCGTGCTCTGGACCCGCGTGTCGCCTTCCGCCGCGGCGCCGGCGCAATTGCCGGTGCGCTGGCTGATCGCCAGCGACCCCGCACTGACGATGGTGGTGAAACGCGGCGCCATGCGCACCAGCGCCGACCGCGACCACACGGTGAAGGTCGACGTCAGTGGCCTGGCGCCCGCCACCACCTACTACTACCGCTTCAGCACCGCCGAGGGCGTCTCGCCGACCGGCCGCACGCGCACGCTGCCGGCCGGCGCCACCACCCGCCTGCGCATGGCGGTGGTGAGTTGCTCCAACCATGCCGCCGGCTACTTCAATGCCTACCGCCGCGTCGCCGAACGGGCCGACCTCGACCTCGTGCTGCATCTGGGCGACTACCTGTACGAATACGGCAGCAACCAGTACGGCAGCGTGCGCCCGACGGAGCCGCCGACCGAGATGCTGACGCTGGCCGACTACCGCATGCGCCACGCCCAGTACAAGCGCGACGTCGACCTGCAGGAATTGCACCGCCAGCATCCGATGGTCGCGATCTGGGACGACCATGAAATTGCCAACGATTCCTACCGTGACGGCGCCGAAAACCACACCGAAGGCGCCGAGGGCGTCTGGCCCGAGCGCGTCAGCCAGGGCCTGCAGGCCTACCGCGAATGGATGCCGGTGCGCGACAGCGCGCTGGCCGATCCGAAGCGCAACCAGCGCTCCTTCCGTTTCGGCGACCTCGTCGACATCGTGATGCTGGAAGAGCGTCTGCAGGCACGCTCGAAGCAGCTGGCGGCCACCATTCCGGTGCCTGGCCTTGGCAACGTGTTCGTGCAGACCGGCGACTTCGCCGACCCGGCGCGCACGCTGCTCGGCAGCCACCAGGAAGCCTGGCTGGCGGCACGCCTGCGCACGTCGAAGGCGAAGTGGAAGTTCATCGGCCAGGGCGTCATGTTCGCCCACCTGAAGGCGCAGGCCGCGCCGCTGTCCGCCGGCGGCGGCGCCTTCTTCAACGCCGACCAGTGGGACGGCTACCAGCCCGCCCGAGACCGCGTCTACGACATGATCAAGGGCAGCGGCGAGCGGCCGGCCGTGCCCAACGTGGTGGTGCTGACGGGCGACATCCACAGCAGCTGGGCCAACGACCTGACGCAGGACCCGAACAACCCCGATCTGGCCAGCGGCGGCTACGAGGCCGCCAGCGGCAACGGCTCGCGCGCCGTGGAATTCGTCACCACTTCGATCACCTCGCCCGGCCTGGACGATCCCAGCGGCGCCACGGCGGGCTTCATCCGCAGCGTCAACCCGCACATCAAGTACGTCGACTTCAATCGCCGCGGCTACGCGCTGCTCGACGCCACGCCGGCCCGCGTGGTGTGCGAGTGGTGGTACGTCGACACGGTGACGAGCGTCAGCCCGCTGCAGACCTTCGGCACCGCGTTCGAGGTGCAGGACGGCAGCAACCGGCTCGTGCCATCGGCACAGACCGCGGTACGTGCCAACCCGCCGCCGCTGGCGCCGTGAACGCGCACTGACCGCAGCGCCGAACTCAGCGCTGATTGGTCAGCGCAGCAACTGCGTGTTGTCGATGCGCGTCTCGATGTCGGCCAGCATGCTGCGGTAGGCAGCGGCGCCGACACCGCCGTAGCGCCGCAGGAATTCCGGCTCGGCCAGGAACTCGGGCAGGTCGCTGACGTCGGGCATCAGTTCGTACTCGCCGACGCCCGCATTCAGCGCCAGCTGCATGCGGGCCGGGTCGCTGACCGCCAGTTCGCCGAAACGCGTGCCGGCTCGGTCGGCGGCAATGTCGTTGAAACTGAAGCCGCTGCCGCCGCGCGAGTCCATCACCTCCTTGTAGATCCCGACGGCGTTGGCCAGCGGGCCGCCGCCCTCGGCCGCCAGCAGCGCCGAGATCAGGAAATGCTGCGGATAGTCGTCGCGCCCGTGCAGCGTCAGGCGCAAGCCGTGCGGGCGCGGCCAGTCCTTCGCCCCGGGCACGATGCTCGATAGCCGGCTTCCGCTGGCATGGAAGGCCAGCACGACCAGCGCGGCGCGGTTTTCCTCGGCCGCGTCGGCGCCGGCGGCGGCGCGCTGCTGTGCCAGCAGAAACATCGGCGGCATGAGTTCGGCCAGCGACACGGTGCCGTCGGGGCCGGGCGGCGGGGCGATGGCGTTCAGGTGGTCGGCGTAGACCTTCAACCGTGCTTGTTCGGCCGGCGGCACCAGCGCGGCGAGCACGCGGTACTGCAGATCGGCCTGCCAGGCGTAGCGGACCGTGACGGCCCCATTCGTCAGGCTGACCTGGTGCACCAGGTCACGTGCAACCTGCGAGTCGATCACGACGCCGTGGCGCGCCCCGATCCGCCGCGCCAGCGCCTCGGCCAGCCAGCCCGGCACCGGCAGCCGGCCGACGTGCAGACTTTCCAGTTCGGGCAGGCCCTCAGCTTCACGCAGGTGCGCATCGAGGTTGATCCAGACGGCAAACGGCAGGAAGCCGAGCCCGGGCACCCGCAGGCTGGCCTGCAGTTCTGCGTGGTAGGGCTGCAGCAGAACGCGCGTGGCGGGCGCGGCACGCGCGGCAAGCAAACGGCGGCCGCCCTGGTTGAGCAGCAGTTCCAGCTCGCGCTGGGTGATGACGACGCTGCGCGGCACGCCGGGGCGGTCGCGCCGAGGGTCGTGGCTGCGCAGCATCTGCATCGCGCGTTGGATGTCGGCAGCGGCCACCTCGCCGGTGGCGCTCACCAGCGGCGCAGTCTGCAGGGCCAGGGCCGCGGCGAACAGCATGGCAGCTATCACGGCGACAAGCGGCAGCGTGATGACCAATAGTTTCGGCAGCGCTCTCATGCGCGGAGTCTGCCACCGCGGGCCAGGCGATCCGGCCTCAAAGGGCAATGCGGGGCGATGCGGAGCCAAGCGGTGCTCGGCGGGAGAGCGGCGCGGGAATCGACCCGCCGCCAGCGCGGCGGCACCGCGTGCCGCCGGCTGTGCAAGGCCGCCCTTACTTGCGCACGCGGCAGGTGGCCGTGACGACCGGCGTCACGCGCTGGCCGGCGGTATTCACCAGGTAGCCCTTGACGCGGCCGTCGACGATGAAGCCGGCCGGGATCGCGGTGGCGCCTGCGGCGATGTCGTTTGCCGAGCTGTCGAAGTCGAAGCCGACTTCGTCTCCAACCGTCGTGTCGAAGCCCGACGTGGCGGTAGCCGTGCCCGACTGGGCCATGGCGCGGTAGGAACCGGTGGCCAGGTTGTTGCCGTCGACCGACACGCTGGAGCGGCTGCTGCGCTTTTCGCACTTGACGGTGACGTCGGCGGCCTGTGCGGCGAAAGCCGTCAGCGAAAGGGCGGCAACGAGGGTGAGGCGGGAAACGACGGCGTTGGACATGGAATTTTCCTGAGGCTTGAGGGTTGAAGGAACTTGCCGGCGGCGGGTTATCGCCGCGCCGGCACTTTATTCATTGCACCTCCCGTGCCACCGCCGGGCCCGCCGTGCCAGGCATCCGCAAGCGCCTGATTTATATGGGCACACCGCACATTTATAGATTTCAGGTGGGCACCATGACGTCCGCGATGTGGGTCATTTGCCCCTTCGGCTGGGTGATATGCCCCGGCTTTTGCCCCAGTTCCCGCCCCGGCTGCCGCCTCGGGCCAAGGGCTCAGTCGCCTTGCAGGCCCATCCGGTCGAGCCGGTAACGAAGGGTGTCGCGCGAGATGCCGAGCAGGCGCGCGGCGCCCGACACGTTGCCATCGGTGCGGTCGAGCGCCGCCTCGATCAGCCGCCGCTCGGTGCGGTCGAGATCGAGATCAAGGTCGTCGCCGACGGGCGCCACCACGGCCCCCGGGGCTGCGGGCGGGCCCAGCTCGATCAGCGACAGCTCGCGCGCGCTCACCGCCGGCCCAGAGCCCAGCAGCACGGCCTGCTCCATCACGTTGCGCAGTTCACGCACGTTGCCGGGCCATCTGTGGCGCAGCAGCGCGGCCTCGGCGTCTGGCGCCAGGTGCATGGCGCCGCGCCGGTAGCGCTGCGCCTGCAGTTGCAGGAAATGGTCGGCCAGCAGGAGGATGTCTCTGCCGCGCTCGCGCAGCGGCGGCACCTTGATCTCGACGACGCGCAGCCGGTAGAACAGGTCGGCGCGGAACTGCCCGGACTTCACCAGGTCTTCCAGCGAGCGGTGGGTGGCGCTGACGATGCGCACATTGACCTGCTGCTCCCGTACGCTACCGAGGCGGCGGAAACGCTTGTCCTCCAGCAGCTTGAGCAGCCGCACCTGCGTGGAAGGCTCGGCCTCACCGATTTCGTCGAGGAAGAGCGTGCCGTTGTCGGCCGTCTCCACCAGGCCCACCTTGCGTTCGCGGGCGTCCGTGAAGGCGCCACGCTCGTGGCCGAAGAGTTCGGCCTCGATCATCTGAGCCGGCAGCGCACCGCAGTTCAGTTCGACGAAGGGCCCGGCGCGGCGCGCGGCGCCGTAGTGCAGCGCACGCGCCACCAGTTCCTTCCCGGTGCCGGTTTCGCCAAGGATCAGCACGGTGGGCGCCTCGCCGTCGGCCAGCCGGCGTTCGGTGTCGAGCAGCCTTTCGATGCGCTCGCGCAGAGTCACCATGGCCGGGGAGTTGCCGAGGATCTTGTCCAGGCCGCTGCTATCGGCCTGCCGTTCCTCGTAGTAGCGCACCGTGCTCTCGAGACGGCTGCGGTCCTGCAGGCGCCCGATCACCAGCTTTACGCCAGACAGCGCCAGTGGCTTGCTGAGGTAGTCAGCCGCGCCCTGCTTCATCGCGTTGACGGCGAGCTCCACGCCGCCGAAGCCGGTCATCATCACGACGCAGGCGGCGGCGTCCATCGAGCGCATGCGAATCAGCGCGTCCAGGCCGTTCATGCCCGGCAGGTTGTGGTCGAGCAGCACGACATCGGGACGGAATTCGGCGTAGGCCGCCAGGCCTTCCTCGGCCGTGCCGCAGGTGCGCACCTCGTAGCCGAGCCGTTCCAGATAGACGGCCAGGTTGCGCGCGAGCGTCTGCTCGTCGTCGATGATGAGAATGGCGCGGGACATTTTCTGTTCAGCGGGTGAGACCTGGGCTCAGCGGATCGGCAGTTCAATGCGCACCAGCGTGCCGCGTTCGGCCTGCGGCAGGAGTTCGATGCTGCCCCCGAGCCGCAGCACCACGCGGCGTACCAACGCAAGTCCCATGCCCAGGCCACGCGGCTTGGTGGTGAAGAAGGGCTTGAAGAGCTGCTCGGCGCTGGCAGCGCCGATGCCGCTGCCGCTGTCGGCAACCTCGATCTGCAACCGGCGGCCTGCACGCCTGGCGCGCAGGCTGACCGAGTCGCCCGCGCCGGTGGCCTCGATGGCGTTGGCCAGCAGCGAATTGAGCACCTGCGCCAGCAGCACCGGGTCGGCCGCGACGCTGCCGAGCGCTGGCGCCACGTCGTAGATGAAACGTTTGCCCTGCGAGGCCAGTTCGGCTTCGAATCGGGCGCGCGCGCTGGCCAGCACGCCGTCGACCTCGGCGCTGGCTTCGCGCTCGGCCGGGTCGGCGGCGTAGCTCAGCAGGGTGCTCACCAGACGGTCGATGCGGTCGACTCCGCGCATGATGTCGTCCATCGCGTCCTGCGTATCGGTGTGCAGCTCACGCTGCAGTTCGGCGGAACTGCGAATCGATCCCAGCGGGTTGCGGATGCTGTGTGCGACCGCCGCCGACAGCTCGCCGACGATCGCCAGCGCCTCCGCATCGACCAACCTGGCGCGCTGCTCGCGCAAGGCGTGTTCGGCGTGCCGCACGAACCACATCAGCGTGGCGAAGAGAAACAGGCCGCCGCCGGCGGCATTCCACCAGACCAGCTTTTGCCCGGAGCGGATGGCGTCGAACAGCGCCACCGGGTTGCGGTACAGCTCGACCACGCCGATCGGTGCGCCGCCGCCGACGTCGAAGACCGGCAGGTAGTTCTCGACATAGTCGTCGGCATGGCCGGACAAGTTGGCCAGCTCGGCCTTGGCCGGGCCATTGCCCGGCGGTCTCGCGCGGTGCACGACCACGCGGCCGGCCAGGGCGTCGTCGAGCTCGTCGTTGTCGGCGAACTTGCGGCCGATCAGCGCACTGTCGCTCGACCACAGCACCGAACGGTCGGTAGCGTAGGCGTTGGCGCGCAGCACGCCCGGCATGGCCGCCAGGTGGGCAAAGAACTCGTTGAATGCCTGGCTGTCGGCCGCACTGCGCGACTTGAACACCAGCGCCACGCGCTGGGTGTTGATCACGCTCTGCACGAACTCGCGGCTTACCTCCGCGTCGCGGATGAGCATGCGCGAGGCCAGGAACTCGCCCAGCGCCAGCGCCATTGCCAGGCTGAAGACAGAAATCGCCGCGGCGCCGGAAAACGCGAACCAGCGCATCAGCCGGAGCTCGCCGGCCGGCCTGGCATTGAACTGGAGAGCATCCATGCGCCGATGTTAGGCCGGGTGGCGATGCAATAATCCAGCATTGGCAACCACCGGATTCATCGCTTGCACGATCCTCACCGTCGTTGACCGTCCTCTCCGCCAGAACGGCCGGGGCGCGGCGGCATAGACCGACACCTCCGGCCCTTTGAGAAGCGGCATTCCGGCAGCAATGCCTGCCGCAGCGGCAGCACCCGATGCTCAACGTCTTCACACTGGCCAATGGCCGCCTGTTCCAGGAAGAAATCTCCAGCCCCGGCGCCTTGTCGGGCCTGGAGCCGGTGTGGGTGGACATGGAAGCCCCCACGCCCGAGGAAAAGGGCTGGATCGGCGGCCGCTTCGGGCTCACGCTGCCGCAGGGCATCGTCGACGACGACATCGAGGAATCGGCCCGCTTCTATGAAGAAGACAACGGCGAACTGCATATCCGTTCCGACTTCCTGATCGACGACGACATCACACCGCGCAACGTGCGCGTGGCCTTCATCCTGAAGAACGGCGTGCTGTTCTCGATCCACTCCGAAGACCTGCCGGTGTTCCGCCTGCTGCGCCTGCGCGCGCGACGCATCCCGGCGCTGATCGAGGACGCCAAGGACGTGCTGCTCAAGCTCTACGACGCCGACGCTGAATACTCGGCCGACGCGCTCGAGGGGATATACGACAACCTTGAACAGGTCAGCGCGCGCGTGCTGAAGAAGGACGTCGATGACAGCGCCGCCGGCGACGCGCTGACCGCCATCGCCAAGGAAGAAGACCTCAACGGGCGCATCCGCCGCAACGTGATGGACACGCGGCGCGCGCTCAGCTTCATGATGCGCAGCCGCATGCTGAACGCCGAGCAGTTCGAGGAAGCCCGGCAGATCATGCGCGACATCGACTCGCTCGACTCGCACACCGCCTTCCTGTTCGACAAGATCAACTTCCTGATGGACGCCACAGTGGGCTTCATCAACATCAATCAGAACAAGGTCATCAAGATATTCTCGGTGGCCAGTGTGGCGCTGCTGCCGCCCACGCTGATCGCCAGCATCTACGGCATGAACTTCAAGTTCATGCCGGAACTCGACTGGGCGGCCGGTTATCCGTTCGCGCTGGCGCTGATGGCCGCCTCGGTGGCCGCGCCCTTTGTATATTTCCGCCGCAAGGGCTGGTTGCGGTGAACTTTGTGTCAGTCTGTTCAAACCAGTGGCGGCGTGACGTTCAGCATGTCAATTGCGGCGATTGCCAATGCCGCCCTGGTGTAGTCTCAAATCCGACCTGGTCCTTCTTCCAAGGTAGATTCATGGATGTTTCCCGTTTCAACTTGCGTTTCCTTTTCCGTTCCCTGCTCCGTTTGCTGATGCCCGCCACCGTGCTGGTGGCATCAACATCGCACGCCCAGTTTTCGCAAGTGCCGACACCGCAGACGCCGCAGACGGTGCGCGAGTCGGCCGCCGAGATCGAGAAGGAATACCGCATCGACGCGGCGCGCCACCTCTACGCGAATTACCCGTCGCGCATCTTCAAAGGCAAGCTGCCGCCGCTGATGTATTCGGTGATGGTGGTGGAAACCGAGATCGACGCCACCGGGCAGGTGCAGAACGTTCACGTGGTGCGCAAACCGGCGGCCGACGAAGTGGCGCCGTGGGTGGTCTCGATGATCCGCCGAGCCGGGCCCTTCCCCGCTCCGGCCAAGTTTGCCGGGCCGGGGGTGAGATATCTCGACATCTGGCTGGTCGACAAGTCGGGGCAATTTCAGGTCGACACGCTGACCGAAGGCCAGCGTTTTGGTGAGTCTCGCTGACCGAAGGCCAGCGTTTTGGTGAGTCTCGCTGACCGAAGGCC
>Ga0105046_10003626_pt1 | contig 24530 bp, 22 predicted proteins | sample MAT03_FD_78385 | JGI IMG/M metagenome (GOLD analysis project Ga0105046, IMG submission 78385) | Freshwater microbial communities from Lake Fryxell liftoff mats and glacier meltwater in Antarctica - MAT-03 (megahit assembly) | ecosystem: Environmental > Aquatic > Freshwater > Ice > Liftoff...
CATCATCCACACCGAGGGCCTGAAAGCGCCCGAGGGCGAAGTTTATTTCGGGGCGGAAAACCCGAAGGGCGAACTCGGCTTCTACATTTACAGCAAAGGCGGCGGAACGCCCTACCGCCTGAAAATCCGCAGCCCCAGCTTCATCAATCTCAGCATCCTGCCGAAGCTCCTTCCCGGCCACATGATGAGCGACGTCGTGAGCATCCTCGGCTCCCTCGACTTCGTGATGGGCGAGTGCGATCGGTGAGCCGCTGAGGCGGCGGCATCGGTGCCGCTGAAACTGCGACGGACAAATCAACCTGCCCGGCGTCCCGTCTCTGGAGTCGTCGGCGTTTCCCGCACGATGAGCGACTCGGCTTCCCGTTCCTTCATCAGCTTCCGGCGGGTGGCGCGGATTTCGGAAATGATTTCATTCTCCGGCTCCGCATCAATCTTCTCCCAATCCGGCAGCGGCAATTCCAGCGGCGGCTGTCCCTCGAACGACACGACCGGATGCCCCGCCGCCGCCCAGCGCGCCTCGCCCGCGCGGAGATGCTCGCCGAGCCGTTGCACGGTGCCGCCGCAATCGCGCATGAGCGCATCGCGAGTCCGGCGTATCTCCTTCACGATTTCATTTTCGCCACGCATCACGGCTTTGGCGGTTCCTTGCGCACGCTGGCCGATGGCTCCACACCCTCCGGGGACGGGGCAAACTTCACGCCACGCGCGCGTGCCTTCGCTTCCTCGGCGCGCACCCACGCGAGAAGTTGCTGCGAATCCCCGCCCGCGTCATTGGCGATCTTCTCCCGCACGCGATGGATTTCATCGAGGATTTCGTTCGAGTTCATGCCTTCGGCGGTTCCTCGCGCAGCGCCGCAGACGGTTCTTCGATTCGCTTGGGTGGAAATGACACGATCTCCCAGCCTTCGGCCCGGAGCTTCTCAATGCCCTCGCGCATCCGGGCAAACATCACATCCACATCGTAGCCGCACTCCTTCGCGTGCTCCGCACGGACGCGGTGAATTTCATCAATGATCTCGTTCGTCTTCATGGCTCAGAGTTTCATCAGTTCGGTCGGCGTGCAAATCACCGGGCACTCTACCCCAAAATCGGCGCATGCACGCTCGATTCGCCGCTCGATTGCACGGTTGTTGATGTGTGTGCAGTTCCACGTCAGCAGGAAATCCATGCCGTGCGCCGCGGCGAGCGCCACATGCGCCGCGTCATCCGCCGCCACCTCCGGGATGATCCTGCTGGCGAGGAGGCGCTTGGTGAGCTGGTTCGCGAGCGGAGTGTCGGGCAGCACGCGCACTCCGCGCAGAATGGCGATGCGCGCCGCAGCCATCTCGGGATTTCCCTTGCTCACTTCGCGCACCACCGTGTCCGAGATGAAGAGATCAAAGTCCGCCCGCCGCTCGTCCCACCACTCCAGCGTGGCTTCCTGATCCGCCGCGATGCGCAAATCCCGGCTGGCCCGCGCCGTGAGGTAGCTCGGGATGGTCGTTTCGAGGTAAAGCTTCGGGAGGCTCATCGCGTGCGCCGCGAGCGTTGCACATCCGCCGCCTCATCCGCGAACCATTTTTCAAATGGGTGCCGTCCGGATGCCTCCCTTCGGAGGCGAACTGGTCGCCGGGAATACCCTGACGTTCACGCAGAGAGAAAGGAGGGTCCAATAATCAGCCCCGCGCTTCTTACGGGGGGGTTCCTAAAGTAGAGGCGTTTGTTCTGCCTCCATCGGAAGTTCTTTCACCTGCCCCTTTTGAATTTCTAAAAGCTGAGACTTAAACTCTTTGAGATACTTTCGGATCAAGGGAGTAACTGATGGCTGAACATAGTCCGCTATTTCTTTTGCTACACGCTTCTGCTCTTTGGTTCCACCTCTGATTTTCTCAATCAAAAACGCGCCCATATGAATAGAGAGAAGGGGCAGATGGTGCGATGGCCTAAACTTCCGAATCCTATCAAGCGCCAGGGGCAGGTGCCCTGCTTCCATCAAGCCTACAATCAGCCAGAACTCTTCGAGTTCCGCAGCCGCGTCCCCAAAGAGAGCCAAACTGGATGTATTGCGTGCAATCTCCAGCGTACAATCCGCAGCCACCGCATCACGACCGACTAAGTATGAATACACAAAGGAATGAATTGGATATTGGAGCTCGGGATTATCCCCGAGAAGTGCCGCTGTTGCGCTCGCTAAAGCTCGAATACTCCAAGCAACAAGCTCGGTTTTCTCGCGAAGCTTCACGAAATAGCAAGCTTGTGTCGCTAGCCCGAGCGTCACACCGAGATTGAAGAGTTCAGAAGGAGTGTGGGCAAACTCGCGTTTACATAGCGCCCGAAGACCAGCGTCATCGCTCGGATTTGTGCCAAAGTAAAAAACTAAAGCCCGCCGCCACCACTCGTCAGTTGCATATTTTGCAAGAGCTGTTTGATCAACAATTGCCTGGCCGGCGAAAAATTCCTGGATTAATAGATGTCGGAACTCAGTGAAGCCATCGACATCACGCAACAAAGTCGACCGATTCAGAATCTCGTCGAGAAGCACGTCGACCTTTGCCTCTTTGACCCCCAATTCCAGAAGTTCCACTTCAATCAGTCCACGAAATTCGGAGCTAGGTAGCCTTACCGCCTTCTTCTCATGCATTCGATAAGCGATTTTTTGCAGCAATAAGGCTTTGAGATTGGATTCATATTGCTGAGAAAGACCCTTTTCACTGTCCCACCGTCCAAGCATGAACTCAGTAAATTTCGCAAAGAGTTCGGTAATATTGCATGGAATATCCCGCCTCGTACTATCAGCACTAGCGGCAAAAACAGTAACCACGAGAGGATTAAGGTCGAAACCATGAATACTTTCCAACTGACGCATTACTTCCTTGACGCGCCCGCTTTCAAGCAGCTTTTTCTTTCCGAGATTTTGAATGATTTTCGTGGCTTCGCTTAGCCCTATCGGAGCGACATTGTAGCGCGTATAGGCCGCAAGCCCATCGGCTGACGTAATGTAAGAGTAGTTCCGAGCGGTAATAATTACTTTGCAGTCTGGGTATTGGATATCAAAGGCGATCAGTTTTTCAACAAAATGCGCGAATGTGACTTGGGTTCCTACTTCGTCAAGGGCGTCAATGAGCAAGCAAACCTTCCCTTTTTCAATATCACTGACCCCAAACGCTGAGGCACCGGAAATTGTGAACGCTTCGGTCGCTGCTAGCACTTGTTCAGCCAAACCCTTTTCGCTTGTCGCAACGTTTAAGGCTTTAAGAATTACTGGTATATAGGTATCATGCCCTTGCATCCCCTCGCGACAAAGTATCTCGGCAATCCTCTTCAGAAGAGTCGTCTTTCCGGACCCCGCTTCTCCTACGATAATAAACCGCCGACCGGAACGCCTGATTAACTCCTCAACATTCGTTTCCTCAAACTCAGGTTCTTGCGTAATCTTGCCTGAGACATTCTTGGGCTTGAGAAAGGTTCGTGCGAGCTTCAGTGAAACGAAGCCGCTGTCGCTCACTGGAGAATTGTAGTCCGCGCTCTTGATGAGCGCCGCCAACGAAGCGAATTCATTCTCGTTCAGCAATTTCTCTTCGAGCTTTTTTAGATATGGGAGTTTGTCCGCGCTTGTCCCGTACCAAAATTCCGGGAAGTGCTGGTCGATCTCAGGAATAAGGTCATCAATGTCCAAGAAAGTTAGATTTGGATTTTGTACGGTGTCCAAGATGTGCGTTTTCGCTTGTTCGTTGATTTGGCCACTCGCGCAAAGAAAACCGAAATTAGGGCGTCTTTTTCGCTTGGTCTTTATATCTTGGACCATCGCGGCCATTGCAGTCCGCTATTGAGTTGCTGCTTCTTCTAAGTTTTTTGACGGCTCGCGCCCCATATTGAGGTTCCCAGTCTTTGTTTGCAGCACGACAACGTAATCCCCACTAAAAGGTGCGGGTACTCGGAAAAAACAGTCCTTCCCGGCTTCGGTTGGCCCGCAAAGCTCCGCCCCGTGGACAAAGTTCTTTCGTAAGAAAAGTGGACGAACCAGAGTGTCGCGAAACAAATCCTCGCTCAGGGCAGCGACAAATTTACGCTTAGTCAAAACCGGAACAATGCGTGGATCCATAGCCGGAGACGACCACGTTTCTGCACGGAAGACAAGACGAAGCAGAGGGAGATGATCCGCCGTCCGCCGAGGGAGACATGCACAGGAAGGGACGGGCTGATTATTCATATCGGCACGGTGCTTGAGGTTTCGCCGGGATGCGTGCTACGTTTCACGCCATGAGCATCACCGCCATCGTCGAGAACGACACGATCAAGCTGCCCATGCATGTGCCCGATGGAACGAAGGTGCAGATCACGCTGCCGGGGGACAGGACTGTGGCGGATTTCGATGAGTGGCTCGCGACTAGCACCGGGCTGGCGAAGGGGCGGTTCACAACGGATGAACGGATGCGCGAGACGCGGGGAGAAGACTGATGGCCGGGGGCGTGATCGTGGATGCGAATGTGCTGCTCGACATCCTGACCGCCGATCCGCAGTGGCTCGCATGGTCTTCCGGGGAGTTGCGCAAGGCAAAGGCTGGCGGACAGATTCTGGTGAATCCGATCATCTGTGCGGAGATTGCGCCTGCGTTCGATTTCGACTGGCCGCAGATCGATGCATGGCTGGCGCGGGCGGGCATGGTGATGGAACCGCTGCCCTTTGAGGCCTCGACAGTCGCTGCGGCGGCACACCGGAAATATCGCGACCGCGGAGGTTCGCGTGAAAGGCCGCTGCCGGATTTTTTCATCGGGGCCCACGCCGAGGTCGCAGCTTGCGCGCTGCTCACGCGGGACAGGGCGCGGTATCGCACGTATTTTCCGAAGGTGCAGCTCATCTGTCCGGCGTCGGCAGAATAGCGGAGCCAGTGCGGAGGCGGAGGAGGGACGAGCTGATTGTTCACATCGGCACGGTGCTTGAGGTTTCGCCGGGATGCGTGTCGGCTGTCCCGAGGACATTTCATCGCCTCATTTTGATCCTGGGCCTGTGCTGGACGGCCTGCGCACCCGGGCAGGACACGAGCACTTGGACGAAGCCCTTCCCGCCCCATCGCATAGCGGGCAACCTGTATTACGTCGGCTCGCAGGATCTGGCCTCCTACCTCGTCGCGACGCCGGAGGGGCACATCCTGATCAATAGCAGCCTCGGGGAATCGGTCCCGCTCATCCGGGCGAGCGTCGAGAAGCTCGGCATCAAATTTGTGGACATCAAAATCCTGCTCATCAGCCACGCGCATTCCGACCATTGCGCGGGCAGCGCCGAGATCCTGCGCCTGACGAAGGCGCGGCATCTCGTGATGGAGGGGGACGCCGATGCGGTGGAGAATGGCGGCGCGAAAAAGCTGCCTTCGGGAGTGTCGGACTACACGCAGTTTCCCCCCCGCGCGTGTGGACCAGAAGCTCAAGGACGGCGACGAGGTGAAGCTCGGCGGCGCAGTGCTCGCCGCGCATCTCACACCGGGGCACACACGCGGCTGCACCACATGGACGATGCAGGTGATGGAAGATGGAAAGCCGCTGAACGCCGTGATCATCGGCAGCCCGAATGTGAACCCCGGCTATGTCCTCACGGGCAACCGCAACTACCCGGCCATCGCCACCGACTACGAGCGGACCTTCAGCGTGCTGAAATCGCTGCCCGTGGATTTGTTCCTCGGCGCACACGGCGGCTACTACGGCATGGTGGAAAAGCACGGCCGGCTCGGCACCGCCGGCGTGAACCCATTCGTGGATCCCGAAGGCTACCACCGCTACGTGTCGGAGAAGGAACAGGCATTCCGCGCGGAGTGGGAGCGGCAGAAGGCGAAGTAGTGCGGGACGAAGACCTCGCGCGAAATCGGCAGTCTCCCTGCCTTCCAAAGCAGTTCCAGGTTGGAAGGAAAGCCGGGCGCCATGTCGCTGCGGGATGCCAGTCGCCTCCCGCCCATGGCTCTCAAAAAACGCAGCGCAGCCTGAATCCCGGCGATGCCGGGCGGCCGAAGTTTCGCGGCAGCGGTTTCTGTATTCCGTGATGCTGTAAAATCCTGGCGAGGTGTGGCGGTTCACCATCCCGGCGTTGCAGGCGCTCGGGGTGAGCGTCGGTCAAATGATTTGCAGGTTACGGCTCGCCGATGGCTGGAACCGCGATCACATCCACGGAACTCCGCGCTGCACGGTCGAGCACTTGCTTCCCATCGATGCGCGAATCGGTGGCCATGCCGCGGTAACGCAGCGGCTGATAGCCGAGCGCGAGCAGGGCATCGAGCGGAGCTTGTTTGAGGCCGGGACGCCAGTGTTCCGGAGCGCCTCCGGTTTCGTAGAAGTAGATCCATTTTCGATCGGGCGAGACCCAGCCGGCGCAGAGCAGCACGTGGCGATGCGGGATGTTCAGCAGATCGCCGGGGCGGAGTTCACCGGCATCAAGGAGGACGGTGCAGACGGACGGAAGCTGCGAAGTATCGTGGACGGCCGGCAGCTTCAGGCAGCGCGAGACGAAGCCGGAGCAATCCACACCCGCAGCTCGCGCGCTCACGGCGGCTTTGTCAGCGCGGCGCTTCGCCGGCGAGGAGACATCGCCCGCGGCAAGGCCTTGTTCGACTGCCGCATCGAATGAAGCAGGGTCGTCGAAGCCGCCCCACTTGTAGGGAACGCCCGTGTTCACCTCGCCCGGCAGCCACCAGCCGGGTCGCCCGGGCTGCTCCTTGAAGCCGGCATCGGGCGTATTCACGAGCACACCGCCGGGATCCTTGCCGTGCAGGATGTTCTTTGAAAATGGACGCCACGGATGCGATGCGAGCTGCCGCGCGATGGCGAGCGCCTCGCCCGGTGTCACCTGTGAAGGCGCGGATCGATCGCCGGGCGAAAGAGTCGTCGGCATTTCTCCTGAAGGCATCGGACCCGCGCAACCGGAGAGGAACGCAGTCACCGTGATGAGAAGAAACTGTCGCGGAAGATTCATGATGGGGAGACGGCGTGAGGCAGCTTGCAATGGGCTCGGCTTTTCGGCGTTCTACGCGGCACCCGTCGCCGTGCAAATCACCAACTGTATCCGCATCCTCGTAGCCATTGCATGGGCGTCCGCAATTGCGCTCATTCCTGCGCACGCTGCAGACGAGGCCCGGCGTCCGCGCGTCGCCCTTGTCATCGGCAACGGCCGCTACGAAGCCGCCGTCGGCCCTCTGCGCAACACCGTGAACGACGCGAAGGCCATGGCGAAAACGTTGCGGGCACTCGGCTTCACCGTGAGCGAGGAGCACAACGTCACGCGCGACGAACTCATGGCCGCGATGATGAAGTTTCGCGCCAGGCTGCGTGGTGCCGAGGTCGGCCTGTTCTATTTTGCCGGGCACGGCCTCTCGGTCGCGGGCGCGAACTATCTCGTCCCCGTCCGCTCCGGCTACAGTCCTGGCGGCACGGATGAGTCCGCCCGCCGCCTGCTTGCGGAAACGAAACTCTTCAACGCCGAGCAGGCCGTCGCCGACATGAGCAACACGGGCGTCGGGTGCAACCTCGTCATCCTCGACGCCTGCCGCACCACGCCGGTTGCCCGCAATCCCGCGACGCGCGACGCGGCAAGTCCGGGCGGTCTTGTGGAAATGAACCCGCCTGCCGGTTCCCTCATCGCCTTTGCCACGGATGCCGGCCGCGCCGCATCCGACGGCGATGGGGACAACGGCCTCTACACCGGTCAACTGGTCGCCCACCTGAGCACACCCGGCCTCACCATTGAGCAGGTCTTCAAGCGGACGCGCGCCGGAGTCATCGAGCGCTCCGGCGGCAAGCAGGTTCCCGCCGAGTATTCGCGACTCATCGGCGACGATATCTTCCTCGCAGGTCCAGCGCTCGCGGCGAAACCCGCGGAGGAGGCGATTCCCAAAGGCCAGCCCGTCCCCATTCCCACACCCGCGGAGATCAACAGGCTTGCCGCAAAGGGTGACATCCTCGGCTGCATCGAAGCCCTGCGCCGTCACACGCGAAAGAACGGCCCCGGCGCCATCGCCGCCGCGCCGCTCACGACGCTCCTCGATCAGCAGAAGGAAATTCTGCGCGACAAAAAATCCGCCGCGCCGCAGGCCGAGTCCATTCTTCGGAACTGCGACTCCATCCTCCCCGCAATCGGCGAATGCCTCCCCGCCGACCATCCACAGTTCGCGGCCCTCACCGCCAAGGCGCAGAACCGCCGGGGCGATGCATTGCTTCTTTGCGGCAATCCCAGCATGGCGATCGAAGCGTTCGACGCCGCAATCGCCCTCACTCCCAGCGACGCCTACGTCCTCTACAACCGCGGCTGTGCATTGCTCGCGCTGGATCGGAAAGACGAAGCCCGGGTGGCATTCACCAAAGCCGTCGCAAGCGCAGCAAAATCATCCGGCGCACGAAAGCTCGCGACCGAAGCGCTCGCGGCGATGAAGTGAGAGCCGCGGAAAATGAAAGTGGATTTCACGTCTGTCTCTCACCCGCCCATGCCTCCCAAAAAACGCAGCAACCAGCGCAGCCTGAATATCGGTGAAGCCGGGCGGCCGAAGTTTCGTGGCGGCGGGTTTCTGCATTCGGTGATGCTCGAAAATCCCGGCGAGGGGTGGCCGTTCACCATCCCGGCGGTGCAGGCGCTCGGCACACGGGAGCGATTGGAGTTTCACCCGGCGGTCACTTTTTTCATCGGTGAAAACGGCTCGGGGAAATCCACCATCCTCGAAGCCGTCGCGCGCAAGGCGGGGTTCAGTCCCGAGGGCGGATGGAAGAAGCGGGCGACGGAAGAGATCGCATCATCGTCGCCGCTGGATGGCGCTCTGCGTCTCTCGCGGACGGGCTATCCGAGCGACGGGTGGTTTCTGCGCGCGGAGAGTTTTTACAATGTGGCGACGGAACTCGAGGAGCTGGACAAGATGGAAAACTGTGGCCACGGCTTCGCGGCGTTCGGCGGCACTTCGCTCCACCAGCAGTCGCACGGCGAATCCTTTCTCGCGCTGCTGCTGAACCGGCTGCAAGGCGACGGCCTTTATCTTTTCGACGAGCCCGAAGCCGCGCTCTCGCCGCAGCGCCAGCTCGCGGTGCTCACGCTCATGCACCGGCTGGTGTATCATCGCAGCCAGCTCGTCATCGCCACGCATTCGCCCATCCTACTCGCGTATCCGCACGCACGGATTTATGAATTCAGCGCGGAGGGAATCCGCGAGGTCGCCTACACGGAGACGGAGCATTTCAATGTGACGCGCGACTTCCTGAACCGGCACGAGAAGATGCTGGAGACATTGCTGGGCGAGGAGGAGAACGACTTGCGGGGGAAGGAGCGGCGCTGATGCGGTGGGCGGCGGGTTGGTAAATGACGAATGACGAATGACGAATGACGAATGACGAATGGCGAAGGCGTTCATCTTACTCATCAGGGGCTCATCGCGCCGCTGCTCATCTCGACGATCATCGTGGGCATCGCGCAGACGGGCGACCTGAAGGCGGTCGGGCGCATGGGCGGCAAGGCGCTGCTCTACTTTAAAGTGGTGACGACCATCGCGCTTTTTCTGGGGCTCGCCGTCGCGAATGTGCTGCGTCCGCACACGGACCTCGCCGCGCAGAAGCAGGCGTCGGGATGGGAACTGCTGCTGCACCTTTTCCCGTCGAACCTCGTGAAGCACATCGCCGAGGGGGACATCCTGCCGGTGGTCGTGTTCTCGGCGCTGTTTGGCATCGCGCTCACGCGCATCGGCAAGCGCGGGGAGCCGCTGCTGGCGTTCTTTGAAAATGGCGCGCAAGTGATGTTCAAATGCACCGACATGGTCATGCGCCTCACGCCGCTCGGGGTCTTCGGCGCGATGGCCTACAATGTAAGCCACATGGCCGCGGGGCACATGGTGGATGGCGTGATGATGCACGGCTGGCCGGCCGTGTTCTTCCTGCTGAAGCAGTATGCGCGGCTGGTCGGCAGCCTCTGCCTCGCATTGCTGCTGATGTTCTGCTTCGTATTCGTGCCGATCATGTGGATCACCGGCGTGAAGGTGTGGCGTTTCCTGAAGATGGTGCGCGAGCCTGCACTGACGGCATTCACGACCGCATCGTCGGAGGCCGCGCTGCCGCGGCTGCTGGAGGTGCTGGTGGAGTTCGGCGTGCCGCGGCGCGTGGCGAGCTTCGTGGTGCCGGCGGGGTGCCTTCAATCTCGACGGCTCCACGCTCTACCTTGTGCTCGCGGGCCTCACCATCGCGCAGGCGGCGAAAATCGAGATGTCGCTCACGCAGCAGATCGTCATGGTGCTCACGTTCATGCTGGCATCGAAGGGCGTGGCCGGGGTTCCGCGCGCGACCCTCATCGTCATCGCAGGCACATGCATGAGCTTCGGCCTGCCCGGCCAGGCGGGCGTGGCGATGCTGCTCGCGGTGGATGAGGTCATGGACATGGCGCGCACGACGATCAACGTGATGGGAAATGCGCTCGCCTGGATCGTGATCGCAAAATGGGAAGGCGTCCTCGGCACCGGGCCGTCGAAGGAAGACCGCGCGATCGTGCCGGTCGAGCCGGGCTGAGGTCGAGTTTCGCCCCGTGCTGTGATTGTGGCGGGCGAAGCCCCGGGTGCCACACGCGATTATGAATCATCCACGCCTGCAAGCCGCGGGAACGTCCGCGAACAGACGCGACCCATACGGGGAACTGTGTTTCGTCCCTCGTCGCTGACCCGTTGCTTCGCGGCATCGTGCGTCGTGCTGGTGGTCCTCGCGGGGGCCGGTGTCGCCGGCGCGGCGGATATGAAAGGAGGCTGTCATGCCCGGACCATGCCTGCCTTTCGTGAATTCTCCCCGTGCGTATTCCTGGGAACGCGCATTGCCAGAGCGCCAGCGAGGCCGAGATACTGCACGCGATGAAACTCAGCCGCCGTCAATTACTCGCCTCTGCCGCAAGCCTCGCTGCCGCCCGGCAGGTTCTCTTCGAAGAGCGGATTTCCAAGGCGGATAACCCCGCGGCGAATGTCGCCGATCGCACCAGTTCGATCCGCATCACCAAACTCACGGCCACACCGGCGGGGCGGAAGGTGTTCATCAAACTGGAAACCAATCTCGGCGTCACCGGCTGGGGCGAGATCGATCAGTTGGAACCGAATGTCGGTGCCATGCTGGTGCGTTCGCTCTTTGAATTGCTCGACGGCGAGAACCCGACCCGCATCGAGCATCTCTGGCAGAAGATCTACCGCTCGCACCGGGACATCCGCGGAGGCTCATTCATGGTCCACACGCTGGCCGGGATCGACATGGCGCTGTGGGACATCACTGGCAAGCTGTGGGGCGTGCCGGTGTTCCGGCTGCTCGGCGGCCCGACGCGCGACAAGGTGCGCGTCTATCCCTCCGCGAGCGCGACAAAGGTGGGCGCAGGGCCGATGCCCTTCTCGGGCAGCCCGCAGCAGATCGAGCGACTGGTGGCCATGGTCGCGAGCGGGCGCAAGAAAGTCGGGCCGGAAGGAATCGTGATGTTCGATGCCCACTGCGCGCTTCCGCCGCCGTTCCTGCTGCAATTTGCCGCCGCCGTGAAGACGCACGAAATCACCTACATCGAGGAACCCGCCGTGCCTGGAAACATCGAGGTGTTCAAACGGCTGAAACAGCAGATCCCCATCCCATTCGCCGTCGGCGAACAGGCGCGCACGATCTGGGATGTCGTCCAGTATCTTCAGGCCGGCGTCGCGGATTTCATGCAGGTGGACTGCGCGCATACCGGCGGGATTTCGCAGTTGAAAAAGATCGCGACCATCGCCGAGGCATACACGGTGCCGCTCACGCCGCATTGCGTCACCACCGACCTCGGCATGACGGCCAGCCTGCACGTGAGCGCCGCAGTGCCGCTGTTTTTCATCCACGAGTACTATCCCGGCATTACCCCGAAGGGCTTGATGGAAAAAAGCTGGCAGGTGGACCAGGACGGATACGCCTCGCTCCCGACGCTGCCCGGCATCGGTTGCGTGATGGACGAAGCGCGTCTCGCGGAACTCGCCAAGCTCCCCATCGTCCCCGAGTGGCCCACGCGCGCACGGCTCCAGGACGGATCGATCGCCGACTACTGAACTGCTGCGATCGCCAGCCTGCATTTCTCACAGTCGGTGGGAGGAAAGTGATGAGTAATTAGCGATGAGTTGCGTAGTGATGAGTTGCGCCATGCCCGGACAACTAATTACTAATTACCCATCACTCCACGAGCGGCCTCTGCAACACGCTGTCGTCACTTTCTCCCAGAGTGTGAGAAATGCGCGGAGCCCCAATGCCTTTCGGATATTCTGATCCGAACAGAAAGCGATGCACCGGCAGTGGGGCAGGCGACTCGCCTGCCTCAGTCTCTTCCGGCGACTCGCCGGAAGAGGCGACGGCGGGGTTTTGCACCGCGGATATGTTTCCCTCCAGGGCAGCTCGTTCCTCTCGGCAGCCCCGGGCTTGAAGATGAAATCCTCCTGGGATTCCGATCGGAAATGATCAGGGTGAGATCCTCGGCGGATTGCGCCTTCAAGCCAAGGCGGACGCTGGCGAGGAACTGCGTCTGGGAAAGCTTGTTCTCAGCACAACGCCCACCGTTGCTTTCTTCCGGCGAGTCGCCGGAAGAGACTCCGGCAGGCGAGTCGCCTGCCCCACTGCCCGCTGCCGGACGTTCGCCTCATCTTTGGGGCAGAGTATCCGAAGGGCATTGGCGCTAGCCCCAATGCCTTTCCGATCTTCCGCACGCGGCGGGCGGGCGCGAAATGTAGCGCCGACGAGTCGTCGGCTGGCGACGTGGCCGGACGCGGGAAGGATGGAGTGTCGCGTGACGTTCGCCGGGCCATCCCGCCGCCTCCGCCCATCCTGCCAAGCCGGCGGGTCGTCGGCGCTGCGTCGCCCTGCGCCCGCCGCACTTTTCCACATCGCATACACTGCGAATATCCGAAAGGCATTGGAGCGAAAATCCCGCACCGCATGTGCAGGAGCGTGGACGGACGGTTGCGCTCCATTTCGTGTTGCGAGCGATCAGGGCCGCGGAATCGTGATCCACTCATCGGCGACGGCGTGAAGTGGCACGAGCGGTGGGCGGCGCGGGTGGTTGATGAGTCGGACGGGATCAATTAGGAGGCTTACTTCGTCCCCCGCAGCGGACGCAGGGCGCGCGTCGCGATCGTCCTGTGTTGCTCTGCCGCCTCGCTCGCTTGCAGGACGATTTCGGTGATGTAGAAGCAATCATCCGCCGTGATGCGTGGCGGTGGGCCGCCTCGCAGGAACCGGGCGAATTCGACGAAGAGGTTCTCGGTTTCGCCAAAGGGAATGCGGTCTGTCTTGTCGGCGGTGATGAGGGAGATCGCGGTGTCGCCTTCGTTGACTTCGACAATGCCCTTGGTGCCCGCCACGCGGAGGCGATCATCGCCGTGCGTGGGCAGTTTCGCGGGGCGGAGGTAATCAAGGCGCGCGGTGGCGGATGCTCCATTCGAGAGCTGCGCGAGCACGGAGGCTTGATGCTCGGTCTCACCGAATTCGGGTCGGGCACCGCGGGCCTGCACGGCGGCAACGTGCGTGAAATCAAGACCCGTGACCCAGCGGATGGCGTCGAGCGAATGGATGCCGATATAGGGAATGATGCCGCCGAGTCGCGCGCGACTCCTGAACCAGTCGGGCCGCTCGCCCCACTGGTAGGATTTCTGCGCCGTCACCTGGCAGACCTGGCCGATCGCTCCGCTTTGAATGAGTTCGCGGACGCGGACGCTCTTTGGCTGGTGCCGCAGTTCCAGCAGCATGGTGAGCTGCGACTTCGACTTCGCGAATGCGGTGCGCAGCTTCTCCAGATCCGCGAGCGAGGTGACGAGCGGCTTTTCGGCAACGATGTGGATGTCGCGTTCGATGAGCGCGAGCAATTGCTCGACCCGCACGCCGCTTTCGTCAGCGACGCAACACACGTCCATCATCGAGTGTTCGATGAGGTGCTTCCATTGCTCGCAGGCGTGTGCTTTCTGAAATAGCGGTCGCTTTTGAAAACTGGCGAGAGTGTTCGAGCTCCCATCAGCGAAGCCGACGACTTCGATATCGCCGAGTTTCTCCGCGCCGGTGATCACTGCGCCGACGTGGCCTTTGAGTCCGATGAATCCGAGATTCATGGCCGTGTCCGTTCGCTGTCGGACGAGTTGTGACGGATGACGCGGATATGCCGGTCATTGGAGGCCGTCATGCCATTTCCAGTCCGCGCATCGTCCCCGTGCTGCTGGCGAATGTGTCCGTCTCCAATCCCAGGCGTTGCAGGAGCGAGACGCAGAGATTGGCGATGGGCTGGTTCTGGCTCTTGTCGAAGGAAAGGTGCTGGCCGTGTTTGAAGCCGCCGCCGGCGAGCAGCAGCGGCCAATTCTTGTTGGTGTGGCCGTTCGCGTTGCCCATGCAGGTGCCGTAGAGCACGGCGGTGTGATCGAGCAATGGCACGCCGGATTCGCCGGCACCGCGCATTTTTTCGAGGAACTCGCGGAAGATCTGGAACTGCGCCGTCTCGATTTTTTGCAGCTCTTCGATCATCTCCGGGCGGTTGCCGTGATGGGTGAGCGAATGCGTCTCGTGCTGCACGCCCTCGATGGCCGAGAGGATGCCGAGCGGCTCGACGAACACGGTCACCACGCGGGTCGAATCCGTCTCCAGCGCCAGCCGGATGAGATCGAACATGGCGCGCAGCTTTGCGGGCAAAAAAGCCGTCTCGGTGATGTCCTTCGGTTCGGGCATTTTCACCGCGGGCTTCGGCTTGTGCTCCCATGCTTCGGCTTGATGCAACTGCTGCTCAAACTCGCGGATCGAGGTGAGATACTGATCGAGCCGCGCGCGGTCGGCGGCTCCGATCGTGGTTCCGAGACGGGTGGCGCGGGCGCGAACGGAATCGAGCAGGCTGCGACCGGATTTGAGATCATTCACACGGGCCTCGATTTGCTGCGCGCTGCCCTGAATGAAGAGCTGCTGGTAGAGCGCGGCCACGCTGCGTTCGCCGGGAATCATCACGCCGGCGCGAGTGTAGGACATGCTGCTTTCGCCGCCGCCGCCCACTCTCAGGGCCAGGGACGGAATGCGCGTCTGATTGCCCAATTTCTCGGCGATGATCTGGTCGAGCGAAACCGTGTTGCGGAAGCCGGCGCCGGCCGGATGCGGTGCGGCGGTGAGGAAGGACTTTTCATTGGCATGCCCGCCATCCACGCCCGGATGCGACACGCCCGAGAAAACGGTGAAGTCATTTCGCAGCGCTTCGAGCTGCTGGAGATAAGGCGATAGCTGGTAGTCGCGCCCTCCCGCTTCCGGGAAAAACAAATGCGGAATGATGCCCTGGGTCGTCTGGATGGCGACGAAGCGGCGCGGCGTGGCAGTGGCTTCGGTGGCCTTCGCGAAGATGGGTGCCATCGCCTCCAGGAACGGCAGGGAGAGTGTGACGCCGACACCGCGCAGGAAAGTGCGGCGGGAGAGTGCGGGCCTGGCGAGATGGGAGGATGAAGGGTTCATTTTCTGAGGAGGAGTGGGGAACGGGCGAGTTGATGAATGATGGTGCGCAGACCGAATTGGCTCCCGCGGCTCGCGGCGAGAATGCGTTCCACCTGCGCGCGGTCGGCGAAACTGACCGGCGCTCCAGTGGCGTACAGAACAAGACGCGAAACGAGATTGCGCGCAACGGTCTCTTCCTCGGTGAGCAGGATGCGCTTGAACTCCCTGATGTCCTTGAACACCTGGCCGTCGCTCGTCGTTCCCGTGGCGTCCACCGGCAAGCCGTAGCGAAAGCTCTCGAATGTCATCTTCATCGGCGCGCCGAGGAAATCGGCGTGAGCCGGGAAATCGCCGGTGTCGCCGGAATGGCGATACCGCGTCCGCCAGGTTCCGATCACATCGAAATTCTCCAGCGCAAATCCGGGTGGATCGAACTTTGCGTGACAGGCGGCACACGTCTGGTTGGAGCGGTGCTTGTCGAGTTGCTCGCGGATCGTCGTCGTGCCGCGCACATCGGGATCCACCGCGGCAATATCGGGCGGCGGTGGTTGCGGACGCCGGCCCAGCACGCGGTCCACGACCCACACTCCGCGCATGACAGGCGATGTCGTGGTGCCATTCGCGGTGACCTTCAGCACGGCTGCCTGCGTGAGAAATCCGCCGCGCGGGCATCCCGCCGGCACGGCCACGCGCCGGATCGCACTGCCGGTGACACCGGGGATGCCATAGTGCTCGGCGAGCCGCTGGTTGATCATGACGAAGTCGGAATCAATCACCTGCGCCGCACCCAAATCCTTGTCGAGCATCTCCCGGAAAAACGCCCGTGACTCGTCCAGCATCGCACTGCGCAAGTCAGTGTGGAATTCCGGATAAAGCCCCACGTCCGGACTGGTGGCGTCGATCTTTCGCAGGTCGAGCCATTGATCGAGAAAGTCCGCCACGAACCGATCCGAGCGCGGATCGGAAAGCATTCGTTCCACCTGCGCGTCGATCTCTTTCCCGCTGAGATTGCGCTTCGCCGCGAGTCCGGTCAGTTCGTCGTCGGGCATCGAGTTCCACAGGAAATAGGACAGCCGCGCGGCGAGCGCGTATTGATCGAGCACTGTCGAATCCTTGGGATCGGCACTCGCTGGCGGCTCATTGAGAAATAGGAAATCGGGCGAGCAAAGCGCGACGCGATAAGCGGCTCGCATCGCGCTTTCAAAGTAGTCGCCAGCCGCCAGCCGCTCGTGGGCGATCTTCACATACTCCGCGAGTTCATCGGACGCCACCGGGCGACGGAATGCGCGCAGCAGAAAATCGGCGAGCAAAAATCCGGCGTCCTCTTTCGGAAGCGGCGAGGCCGCCGTCCAGACCGGCTGGCTCTTTTTGAATTCGTCGAAGTCGTGGTAATTCGGAGCGGCTCCGGAATGCCTTGCCGGAGGCGCGGGCACGCGCAGGACCGGACGACTCGGTGTATTCGCCTCCGCGAGTTCCTGTTTCGTTTTCCTCTTCTCGATCGGCAATTTCGCGATGGGCGAATCACCGAATAACCGGCGATGGCTCGCGGGCGGCCATGTCTCGTTCAGCGGGCCTTCGAGATCCACCCAATCCACGGCGACGCAAGGCCCCGTGTAGCCGCGGGGATTGAATTGATTGGGCCACAAAGAATCCGGGTTGAGGCTCAGACGCTCCGCCGCATTCAGCCAGACGACCACCTCATGCTCGCGAGCTTTCAGCGACGGCGCATCGAAGCGCGCAAGCAGCCGATCGTTCGCCAGCAGTGCGAAAGATTGCATTCGCTGCGCCGGAAAGATTTCGCCCGGCTGGTAATCGAAACTCCAGACCGACGCGCGGACGCGGTAGTAGCCGGGATGCGCCGCAGAGAAATCGCCGACCTCCCCATGAAACGACTGCTGTGCGCCGGTGATGATGCCCAGCGAATCCATCGGCTCGAATACGAGCGCCTTCTCCGGCAGTCGCATGGAGGCGATGGCTTTCATCCGCACGAGATCGACCTTCATGTCGTTGATGGGCATGAGGCTGTCACCCATCTGGTTCAACGGACCGACCCGGCGGATGCGCTTCTTGTAAACCATCGGCCGGTCCTGATGAACAATCGCGCGGTCGAGCACGTAGTCGGCCGCCTCGAGATATTTCCGGATCTGCACCGCCGATAGTTCCAGCGCATCGCTCGCCTTGTCGAAGCCGTCGAAGCGTCCATCCTCCGGCAGCAGTTCCTTCACCGCGAGACCCGGCATGGAAAAAAGATCCCGCATCGTGTTCTCGTATTCCGAGCGGTTCAGCCGGCGCAGCGGCACCCGTCCCTGATCTCGCTGCCGGTTGGTGTCGGATCGAGTGAGCACGGCATTGAGCCCCTTGAGCATCGCCTCGCGCTCGGCTGCCGGAGGCTGTTCCTTCTTCGCCGGTGGCATTTCGCCTGCGCGTACGCGGTCGTGAACCTTCACCCAGTGGGCGAACGTCTCCGGCTTCGTGAAGTCAGGATTGAGCGCGGTGATGTCGAAGTTGCCCTTCCTCGTCTCAGCATCATGGCACTCGGCACAGCGCTTCGTGATGAACTGTTGCATCGTCGAAGACAGATCCTCCGCCGCAAGCGGAGGCGCGACCACGCAGAGTCCGAGCCACGCTGCCGTTTGGATCTGCTTTTGGAACATCGCGCTACAGTTCCTACACCTCGCTCACGATCCCCGTGCTCGCGCCGAAGGACTTCGCCTCAATGTCCATGTGGTGCATCATGCGGACGAAGAGGTTCGAGAGGCAGGTGTTGTTCTGGCGATCAAAGGCGACGTGGCCCTGGTGCTTGAAGCCGCCACCGGCGAGGATGATCGGGAGGTTGTGGTTGTCGTGCGACGAGGAGTTGCCGAGGTTGCTCGTGTAGAAGATGGCGGTGCGGTCGAGCAGGGTGCCGTCACCTTCCTTGCTGGCCTTCATCTTATCGAGGAACTCGCCGAGCACCTTGACCTCCGCTTCTTCAATCAGCGCCAGTTGCTCCAGCTTGGCGGGATCCTGGCCGTGATGCGAGGCGTCGTGATGGCCGAGTTTCACGCCTTCAATTTCCGGGCGATCCTGCGTGCTCAGGAAGAGCGAGATCACGCGCGTGGAATCCGTCTGCAACGCGAGATGCACGATGTCGTACCACTGCTTGCTGCGCTTCACGAGTTCGCCGCCGCCGAACTCGCTGGTCGGCACGGGCATGTCCACCTTCGGCTTGGGCGTGAGGCCCCAGTGCTCGTCCTGTTGCAAATGCTGCTCCGCCTCGCGCACGGAGGTCAGGAAAAGGTCGAGGCGATTGCGATCATCGCTGCTCACCTTGTTGTTGAGCGTTTTGATCTGGTCGCGCACGTCGTCGAGGATGCTCTGGCCGTCACGGATGCGCTGGAGTTCCCGTGTTTCCTCCTCGGCCGAACCGGCGATGAAGAGCTTGCGGAAGATCTGCGTGGCGCGCGACTCTGCGGGAATGCGCACGCCGCGACGATTCCACGCGATGGTGCCGCCGCCGAGCACGAGCGAGGAGAAGCGCGTCTGGTTGCCAATGTGCGAAGCGACCTCCTGGTCGAGCGAGATGCCGTTCTTGATGTCCTTGTCCCGGATGAATTCAGGCGCGACGCCGGTCATCAGCCCGACCTCCGCGAAGTGGCCTGCCGCATAGCGATGCGACATTCCCGAGAACACCGTGAAGCGATCGCGCAACGGCTGCAGCAGCTTCATGTAGCGGCTCGGTTCGTAGTCGCGCCCGGCTTTCTCCGGGAAAAAATTCTCCGCGTACATCCCGAGCGGCTGGCCGATGAGCACCATGCGCGGCGGACGAGTCATTGCCTTCTTCGTCTCGGCAGCACCCACAGGCAGGATGGAATCGAGAAACGGCAGCGCGATGGCGACACCGGAAGAGCGCAGAAAGGACCGCCGGTCGATGCGTGAATGAATCATGGGAGCGAATCGGTTTGGAGAGAACGTTACTTGTCATGGAAGACCCCGCTCCAGACGATTTCGTTGACTAAACTTCGGGGTCGAATCAGTCATCTGTCGCGATCGAGACAGCCAGCCCGATCCGCTGCGAATGTTCATCCACGTCGTTGCATGGTTCATGTTTTTCCAAATTTTCCTGTGAAAACCAAAACATCCAAACTGCCACCGAAACGCCATCTTGACGGGATCGGCGAAGGCGGCAGGATGGCCCGCCGAAGCTCACACGACGTTCCCCCATTGCCGCCCTCCCAGGCCGACGACTCGCTCGGCTCCACATTTCCCGCCAGCCTGTCCTGGTGTGCGCAATATCGGAAAGGCATTGAGCCGGTGGCCCCGATTGTCCGCATGCACCTCATCCGGCGAAAGTTCGACCGTGAAGCGTGAAAGTCTCATGCTCGCCACCATGTGGGTGTGCCGCCGATCCGATGTATTGTCACACTGGAGGAATAACGCGATGAAGAGGTTTCAACGGAGAATACCATTGGTAAACACCTTCGGAAAAGCGTCTCTACATCCAGTCGACGGCACACCCCACCATGTGCGCTGAGATTCATGGCCCGGTCCCGAATCATCACGGTGCCGCGGCAGGTCGGTCGCCAGCCTGCGAATCCAGCGGGGAGAAATGAACTGCTGGCGAATGAGCGGCAGCAAAGTGACACAGCCCGTCCCGGCTGTGCATCAGACCCGGCACAGGCGGGACGCGCTGTGTCACTCTATTTGCGCGAGCCTCAATAAAATGCTCACGGACGAGGGCGATGGCTGCATGGACATTTTCGCAGGATCGAACAGGACCGGCGCGGCGTCCGAAAAACCGGGGCGTCGCTGGCTCGCGATGGAGTTGCTCCCCGAATATCTGGACGCCAGCAAGTTTCTCTTCGAGAATCTCTAGCAGCCTGTCGGACTTACGCGTGCGTATGATTTGCTGGATTGACTGGATCTCATTAGTTATCTATTTGACAGTAATTCAGACTTAAAACGTCTATCTATCACTGCGAGTGAAATGGCAATAAATCAAGGGCCGAAGTCCGACACACTCCTAGCGGACCAAGTAGCGCCGGGTCAAAGATCCCACCGTGTCCAGAACGGCCTGCTCTCACTGATTCGTGCTTTACAACCGCGGTTGGCCTTCGACACTCCCGCGAAAGACGCGGGCAAAACCGTCCGCGTCCCTTCCCGAGGAGCATCCCATGAAAACACTGCTTTGGAATCTTCTCGCCGGTCTGGCCCTTGGCATTCTCGTGCCGCTGGCCTCCGCTCAAGTCAACAGCGGCAGCAATGGGAGTGACGGCGCGTTGAACCCGACGGCCAACCTCGTCATCGACATGGCCGACCACCCGGATGGCATTTACCACTATACCTCCGTCAACATCCCGGCGGGCGTCACGGTGTCGTTCATTCCGAATGCTGGGAACAAGCCGGTGGTGTGGTTGGTGCAGACGAGTTGTTTGATTCTGGGGACCATACGAGTCGATGGGCAGTCAGTAATCAATCCAGTGTCAGCAGGAGGAATCGGTGGCTGTGGTGGTTACCGTGGCGGCAATGCGGGCAACTTGGCTACTGTCGGCTCTGGGTTTGGTCCCTGCGGGGAATCGCGGGCGTGTGGGGTGGCAATGCGTCATTTGGAACTTTGGGGGAAACTGGCGGGAATTCACAGGCACAGAGCGGACCAATCTACGGAAATGCTTTCCTCCTTCCACTGACGGGTGGATCAGGCGGAGGGGGATGTAATAGAGCGAGTTATGGCGGCGGTGGAGCAATCCTCATAGCGGCCTCGCAGACGATTGAGGCCAACGGTACTGTCTCTGCGACTGGTGGAGACACCTCCGAATACACAGACTATGGAATCTGCAGCGGTGGAAAAGACTCCCTCAATGCGGTCGATAATTGAGTCAGTAAGAGGCAGCCATTGCAAATATCCCATGGCACTGTCAGCCCGGACCTGCGCAAGGAAGGTGAGGTATTGTGCGGCAGTTGCGGCACCTTCCCGCACTTTGCAAAATGCGGCTGAAGCGACCTCGGCCCTGCCATGTTGGGCCGAACAGATCACATCCAAAGTCGCGGCGTGGCGACATACTTCGGCGCTTCCTGCCTCAACGCACTGGAGCTTGAAGACATAGTTCGCGTCGTAATACGCCGAGTTCATCGGGCATCACGCTCTTCGGATATGATCTGCGCGGAGTCGGTGCCGCCTGAGAACGCACCGGCTTTCAGAGCAGCTTCGTATTCCGGCAGGAGCTTTCTGTTCGCCCACCTTGGTGAACCCTTGTCGGCAGCGTGCCGTGCCTGGTCTTCCACCGAGATCGCAAGTTCGATGAGGTGAATGGTCTCCTGTGTCACCGAGCGCCGATGGGCGGCTGCGTTCTGTTGAAGTTTGGCATGCAGGGCTTCTGGGAAGGACTCGATGATGAGGACTGGCATGGCGACGAGAGTTTAGTCGAAGGCTTGCTGCGGACAGGGCCCGACCGACGGGCTTGCTGGGTGGGTGTCATTTGCTTTGAAAGATCGGGCTCTGGGTGATCTCGTGGATCAACGAACGGAAGCCGTGGTTCTTGTCACGGAGGTTTTGGACGATGGTATCAATGTACGGCTTGTCCGCCTTGGCCGGGGCCGCGCCGGTGGAATAGGCGAGCAGCTTTTCTGCGAGAGAGCGGGCGAGCTGATCTTTGTCTGCGAGGATGAGTTTCTTGTATTCGTCCATGTCGTGAAAGCGCCGTCCGTCGGGCAGTACATCGCCGGGGTCCACGGCGGGGCCGGGACGCATGCGGCGACCTTCGCTGTCCTTTTCGCCGTTGTTGCTGAGGGCACGGTATTTCTCCCGCCATCCCCCGATCACATCGAAGCTCTCGAGCGCGAATCCCGGAGGATCGATCTTGCTGTGGCACGTCGCACAACTCGCGACCTGCCGATGCTTCGCCAACTGCTCGCGGATCGTCGTGGCCCCGCGAATGTCAGGCTCGATCGCCTCGACGTCCGCAGGCGGCTTCGGCGGCGGCGTGCCGAGGATGCGCTCCAGCACCCACGCGCCGCGAATGACGGGCGATGTCGTGGTGCCGTTGGCGGTCACTTTCAGCACGCTGCCCATCGTGAGCACTCCGCCGCGATGACTCTCCGGCGTCAGCGTCACCTTGCGCATGTCCGTCCCCTCGATGCCTGGAATGCCGTAGTGCTTCGCGAGGCGTGCATTCAGGAAAGTGAAATCCGAGGCGACGAAGTTTGTGAGCGGCAGGTCCAGCCGCAGGACTTCTTCAAAGAAGAGCGACGTCTCCTTGAGCATCGCGGTCTTGAGGATGTCGTCGTACTCCGGGTAGAGAGTGCGATCAGGCAGTGTGGCATCAATGGCGCGGAGGCTCAGCCACTGACCGGTGAAGTTCGTGGTGAATGCCTTCGCCTTCGGATCGCCCAACATGCGCTCGACCTGCCCGCGCAGCACATCCGGCTCATGCAGTTTCCCAGCGGCGGCCAATTGGAAAAGCGGCTCGTCGGGCATCGAACTCCACAGGAAATACGAGAGCCGGCTGGCGAGCGCGAAGTCATCCAAAAGTGGTCTGGGCTTTAGCCCGGTCGTGCCGGCGGAGTTTGGGCTGAAGCCCAAACCACTTTCGCGCAGGAAGAGAAAACTCGGCGAGACCAGGACAGCCTTCAATCCCACGCGCACCGCCTGCTCGAACGAATACTTCTGATCCAGCCTCGCCTTCACACGCGCGAGAAATGGCCTGATGTCATCGGCCGTCACCGCCCGCCGAAATGCCCGCCGCGCGAATTCGCGCAGGATGCGCTCCGCATCAATCATCGGCCGCTCAGATACCACCTCGCGGCGATCGGGATCGCCGGCGGTCGGCGCAGGCGCCTGCCGGAGTTCGCCGAAGATCGCCTTGTGACTCGGCGGCGGCCACGACTCCAGCAGCGGCCCTTCGACATCCACCCACTGAATCACGAGGCCAGGCCCGGCGTATTTGTCGGCTCCCACTTTCTCCACCGTCGGCGGCAGCGCGGGCAGGCCGGTCGCGATGATGCGGATACGGTTTTCGGGTTCGAGTTGCTCGGTGAACTCGATGACAGTCGGTTTGTTTGCCGGCACGGCGAAGTAGTCAATCAGCCGCTCCTCGGTGACTTCCTTTAGCGTGCCGGCGGTCACCTTGAAATTGATCGGCTTCCCCTCGCTCTGGAAGCCGTAGCCCGAGATGCGAAAGCGATACTTCCCGCGCACGTGGCTGCGGAAATTCCACATCGTGACACGGATGTTCGCCGACTCCCACGAGGCGAAAATGGCCACGCCGTCATCCACATGGCGGTACACGCTGCCATTCGGTTTCACCGAGCGCTCTTCCTTGATGTCGAACCGTTTCTTGAGCTGCCACGGGCGCGGCTTGTTGGCGATGGCCTCGTCCAGCACGCGGTCCGCTACATCGAGGTAGCTGCGCATCAGATACGAGGACGTGTGCAGAAGTTCTGCGCTGTTGTCGAAGCCGCTGGTCGAGGTATCCGGCGGCAGCAGGTCCGCCAGATCCACCTCCACACCGAGAAGATCGCGCACGGTGTTCGCATACTCCGCGCGATTCAGCCGCCGCATCACCACGCGGCCCTCGGCAGTTCGCCGCGCGATCTCCGCGGCGCTCGCCCGCTCGCTGATCCAGTCGGCCACCGCTTTCACTTCCGCCGCCGGTGGCCGTGGTTTCTTTTTCGGCGGCATGTCGCCCGATTGGATCTGCTCCACGATGCGTTCCCAGCGATCAATGTTCGCCTTTCCCGCAAAGTCCGCCGTCAGATTCTCCAGCACCAAATCACCCTTCGGCTTGTCGCCGCCGTGGCACTTCACGCAATGCCGCTCGAAGAACCCCCGAAAATCCACATCCGCCGCGTGCGACCGATTAAGCGCTCCCGTGAAGATGCCCAGCACGCAGACGAGGAGCCGGGCTGTCGTGGCAGGGCGGCGTGGGTTGATCATGGGGGTCTCCGATTTGGAGCGGCACTACTTGTTCAGGAAGACCCGGCTCTGGACGACTTCGTGGGTGAAAGTTCGGAAGCCGTAGGTCTTCGCGCGGATTTTTTGGAATGGTTTGCCCAACGCCGGCGCGGATCGGGAAGTCACGGCGCAAACGGGTTGATGATCTGCAAGCCCGCGCTGGGGCGGAAGTCCGCGTCGTTCCTAGTCAC
>Ga0105046_10003627_pt1 | contig 24527 bp, 24 predicted proteins | sample MAT03_FD_78385 | JGI IMG/M metagenome (GOLD analysis project Ga0105046, IMG submission 78385) | Freshwater microbial communities from Lake Fryxell liftoff mats and glacier meltwater in Antarctica - MAT-03 (megahit assembly) | ecosystem: Environmental > Aquatic > Freshwater > Ice > Liftoff...
CCGCTGAGCGATGCGGTGCTCCGCCTTTTTGCATCTTGAGCGATCCGGGACTGCTGCTTGGCCGCTGGGCTCCCTCCGACCGTCAAATCAAATACAGCCTGGGAGTTATTCCGCACTACATTGATTACACTTCGTCACCGGTTCAGCAACTCTATCGCCGCTTCGGTGACCGGATCGCGATTATCGACGTACGAGCGGATCCGGTGGCCATCGTCGAACAAGTGTCCAAATGCGAAGTCATTCTATCGTCGGCACTTCACGGACTTGTCGTTGCCGATGCCCTGGGCATTCCTAATCGCTGGCTGGTCCTCGGCGATCGAGTTCTCGGGCGAGGGTTCAAGTTTAACGACTATTACTCGGCATTCGGCGAAAGCCGAGAACCGTTGATGATCGACGGTTCAGAATCGTTGGGAATCTTGCGCGGCGCTGCGAGACTTCCACCCTCGGCAATTCCAGAGTGTATCGAACGGCTCGACATTGCCTTCCGACAACTTGGCGCAACCGTCGCCGAATTGAATCGATGACTGTCGATGTCAGTAGCGCTTTGACACAGGTCCAAATTCGCGGGGTGGCGCGGGCCAGAGCGCGCGGGTTGGATCGCGAGACAAGGTGGGTTCGTTCATATCTTGGCGGTCCATGTCTGGGCCGATTAAGCTGTCGGTAGGTGTCCCGCGCCGAATTCTGATCGCATTCGTTGCCGAATTGAAGCTGTATGGATTCGGGCTGCCTGACGCTCCGTTTGCCGAATTGTTGGGTATTCTGGAGGAGGGTTGGGCGAGGGCGCTCAACGTGTGGCTGCGGCACGCATTTATTTTCGGGGCTTCGCTCTGCCTTGCCGGGCCTGATACTCGTTGAGCCAGTTTTCGAGGATGGCGACGGCGGCTGCGAAGTCGAAGTCGAGTGTGAGCAGCAGGTCGATGTTGTTGAGGTTCTTGTTGCAGGAGAAGCAGTGGGCGAGGCTGTTTCTCGGGTTGATGTAGGCGAGCATGTCGTTGCAATGCGGGCAGAGTAAGCAGAAGCGGCCGTCGCGCATCTTCGAGGACGGGCCTTCGCGGCCGAGGTTGGCGATGGTGACGGCCATCGGCAGGTCGTTGCGGAGTCGGCGGAGCAGGTCGGCGGCGGCCATGGGGATCACTTTCAATAGTCGACGATGTCGGTTTCTTTCTGCCAGTGCGGTTGCATCAGGACGCGGTTGACGTTGTCAATGTCGATGGTCTTGCAGGCACTGCAGACGGCCTCGACGAGGCAGCCGACGCATAGATTGCGGGCTTTTCCAGCACGCCGTCGGCGGAGCGGACGACGAAATCGATGGCCGACGGCGTGAAGGGACAGTCAAAGACCTGCTGACCCAACTCCCCGCCCGCAGCGAGGGTGCCGACTTGACCGACCTGCTGCCCGACGCCTGGGCTAGGATGCACGCAGCCGCCTGATCGAACCCGCACGTCCGATGGCCGGGGCTTACGAACGATCGCCAGCGACGCGATCCGCTTACGATCATCCCTCGATCCAACTTTTGCGATTGCTCAGTGCTCTCATTTGTGACTTCAATTCCGCGACATCCTCGCGCAATTTGGCTAGATCAACACAAAGCAGCTTGTCGCTTATCAGTTCATCGATCCTGTCAGCAATGTCTTTCGAGAGTCGTTTACAGGAATCGACTTCGCTCAACAGTTTCTCGACTTCGTTCCGGGCAAACCCCAGTATCACCTCCGCCGGCATAAGATATTCCTTCAGAACGATAGGCAGAGTTTTGGCTGCATCTTGCTCGGCCGCCTCCCGTTGTGTCGTGAGTTCACGAGAGTATTCACTAAAGCTGGCATCGATTGCGGCGAAAGGTTTGCGGAACTCGCCAAGTTGCGACCGATACCGTTCATGCGCAACCGTCCTCCCGGCAGTCATCTGTTTGACATGCCGGGAAGTGTCTTCGTCAATTAATTGCCAATCACGGACGATAGCTTCGACGCGCCCACGTTCATACGGGGAGTAACGGCAGCGACGAAGGTGGTAGAAGAGTTCCGACACCTGAGCGGCGGCGGCAGTGATACGAACACTCGCAGCGACCACTTGGCGGTGATCAGTAGGTTCCACGCACTCCGCAAGTTCCTTCACCTCCTGTCCCAACGTGATGAGCGATTCGTCGGCACCGTCTCCACGATATGCGATGGTAAATGATCCTCTAATCCGTTCCCAAACAGCCTTTCTTAACCACCCGTTCCGTCGATAGTCTTCTCGATAAAGATGAACTTTTCTCATCTGCTTATTAATTTGTGCCAGTAGGTCTTGTACCCTCCGGGTCGCCGATAACACGCCAGAGAGTTTTCCCTGAGCATCTTCGGCGGTCTTCAGGGATTGTGAAAGTTGCTGACAGAGTTTTTGAATCCCCTCACAGGCATCTTTCGAGAGAGACGTCGGCAGGGCATCAATCATCCATTTGAAGAAGCCCTCGAACGAAATCGCGGTGCGGGCCACGACTGGTGGCTTCTCCCGGTCAACAGTTTCGATCAAAAGCTTCAGATCTTCGGCCGCCCCGTCAAATCCTTTGGCATGCACGGCACCATAGCTCCAATGCGGGTGCCGGACGATGCATTTCACTGCAATCCGCACACATTCAACGAAAGCGTAATGCCAGCGGTCAATATCCTCGCTGGTTAGTCCCGACTGCCTGACGCGCTCACGTTGCCGTTCGATCGTTTTGTCAATCAGTATGCTGTAACGGCTAAAAATACCCCGGTAAACTTCGATCCAGTTCTCATCCGTAATCTCGTCCGCCGTCCGAGCGCGCTGAGACAGCGAGTGCTGGCGAGAGATGATGCAGTCGAACACCGCCAGTTCGTTGCGATAGAGCATCGGCCGCTGCAAGTCCGTCAGCCAGCAGAGTGCGATCAGTCCGAACGAACACAGATCGGCGGAACGCGACGGGGAGCGATGTACAACAGCATCGAAATCGCCGGTGGCAGGCAGCACTGTATCGTTACCGTCATTTAACGGGCGAACACGCATTCGCAGTTTCTGGCCATCAGGCTTTGTCCGTTCGAGTCGCAGCAACGGATAGTTCTCCCGGCCGATTACCTCCAGTAGGTCGCCGCGAGCGGGCCACCACTCGCGCGACCAGCCGACAAGCCCCCATGCCTCCCACGTCCCGTCGCCCAAGTGGCGGACTCGCAGCGGGTAGGTGCGGAGTTGCATTTCAGCGGCGGCGAAATCCACTCTCCGTAGGGGCACCCGCTCGCGGAAAGATTCTCGCGTGGCATCGTGCCGTTCCGCGTGGCCGAAGTCGATCAGTCGAATGCGGTCAGGGCTGTCATTTGCAATGCATAGGTTGTCCAGGTTCAAATCGAGGTGAAGCCAGCCCGATCGGTGGACGGCTGCCAGCGTCTGTGACAATTCGTAAAGAGCACTAATTTTGCGACGCAACACGTCGTAGTGCTTTTCGGAGTCTGAGGCATTCGATCCCGGACGATCCGCCAGGCGGGCCTCCAGGTGGTTTTGGAGCGACATGCCCATGTCAGTCAGAATCAGCAACCGAACTGACGGCATGATGAGAGCCTGCCAGTGATCGGCCTCACGGAACGTTACCACCCACGGCCTGCAGGGCTTGGGAACTGGATTGTTCTCATCCTCAGACGGTGGACAGCGGAAATGTTCGCAGCCATCGCAAGCGGATGGATCGTGGCCCAAGGCACGGCTTACCGCATCTCTGCGAAGGTCTTGGCGGTCGCCGGGGTGGCTATCGAGGGCGATGGCGTGCCGGCCGGCCATACAGAAAATAAGCGGCAGAGAGAGGCGCAACGCTTCGCTGGCCTCACGCGGACTGCCGTCGGGCTGTAGAGTTCGCGGCAGATCGGGTCTGCGGTCCTCCGCCAAGGTTGCGGTTAACTGTTGCAATGCACGTTGTTCGCGGTTGAACCGATCCTCAATGGCTTCACCACGGGCGTTTTGGGCAGCCTCGACCCGTTGCAACTTCAGGACGATCGCAAGGGCCGTACCGTTGCCTTCGGGTGTCAAGTCCGCCAGGCGAATCTCGGCGGTAGCCGCGTCTTCATCCCGGTGCCGGTGCTGGAGCCTGTACCTCGGCCCTCCATCGGCCGGCCTGTGTTCAGCGCGCAGAAGCAGTTTCGCGGTCGGCCTCCAGCCCGGCGGCCTGGGAAAGCTTTGACGGCTTGGACTGCTGGGACAAGCGACCGCGACATCCGCGGCGGAAAGTTCGTGCGCCGATGGCAAATCAACCTCCGTTCGACTTTGACCTCCAGACGACTCGCTTGCGGATTCGAGCCGGCCTGAACACGCTCTTTGTTCCTGTTTCGCCCGGCCTTCCGTTCTTAGGACGCCGCCATCCGTCCGATCCTGGCGCTAATGCTTTCCACAGAACGGATCTCGCCACCAAGGGACCGTCTGCGGCGGCGGCTCGAGTTCGCGGCGCAAGACGCGGCCCTCCGGCGCGATCAGCCATTCGTCAACGTCCGTCGTCTCCCAGTATGGCGCTTCGTCGCCAATCAGCAGGGCAAAGCGACCGTCCGCCGTCAGCGCGATGCGGAACCCGACGGAGAACGGGAACTTCGTCGGGATTCGGTCGGGATTGTCGGGATCTTTGGGACGTGGCTCGACGGTAAGCGATTGCACCTCCTTGTTGGTCCGTGCGTCGACGAGATAAAGGGTAACGCGTCCGTCGTTGGGGAGGACGAATTGCGAACCCGACAGGACAGGACTGAGCCAGCCCCGAATGATGCTTGGTGTCGCCTTCACCGCGGGGGCGGACGAATGTCTTGAGGCTGGGGCGATCACCGTCGGCGATACGCAGCGAATCCCCGACATCTGCTCGGCCGAGAGCAGGGGTTGGGCGTGGGGCCCGGGCGGCTTCGCATAGATGTGGACAGGACAATGCTGCTTCGCCGCCGACAGCAAACCTGCCCTCTTCACCTTGTCCAGATCGACGACTGTCAGTGGATCCGCCGATGAACTGCCGACATCGTAGATCGGATCGATGGACTCAAGAGAGCCGGCAACACCGGCGACCGCCGACGGCCGGATCAGCAGCGCCGACAGTTGACGGCGGTGGTTGATCTCGAACCGCACTCCCCAAGTGGCACACTCGGCTCCGAGTCGACGATTCGGCAGCGATCGGTCGGCGACCAGATTCTGGACTACAAGCCCGCCCTGGAGAACGCCATTCCCGTCGCCATCGTTGCGGAAGATGAGCATCTCACGCGAGGGTTGTACGAACCGCGCGGCCGCATGGTCGCCCACCTTGTCGGAACCTCCGGAACGGATTACCCCGAGCGGGGTGGGCCCGAACTGCTTGAACTCGGCGTGCCGCTCGAACACAGTCAGCCCCAGTTCGTTCCCCGCTGTGCCAAGGTGATACGACGCTGGCAGGTAGAAGAACAGGTTCTCGATTCGGATGTCCATTTCGCATTTGCCTTCGAGCCGTTGCGGTGCTCCAAGGTGGGGGCGGGCGTTGGCGATGCGCCGTTGTGCACGGCACGCCCCGATGGCTGTCGCCGACTTGGCGTATTCGTTGCGGAACCAGATCTTGGCCTTGCCGCCTCCCAGCCGCGGTTGACGAAGTTGCCGCCGCAATTGCTTCTGCACCTCCGGCAACGCGCAAGCCCTACCCGAAAGTACCACGCTCTGAAGCGTCAGGTCGAACTCGTCCCCGAGTTTCAAACCGTAGTTCTCAAGGGCCGAGGCTGCCATGCCGGTTGCCAGCTTGACCGAATGCTCGGTGGCACTCTGTGCCAACTGATGGAAATCCTGCAACGAGAAGTCCGGGATTCGATGCAACGACGGGTTCATCAAGTCAGCGAGATTCGCCACGTAAGAGGTGCCGGACAGAAGTGCCTCCATCGTGTCTTTAAGCCACGACAAGTCAGCCGGCTTGAAAGCGTCCAGGGGAACACCACGGGGCAACTCCTCCGGCGTCCGGTCAATGAGTTGGCTGAGGTGAACCTTGAGTTCCTCAGCCCACTTCCAGAGCAGGGTAAACCGCTCAAGTCGCTGTCGCTCCGTGGTCAGATCGCCCTCGGCCGTCCCGTCCTTCTGGGCCGACCGCAGACGGGTGAGCAGATCGTGGAATCGTGTTGGCAGAACCTTTTCAGCCGCTTCCAAGGCCGCCGACAGGGCCGGATTGTCCCCTTTCACGTCGTCCAGCTCGGCTTCGGGGATGGCCTGATAGCTCCGGGCGGCCGGCTCCGCCGGTTCGTCTCCGGTGCGAGTCTCCACTCCACGGATCCAAGTGGCCAGCAGTCGCTTCAAGACGCGGAAGATTTTGAGCGTCAGTTGATGGCCGCCGCTCTGGCTGCGGCCTGCAGCCCCCAGCAGCCGGGGCGTGATCTCGTACAGCCGGCCGCCGAACTCGCTCCTGTCCGGCAGTCGCTCGCGCATTTCCAACCGTATCAGTGAGATGTCCGTCGTCCCCGCGCCGATGTCCAGCACCAGCATGTGGTGTACCCAGATGGTACCCTCCCGGACGCACTGGACCTTGAACGCCTCGCAGCCGATCTCTTCCATATTGCCGAAGAGTTTCTCAAGATGGAAGATCGCCGGCGAGATGCTCTCATCAAAGTCGAGGTGGACCGTTACCATGCCCAGTTCGCGCAGCGCTTGATCCATCTGGCTCCGGGGTTCGGGCATCAGATCCGCCGGGTATGTGACAGCCACCTGGTCGATTCCCCGCTGTCCCGGTCGCTTTACCCCTTGGGCGGCGTCGATCAAGCACTGCCAGGACGCCTGAAGCGCCTGCCGCGCCGTCAACTCCACCGCAACCTCGCTCCCTTCCTTGGTCTGGGTGACAGGCCAAGCGCCCAGTTCCGTCAGGTCGCGGGCCTCATGGATGTGCGGCAGGAACCGTTTGGGGCATTCGAGGAAACGTCCTTCGCGAACCGCCCCGAGGGCAGCCGGTTCCTCCCGGCCCGTGAGCCACTTGAGCCGCCGCTCCGCTGAACGACGGCTGAGCACACCTGTCGGTAGTGGCTCCAGGCTGATCAGCTCCAATTCGCTGATGACGAAGTCGTCACTCTCTCCTTCGGGTCGGCAAAGGCGGATGTTCCACTGCGCCAGCGGCATCTTCTCGAAAGCCATCTCGTAGAACGAGTGCAGCCGTGATGCCACCCGCTCTTGGAACCGAAGCAGTTTCCGCCGTTCATTCTTGTCTTCAAGCGTGTCCAGGGTCCAGAGTTGAAGTTCGAGGTGGCGCAACAGTTCGTAGAATTCTTCCGCTCCTCGCTCGCTGCTGATGGTGAAACTCAGCCGCGACGCCAGCGCCCGAGCCGGGTCGCCCTCGGTCCCGAGGCCGCACTGGCTGGCGACCGCCCGCAGCAGCCGAAGCCAGTACGATTCCGCCTCGTGAAGCATCTCCTTATCGGGGGTGGCCAGAAACTCGGCCACATCGTTGCGCAACTGGGCCAGTTGCTCGCGCGGGAAGACCGAAGGCTCCAGGAAGTTAGGGTCAAACTGGCACGAAACCGAGGTCGAGGTGCCCAAGTCGAAAACGATCAGCCCTTCCTGGATGTTCCCCTGCGGATGCAACTCCCAGAGTTGCTCGACCGGCCGTGCCCCCGTCGCCTGGATGCGGATCGGTACACGCAGCGGTTCCGCGCCGGACTTGTTCAAATGCGTTCGGAGGGAGTCGGAGTCCGCGCCCGTCAGGCGCAGCCGCGGAACCACCCGGATCAGCAGCCCATCGTCTGACGGCTGAGCCGCCGCCGCGACCACCCGCAGCATCGACTCGACCACACCGACGATCCCGGGACAGCCCCATTCGGCAGCCAGCAGCGGCAGGTCTTTCGCCGTCAGTTTGATCTCCAGCGTTGGCTCGGCGGCCGGGTGGGCGCCTGGCCGCGACGTTCTCCGGCGGAGCCCGATGCACAGCTGCGGACCGACCCCGCGCCCGCCCCCCTCGAACACCTTCAGCAAATGGCGCGGAGTCACCTCCAGCCTGTATTGCTGCTGCAACGAGTCGCCGGGCAGAACATGCACGGTTTGTTGGGCGGTGACACTGCGGTCGCCAACGCGGCCGTCGGCACCCAGCGGTTTGTGATCGACTCTGATCGAAATGGCGTGACTGCCGCCTTCGTCCACGCTTTCGATCGGTTGATCGGCCGGCCAGTCTTGAAGCTCCGGCTCGATGGAGAAGGCCTGCTTGAGTTTCCTGGGCACCCGAGCGGCTGCGGCTTTGTAAGCCTTCGTCAGCCATTCCGCAAAGGGCTTGTTGTCAGATTTCCCTTCGATTGTCACGCGGACGATCTCGGCTGTCCGTTCCGGGTCGATCGATGTCAGCACGATCGGTGGCAGCTTAACTGCCTTCCCTTCACGATGCACCAGCACCTTGGCGGGAGCCTCGATGTGGACCGCGACCGGCGGGGCTTCGCCCCCGTCACCAGCGGTCGCGACAGGGGTTGCGGACGGAGCGGGCGAGACCGGCTCGGTGCCTTCGGGCTTGCTGCCTTTCCTCGACCAGTTGAATGGCATGATTCGTTTCCTCGAAAGCAACCGGAAAATCGACGTTGAGTGGAATGAACAGCACTTCGGCCAACGGTGCCCGCGCGCTTCAGTCGGCGTAAGTGTCATCCCGCTCCACGAGAGGACGCTTCTCCGCCTCCGCCTTGAGGTCGTTGCGGAGTTTGCGGAGCCGTTCCAGAATGGCCGTGCGAAGGGACTGTTCTAACTCGTAACCAACATCATCGAGCCAGGCGAGAGCGGAATCGATGATGACCTGGCGGAGTTTCACGACATACATCAGGTGCCGATGGCGGTCGTCGAACTGCCTGCTGTGTTTCTCGTGCAGCCGCTTGTACCAGGCGTACGAGAGCGGCTTTCCGGCCCCGTGTTGGAGCGGGAAGTAGTCGATGTATCCCGCCCTGTGGCCAGCCTCCGTACTTGCAGCAACATCGGGCAATATCGGGTCCATCCAGGACGTCGCCAGTGCCTCGGCCACGTTTGCATACGGGTCTACCCCGATGCCGCCGTCGCGAGTGAATGCATCCCGAAGCCGATCGACGCTCGCCGACCCGCCCAAGCGTCCCTCCAGGTCCCGCCTCAGTTCCTCCCCGTGATGCTTCAGGCCGTCCAGGCATCGGTCCCGCAGCGCGTTCCGCAACTTCGCCATTGATTGCAGGAACGGCTTCATGAAGTCGTCGCTCTTGACGGGCGTCTTGCGCTCGTCGTTGAGGTCGGCTTCGCGGTTCTTCAGCGCCGGATCGTCGGCATCGACGAACTCAACAAGGCCGGGGGCGGTGCGACCGATGCGGCTGAACAACAATCGCCACTCGTCCCACCGCATGATGTCGGCAATCAAGCCGCGGCGGAGGGGCGGCAGCATCGGCCTCGCGTCCAAGGAGCCGGCCAGACGGTAGACAAGCGGATAGTGGCGGGCTTCCGACTCGGAGTGCGTGACGAACGACTGGTAGACGCGGGACACTTGATGGATCGCTTCAATCGGCGAGAGGACAGTCTCCTCCGCAGGCGGCACCGTTGCCGGACCTTCCGTATCCTTCCGGCGATCAACCTCGACTTGCAGTTCCGCGACCAAAGACTTCAACTGGGCGTGACGCGGCGATAGTCGTCCCAGCTTGTTGGCCTGCCCGAACTGACTCAGGTGCTTCTGCAGAATTCGATGCAACCGGGTGAAACCGCCATCGCTGGCGAAATCACTGAGCAGTCGGGCAAGCGCCTTGCTTTCGGGTGCGGCGTCCTGGGCCAGCCGTTCCGCGACCCCGTTCCACCCACCCATTTCGCTGACCCAAGGCTGATGCGTCTGGTCCCAGGCGGGCAGACCGGGCCGGGGCTGCGCGGGCGGGAAGCCCAGTTCCTTCAGGTAGAACTCCTTTTCCAACCCTCGCAGCCCGCGGTGTTCTTCCTGCAACCGTTCCGAGAGGTAGCCCATTGTGCTGACGAAAGCAATGCGCTCGGGATCGCGGTCCATCACCGTGTGCATCGCTGCCTTGTAGATCGTGTCAAAGGTCGGAATCGCCTTCATCAGTTCCTGCGTTGAAAGCGGCCCGGAGCCGTCGGCCAGTTCGTCCCGCTTTCCCGCTGACACGTTCTTGTCGTGCGGGAGTTCGTCGAACCGGCTGGCGATAGCCAGAATCCGGTCCTTGGCTTGCTGGCCCCAGATGCGAAGCAACTCGTCGATGAACTGTCTGTTCTCGCCGGGATTCTTGGCGTTCAGGAGAGCGAACACCGTGTCCACATCCTTCAACTCCTGGGCGCACAGGATGCCATCCCGAAAGTTCGTCCCGTCAGCCCCGGCTCCGGGGCAGTCCACCATCCTGACATCCAATCCGACCTCGCCCAACGGAGCTGCGATAAGGGTCGGCAACGTGGCATTGACAACGATCTTGCGCACAACCGGGAAGAGCGCCTTCAATTCCTTCGCCGTGACGCCGTCGATGGCCCCGTTCCGAGGCACGTCCGGAACTTGCACACGCCACTGGGCCAAGTCTTGCGAGTAGACTTCTTGCGGGTCGTAGTCCAGCGACATCAGCGCAACCGCGTCTGGTTCCTTGACGCTGAACTCGCGGCCGAGCCACTCGGTTGCCTGACCGACGGTGTAGGCCAGACGATAGACCTCGAACGCGACCGCCTTGAACTGATTCGCCCGAGCCTTGGCGTGCGCCTGCTTGGCCCATTCCAGAGCCTTGATCCAGGGGGGACGCTGCCCCTCGCCGAACTCGGCCTCGTACAGAGCACGGTTCAGGTCTGCCCCGGCCGGATTCTGAGTCACTTCGCGATTCTGCAGGTCGCGAGCTTCGGTAAGCAGCCGCCTCAAGATGCGACCGGCATCCTGCACCTCGGACATGAACGAAATCTTCCAACCGCTCAGTTGGGTTTCGTTGACCGGACCCACCTTCAGATCGAACTCCACGAGGTTGCCGGTCGCCGGCTTGTCAATGACATTGAGCCGACCGGCGCAGCCGAGTAGGGCTTCGAGTAGCCGTGTTTTGCCGGCGTTGAACGCGCCGACAAGACCAACTCGCACCGGCTGCTGAGCCTCGCGCAACAGAACGCTTACGGCTGCAATTGCATCGCTGATCTTTTGATGGAGTTCGGGATCTGCCGCGGATTTGCTGCGAGCGGACAAGCTCTTCAGTTGTTCCAGCAAGCGCCCGCAATCGACTTGGATCAGTTGCAGCGACATAGCGAATCTACTTTCGGTGGTCGGCTTTTCGTGGATGCAGGATCGGTTGAACTTGCCGCTAACGCTGAATTTCAGACATTTCATCGCTTGAAACTGCCCATGTGCAGGCAGTGCATCTATCCCGTACCTCGCCGTCGCCGCCGCACGCGGAACAGTAGTTCTTTCCGTACTTCGTGATGCACGTGTATCGGGTAACACCAAGCTTCGCGAAGCCGGTAGCCACCAGAATGATGAGGAAGATGCCCACGGCTGGAATCATCGGGCGACCGCCCGACGAAGAAGTGGTGGTGGTGGGGCTGTCGGACATGTCTGCTCCGAATGGCAGGGGCTCGCCCGACTTCGACCGCGGGCGTTCGGTGTTTGACGACTAGCGGATTGTCACTCATCGTCGATACACCGATAGTCTACAGGCGGCTGCGGTTGCCGCCATGAAAAAATCGGCGAGGCCCGATATCCGGGAGCGGTTCGGGTTCGCGGTGAAGTCGCGGCGGGAAGAGCTGCTGTTGACGCAGGAGGATCTGGCCGAGAAGGCGGGGATCCATCGGACCTACCTCAGCGATGTCGAACGCGGGTCGCGCAACTTGAGTTTGGTGAATATCGAACGGCTGGCGATGGCACTCGACGTATCGCTAAGCGGGCTGTTCAAGCTGGTCGAAGATCACTGATAGCTAAAAGAAAAGGCAGGCCGATGGGCCTGCCTTTGTTCGTCATTGGGTGAAGCTGCCGATCAGCATCAGGGCGGCAATGGCGGGCAGAAGAAGCAGCAGCGGGAACTTGCTGGCGATGACGCCGAAGAAGACGATGGCCGCGAGGCCGAACAGCGGGGCGCTCGATGGGTCCTGTCTGTGTGACATGGGATTGATCCTGGATGGTGGGTGGTTCGTAGATTCTCTTCGCATGTTGAACGCCTCGCAACAATCCACGCACGGGCTGAACGATGTTGCTTCGCTCGGAAGCGGCATCGCGTGACCGGCCGTTGATGTTGGGAAGAGTGCTGATGCGGAGAGGGGTGTCGTTAGTGAACGGGCAGGCCGCCGAGGATTCGGCGGGCGAACATCGCCAGTTGCATGCCGAGCGCGGCCCCGGTGGCCGACAGGCCGCTGACGACGCCGGCCAGCCACGGCGACGAGGCATACGCCACGACGCCGGCCACTGCACCAAAGCCCAGCGCCACCACGATCGGCCGCTTCAGGGCCCAGATCGCATTGGACTGCTGCCATGTGCGATGGGCGGCGTTGCCGGCAGCGCGAACGCGATTGGTCAACTTGTTGACGGTACCGCGCACGCGGGCCAGCGCGCGCTTCAGTGGACCGGGCCGGCGATCAGCCCGGGGAGTGGGTGCCGGTGCCGGAGCAGCGGCCGGCGTGAACTGGCCGCGCAGCACCTGCAGGATGTGCGGATTGCTGACGATCTCCAGCACCGTGCTGCGGACCGCCTCTGCCACGGCCACCGAAACAGCTTCCTTCACCGCGTCGGTGATCGCGCCCTGCAGTGCCCCATCAAGGCCATCCAGAATGCGGTCAAGCCGATCAATCTCGTTGCCCAAGCTGCGGCGGGTGCCGCCGTTGGCGGAGTGATTCATCGTCATCGTCATGGGTCGTTCCTCGTGGGTTGTGTTGCGTCAATAAGAACCAAGCCGACCGGCCGCGCCGGTTAGAGCATGCTGAAGAGACAGGATCTCGTGAACCGTTTCCGCGAGGCCAAGCCCCGCGATGGCGACTCGGCCGCCGACGACGGCCGCACCGCCGAAGACGAAAGCGATCCCCATCGCGCCGAGCCAGGAACCTTTCCGTTGCAGCCACCAGCCCGCACCGTGCAGGGCGACCGCCCACAGGCCGAGCGTCGACGGCTTCGGCGTGACCGCCTTCGGCGGTTCCGTTTCCTCCGGGTATTCATCCGGCCAGTAAGCCTCATCGGGATGCCACGGATCGCGGGCGGTCTGCCAATCGTCCTCGGGTTCGGGGCGTCGCGGTTCGAGGAGCGGTTGCCCCTTGAGGCTGCGTTGCATGAGGCCGGTGACGGCGCGTGAGACGGTCTCGCCGACGGCCTCGGCCACTGCTGCACGAACACGTGCTGTCAGTCGACTGAAGTGATCTGCCAGTTCCTGCAGTTGGTCGGGCAGGCCGACGATCCGATGGAACCAGCGTGAAGAGTTCGTCATGGGTTGCTCCGGGCGATCCGATCGGTGAGGGAATGGAACGACTGCCGCACGAACTGGCTGACCTGCGGCTGCCGGTACAGCCCGCGCAGGTAGCCGAGCACTCGACCCGCATGCAGGGCCGCGCGGGCCACGGCATCGGCCAGTGCGGTCGCTTCGTTGAAGACATCGAACGGTTCGTCTGACTCGATCGGTGAAGTGCCGACCACGACAGACGTAACAGGAGTGACTTCGGTCGAGGTCGTCACCACCGGCCGTTCTGCCGGCAGCATCCGCGCCACCTTCTTCCGCACCGGCACCAGCGCCTGATCGAGTGGCGACATGCGGACGGCGTCCGCATGCGGCAGCACGCACAGCGACTCGTTGAGCGGCATCGCCAGGAACAGCCGATCGTCGGCACGGGCCAGGTACGGCTTCCCGGCACCGCTCACTTCGAACTTCGCGAAGCGCTGCTCGATCGCACGCAGCACCTGCCGAACATCGACATGCACCCGCACCGCAGCCCCATCGACACGCGAACGCGGCAGCGCAATCTCGACCACCTGCGTGCCACGCTTGAAGCGGAAGCAGGCCGACTCACCCAAGTCCAAGGTCAGGTTCAGGTCATCACTGGTCTGCAGTCGCCGACCCAGCACGCGCACGAAGAACTCCGCATCCTGGGGATCGAGTTCAAACCGTGTCTTTGCTGCTGACGGCTTCGGGATCAGACAGGCCGCATCCGGGAAGCGGCCCTTGGCATCGATCAGCCACGTGAACGACCAGTTGCCCACACGCAGCGCGAGGTGCGTCTCGGTCCGACCGAGCGCGACTTCGGACTCGTTCAGCAGTGCCGGCAGGTTGAACAGCCCCGAGCGTGGGATCAGCAGATCTTCCGTGAACGGGAACGTGAAACCGCCCTGCACCAGCAGTTGCCGCGAGTCGCTGCCGATCACCTGCCCCGCTCGTCCTTTCAGTTGAATGCGGTTCAGCGCGTACTTGTTTGGTGTGTGAATGGTTGAAATGCTCGCCTCATGCAGAGCCGGCAGCAGCGCGGCCGGCATCGGTGTGAACTGCTTTGGCCCGGCCGGCATCACCGGCAGACCGTCGACCGCCAGTGCCAGCAGATCGTGCTGTTGCGGGATGCCATTGTCGATCCAGCGCGCCCGGATCGTTTCGGGTCCCGGGGCCAGTTCGACCGGGTCGTCCGTGCGGCCTTCGAATGCGGCCAGTGCACCGGCCGCACAGGCGAAGACTCCCTCGCCTACCGGTCCGGGCACGGTGCAGGCCATGGCGAATTCTTCGGTGCAGGCAGTCACCAGCAGTCCGTGGGTGCCCTGCCGGAACACGACCGGCAGCCGATCGGCCCGGGCCGGCGTCTCATCGCTGCCGCGACGCAGCACCGCGCGCAGCGTTTGCGCCAGTCGTCGATCGATGACGAACATCGGAGATACTCCTTGTTGAATCGGATTCAGGATTGCGGAGATGTGTTGAGCCAATGGGCTTCAAGCCAGCACTGCTCGGCGGTCAGTGCGTCCGATCGCTTCGCGAACGGTCCGAGTCTCGGGCCGCCCACAGGAAACAGTTCGGCCCACCACGCACCGGACTCGTCCGGCTCGACATGACTGGCCCGCTGGATGGTGAGGTCGCCCAGCGCGGCAAGATCGATCGTCTCGGCATAGATGCAGCGCATCATGCCCGATGGTTCAATGATCAACTGCATGAGCGTCCCCCAGGTTGGGCCGAATGATCCGCCGCCGTGGCCGATCGACGAGCATGCCATCGAGCGTGGCCTGCACGCCGGCCAGTTGCGTGGTGACCTGCTGCCGCAGCGACTGGCTGTCTCGCAGTTGCTGCGGTTCGATGCCGCCGACGATCTGCCGACATTGAGCGACCAGCCGATCGAGTTGTTCATTCGACAGGACGTTGAGCGATTGGAACTGATCGAAGAACTCACGCAGATTGCCGATCGCGGAATCGCGGAACACCTTGGGCCGACCGTCATCCTGACCAGACAGCCGTTCGGTCAGATGGCTGACCAGCTTCGCCAGTTCCTCGACGAACGCCGATTCCGCCAGCCGGGCCGCTTCCTCGAAGCGAGCCTGCACACGTCGGCACTCCTGACGATAGAGTTCGGGGTTCAGGTCACGCAGATAGTCGGGCGGCTGCACGTTGGGGAAATCCCATGAGAGGTCGAACAGGCCGATCAGTGTGGCCGGGTAGTCAGCCGCGTTGAACAGTCGACCGAGCCGATCGCGCGCGGCCGACTTCAGCGATTCAAAGTGACGATCAAGGTCCCGCACCACTTCGTCGAGCATCTGCCGGAACCCGGTCATCCGCTCCTGAAATGGCTCGACCTGTTCCTGCGGAATGAGCCGAATACCCGGTTCGGGAAACGGCAAGCTGACCGAACGCCAGTAGTCGACCGTCTGGTGCCGCACGGCCGTGACGGCCTTGAACCGCGGGTGTCGCGTATCGAGCAGCTTCTTGCCCGCGGACAAGTACTGCCCCTCGGCCCCAAACGCATCCGCCGCCTCGGCCTTCTGCTCCGGCGTCAACGTCTTGCGCGTGCCCAGCCAGGTAAAACTGACCCGCACCGCGGCCATCGAAGCCTGCAGTTGCCGAGCCGCTCGGCGGGTTTCGTGGGCGGGATCGGGGATTGTCATGGTGGTCATGTTGCTCCTTTGGTGAAGGGGGAAACAGAGAAAGACATCCTGGCCGTCAGCGTGAACGCGCTGATGGCAAGGATGTGGAGTGGGTGTTGTGAACGAGGGGGCGAACTTGCGTGGTGCGAGATGCGGATAGCAACGAAGGATCAGCCCACGGAGTCAAGATCGGAAGTGGGAGACATTGTTGCTTGGAAGAAAGATCTGTTGATCGGCTCGATCAAGAACTGCAAAAATCGAGGCAGCTTGCATGGCTTACGTACATCGGTGGGTCGGACCGACGCAGGTTGGGAGGGCTTGATTCCTGGGCGAGGTGGGCTTTGGTCGACAGCACGCCGGATGTCATCGCCGACCTCGGAGTACGTCGTTCATCCGCCCGAGCATCGCCTCGCCCTCGGGACGGATTTCCCGGCACCGCATCATCCCGATCTGCCCGACGATGGTCGCGAGCGGACCCGTGGAAGTCGTGATGGAAGTCGATGTCGCCATGTAGACGGCCGCACCGAACATGGACTTTTTGCCCGTGAAGAGCTTCGCCACGTTGTCCGGCCCGTTGAACTGGTGGCAGTCGCTCCACCGGGTGTTCAAGAATTCCTCGAGTTGGGCGAGCACTATCTGCTGGTGCCGCCAGCTTCCGTACGTGGGCGTCTCAGCCTTCTGAAGCCACGCTTCTTCATTAACTATCGGCCAAGCTCGGCGGTGGTCCAGGATGTTCTTGAAGTTGAAGAAAACGAACCCCGTGTCGGCCGGCGACACCTGAATCTGGTTCAGCCCCTCCTCGAGTCGCTCGTACATCGTCGCCGGCGAAGTACCGTTCAGCACCTTACAGGCGAAACCCCACCGGATCCCCTCCGATACCGACAGCACGTCGGGGTTGTCGCCCTTCGCATTGTCTGGGTGGTCGAGAATGACCTCGTCGCTGAACGGGGAGCAGCAGAGTGCGACAAACAGTTCGAAGAGCTTGTTGTCCGCCTCGTACGACATCGGAACTCGCTCGTTCTGCGCGACCGCCTTGGCCTTGTTTAGGAGGTGAAGGTGGGGTAGGAAGCGGACCAGTTTGCCCTCGTTGTGGGCGCGGAGGAGGAGCCTCACGAAGTCGATCCAGCCGGCCGCGCGGCCTAACATCGGCCGGATGTCCGTCATCGGGTCGGGCCGCCCTTCGCCGCGGCGGTAACCCTCGATGAGCATCAGGTCGAGGCTGACGGCTTCGAGGTCAGACCCCTTCGCGACGCTAATCTTGTAGTCCCTCCGAAGTACCTCCTCGAACTGCTCGGCGAGGCTACCCGCTTCGGAGAAAGAGGTTAGGTCGCGTGGGTCGATTTCGGCGGGTTTCGGTGCGTCGGACATCTGGACCTCGGTTTGACGGATGGCTTGGGGAGGATTAGGCAACCAAAGACACCGTGCGATTCTATCGGGTTCGGTGGAACACCCAAACGGCACTGGCGGCCATCGCTACTCCCTCGAAAAAACAATTCGTTGCCGCGAGTATCGCGGCGCGAGCTGAGCCGGCTGCGTTACGCGTGTCAGTCACATCGCCCGCAGGGGGTCGGACCGGCGCAGGAGGCCCACGCGAACACGCAGGCCCAGCGCGAGGGGTGGATTAGGCGCTGCACGACGCCCGCGTCGCCGCGAGGGAGCGGTTCAACCGGCGGGTTCAAGTTCTGTGTGTTTTTCTGAAAGAAGAGTGACCAACCTGGGTTTCGAACTTCCCATCCGCACACGAAATAGCTATAGTTCCAGGCTGATTCGCAGTCCGTGGCTTTTACCAGGAGGAGTCGATGTTTATCAGCTACGGGTGGAAAGTTCTCTACACTGCGACTCGGGGTCTGGCGACCGGCAAGGGGCGAATCCAGGAGCATCTCGCGGTCGTGTTCACCAACTATCTTGCCGCCCGGATCGGGAATCTGAAGCTCGATGATGTCCGCCGGCGAATGACGGTCGTCCCGGCCGCAGGTCACGAGTCCGCCTTCGACATGACCACCCGCTCGATGAGCGATTAGGAGGCCAGCAAGATCGCCGGGACCCGTTCGACCTATTCGACGAGGTGGCGTAGCTCGCCGCCGTCGATCAGTATCAGCGGGAGCGAAAGCAGCGGCGGGCCGCCCGCTGACGCACAGGCCGTTTGGAATCAAACCGCGTTCGGGAGATAAGAATGGCGAACAACCGCCCGTTGCAAGAAACGTACATCACCGAAATCGCACCACCTCCGAAGGGGCGGTCGGTGATGGAGGGGGAAGATTTCTCCTCGATCAACCGGCTTCTCGCGCAGGTCCGCGCCGCGAGTGCGGCTGCGGCGCAACTCGCACCGAAGCCGGCAGCGGAGAAGACGGCGGAGGGGAACAAGGAATGACGGCGTGGGAGAGGATGAAGGAGGCGATCCGTGTGAAAGCGCGGCTCGCCGACGACCCGACAGACGACGAACTGCGAGCGATCCTCAACGACATCCTGGCGCTACCGCCGGGTCAGAACGAGTCGGTGTGGATTGACGTGACACTGCGGCGCGTCAGCAGCACGGGAGTGGTCAAACAAGGCGGGGAGGATTTCTCCGATCTGAACGCGCTACTGGCACAGATCCGGCTCGCCAGTTCGAATACCGGGAAGGGCAAACCGGCCGGCGGCGGGAATACCGCTGGGACCTCCGTCAAGTGAGCCACCATGAGCGAGCCTACGCTACCCGACTTGGAGACGCAACTGCCCGGCCTTCGGGCCGCTTACGAGGCGGCCAGTCAGGCGTTGCTCGAACTGGTACGCCACCGCAGCAAGAAGGCGGACCGGATTGAGGCGTTTCAGCGCTTCCAAACGGCCGGCATCGCTTTGTTCAACGCCCACGACCGCGTGATCGCCCTCGGCTCGATCACGAAAGCCGACCAGAACGAGCGGTAGCTCACCGACCGAGTCGAGACGTCGGTGAACGTGCTGGACACGATCTGTAACCACTACCAGACGTTGCAACAGGTTGCGCAAGACAACGGGCTGGGCGCCGAAGGGCTGCAGCCGAGTCCGACGGCGTTTGCAAACATTCAACGGCTGGTCAAGGAGAACCACCAAGACTTTGCGAAGACCCTGCGAGACAGGTTCGTGAAGCTCGGCCTGCCGACCCACGGATTCGACCGGGACGGGGTGCAGGCACCGACGCCCTACAAGTTGGATTGGAGGCACTTCATCGTAGGGTGCGTGTTGGGGGTGTTCTCGATCGGGATGGCCACCTGGGGCTTCTCGATCGGCAACCTGACGAAAGACCAGCGGTTCATCTTGCACTGGCTGTTCCCGCTGACCTCTGGCTTCGCTGCGTGGGGCTTCGCGGGCTCATTCTCGGCAAAGACGAAGGATTGGCAGGGCTTTGCAATCGCGGCGACCGGGGGATTCGGTGTGTGGCTGCTCTCGAACTTTCTGCTCTTCAAGGAGTGACCCCTTCTGACGGGGGAACGGGCTCACTGGGGAACACCGCCGGAAAGTGTCCCGGCCTGGAGTAGTCGATGTACTCTCCCGTGTAGCCGATCAGCTTCAGTATGATCCGGTTCAGAACGCTCTGGACGCGCGCGTGTCGGGTGACTCGATCTTGGAGTTTCGGCTGGCTGTCCACGGTGGTCGAGAGCTTGCCGTGGGCTGATGGGTTCCTGGTTTCACTCCACGCTTTCATGTCGTCAACCGTCACCCCCAGTACCCCTCGCCTGATCCAGTCGCGGAAGATGTCCTTCGGGCTGAGGCTGCTGAAGGTGGGCCGCATGCCGACGAGCCGAGCCAGGAACTGAGGACTGAAGCCCGCGGGCTTGGTCGCGATCCATGCGCCCAGCGCCGCGAGGTCGGCATCGCAATCATCGGGTTCCGCCGGCCCCATCATCTTTGCCGCCAGTTTCAGCAGTCCTTCGACACAGATGCTGCTGATGGCGAGCTGGGTCGCGTGGGCGTTGTCAGCTGCGTCCCAACAGACGTAGAGGTATGACGCGACTTTCTCCCCCAACTCGGTGAGAAAGAAATCGATGGTCGGCCCGAGAAGCGGTTCGACGTTGCCCATGTAGGTCGACTGCCAGCCGAGCGGAGGCAGGATCGTGTTCGTCGTGGAAACCCGCTGGCGGGTGTCCAGAACGCGGGTCGTCTTGCCCCCGTTGATCTCTTCGTGCCCGCGGATTGCGGACCGGCGGCCCAGGATGAACCCGAATGCTCGGGCGACGGCCGTGATGATGACATGGGCCTCGCCGAGCGCCTTGTCGTCGGCCGGCAGCACCACGACCTCGAACCATTCGTCCGATCGCCGCCGTGCGGCAACCTCGCCAAATTCCCCGCGGCTATACAGCCAGTCTCGGGAGCCAGATTTCCCACCGAAGAACGGATTGTTGTCCTCGATGTCGCTAAACCGGGTCCAACCCCCTTGGGGAAGCGGCCCCATCAGGATGCGAATGCGACGCTTCGCCTCGTCCGATGTCTTGTGCTCAAGCGTGAGTCCGTGGGTCTGGAGATCCCAGACGACTTCGGGACTCGCCGAATTCAGGTGGATACCGTCGCGGTTCGTCGGGCACGTGGATACGTCCCAACCGTGCTGAGTCTGTCCGGAGAAGGTGAGGTATTCGGAGTGGGGAATGAGCGTGCCGGGCATCGGCACCACCCCAGAAAACAGGGAATCGAGTCCCCGTGCGCCGTCGGTTACTGCCTGGATGCGAATCCCGGAGTCGGCGTCCCAACTGATCGTGCCGCTGCCCTGCATGGGCGGCGTGCTTCCGCTCGTCGCTGCGATCTGCGGCAACTTGATTTCGAGTGAACCACTGAGCAGCACGTCGATCCAGTCATCGAACATCGGGCGTTCCTCTAAGTGCGGTCTCGTCAGTATCTGGAAAGACGGTTCCGGGTTGCGTAGGGTTCGCGTTACATTCTACCCAGCAGCGTTGGGTCCGCAGCGACCGTGCGGGATTCCGAACGCGTAACTTTTGCTGCGCTCGGTGACGGCGGTCAGGATCGGGGAATACCACCGTCCACTTGGAACAAGCTTACGAACCAGCTACTCTTCTGCGAAGGCCGCTAACAGCAAGGACCGTACACGGATTCTGATTCGCCCCAAATCCCTGCCCCCTAAAACAGCCAATAGAGACAAACCGGATGAACCGATCGACATCGCACCATCTACTACATCGATGTAATGACTAATGAGACAACAAGAAGGTTCCTTGGAAGGCGATCACCTAGGAGCCGGTGGCGACCAAGGGTAAACTCAGGCCTTCGCCCAGCACAACCTGCTTACCCACTGGCAAGTTGCGCGCGTCGGATTCATCGCCCGGAGCAGGCTCGTTACAACGCTTCGATGGGTCGGACCGACGCGTGCCCAAGCCAACTGCTGATTTGGCTGAGGCTGCCCATTCGTCCGGCAGGCCCAACGCCATCTCGACTTCGTCAACCTCCAAAAGAACCCATCAAACATCGCGATTTGTCGCGAGATCCTCTATGCCGAGCCACGGACCGGTCGCACCGACGCGGACGGAACTTCGGCCGCGAACTATGATGGCCGGCGAAGGATGAGCACGAAAAGATTGCTGCAATGTTGGAGCATGACAATCATTCGGGCCGGATAGTTCCCATTGAGGAGATACACGTAAGATGATCCTTGATGAGAACTAGTCTGTCCAACCTTCGCGGCTTCGAGCAACTGGATCTGGCGTTTGATTCCAGAATGATCGGAGCGGTAAGAGCTTCGCCCAAGGGGGACTCATGAGAATTGACCGGATAGAGCTGCGCAATTTTAAGAAGTTTGCCAAGACGACGCTTGAGTTCCCGCGCCCGCTGAATAGGCCGGCCGATGTGGGGTCGTTTCATGTTTTGATCGGTGAGAACGGCACGGGCAAGACAAGCATTCTCGACGCGTTGGCGGTGGCGCTTGGGGTTTGGCTGGAGAAGGTGCCCGATTCGTTGCTGGCCAACAGTCATCGCCGATTGACGAAAAACGAAAAGCGATTGATCGCCGCGCAGCATGGAGATCGATTGCAGTTCCAGCGTGTGTCCGACGCCATGTCGGTGCTGGCCACGGGTGCCATTCTGGATCAAGTCGGCGTTTCATGGGGTGAATCGTTGCCGGTCGGAAAAACCAAAGTCAGTAATGCCGCCTCGAAAGAGGTGATGGCGTTGATCTGGTCCGCTTACGGGCGCGTCAGCCGGGGCGAACAGGTCCTGCTGCCGGTGATTTGCTACTACGGCGCCGGTCGGGCATGGCTGGCTCACAATGAGCGCAAGAAAGCCAAGGCAAAGTCGAACGGGCCTGCCAACCGCTGGGAGGCGTTTTACGACTGTTTGAACGAGCGCATCCGCGTGGCGGATTTGGCTCACTGGTTCCTGGGCGAGCATATCGCGATGGGTAACCGCCAGGGTCGCTATCGACCGGGCTTCGAGGTGGTTCGCCGCGCGGTTCTCGCCTGCGTGCCGGGGGCCGACGGCATCTGGTACGACAGCGACAGTGAGGAGATCTCGCTCTCGATTAACGGCAACCCGCAGCCATTCAGCAATCTGAGCGCCGGCCAGCGCGTGATGCTGGCCTTGGTCGCCGATCTAGCGATCCGAATGGTGACGCAAAACAACTTCCTGGTGCCGGCCGACGCGTTGGGTCAGGAAGATGAACCGTTGCCGCGCGTACTGGCTCAGACGCCGGGAGTCGTGCTGATCGACGAACTGGACGTGCATTTGCATCCGAAGTGGCAACGCGGGGTGGTAGAATCGCTGCGCAGGGTATTTCCCTGTTTGCAGTTTATCGGCACCACTCATTCGCCTTTCGTCGTGCAATCACTGCGCGAGGATGAACTAATCAATCTTCAAGGACAATCGGTGCCGCAATTGGGGAATCTGAGCGTCGAGCAGATTGCCAGCGGTTTGATGGGGGTGGACCGGCCCGACGTTGGACAGCGGTATGAGCAGATGGTCGGGGCCGCCAAGGACTATTTGATAACCTTGGAGGAAGCAGCCAAGGCACCGGCCGAAAAACTGGCGGAGTACGAGAGCAAACTCGCCGACGGTGTCGCACCTTATGCGGACAATCCCGCCTTTCAAGCATTTCTGGAATTGAAACACGCCGCCAAACTGGGTGGCAATGCGATCGCGGACAAGAGGTCCGAGAAGAGAGGGAAGTAAATGCGTCCCGTCCTTCGAGGCAACAGCCCGCAAGTCGCCGACTACGACAACTATCGCGATGCGTTCGGAGACCTCACAGGGCGGATCGGCATGTTCTGCTCGTATTGTGAACGCCGTATTGCCACGCAATTGGCGGTCGAACACATTCAGCCAAAGGGCTTGCCGGCCTACGAAAACCTTCAGGGGCGTTGGGAGAACTTTCTGCTTGGCTGCGTCAACTGCAACTCCACGAAGGGGGACAAGGATGTCGTATTGGCGAATGTCCTATTGCCCGATCGCGACAATACGGCGTCGGCTTATGAGTACACAATGGATGGTAAGATTACGATTCCGGGCCGATTGGCGGACCCCGAACGGAAAATGGCCGAGCGCACCTTGGCGCTAACCGGCCTGGACAAGCGAGCAAGCGCCGTTCTTGACTCGAATGGACAATTGGTTGCTATCGACCGTGTAGCCCAGCGCATGGAAATCTGGTTGATAGCCCAGGAAAGCAACAACGATTTGCAAGCGAATCCGAGCGATGGCTTTCGCCGTCAAGTTGCCCGAACAGCAACCGGCCACGGCTTCTTCAGCATCTGGATGACCGTTTTTTCGGACGACGTGGCCGTTCGCAAGCTTTTGATTGCGGAGTTCCGCGGGACTGCCACCGACTGTTTCGACGCGAACTCAACAGCCCTCGTCAGTCCTCGTCCGGCTAACGGCCTTGCCAATGGGAGCAAATTATGAAGCCCCATACCGAAGCCGCAATTGAATCAGTGCTTGCCATCAGTTTGCTCGCTGGCGCTTGTGAGGATATTGCATACGACAGTGCTGGGTTTCTGCCTTAAAGGGTTGTCTAAACATTGCGATGAATTCGTGTTTGCGTGCTTCGGTTTCATCGCCCGAAGCAACCACGATGTCCACCGCCGTCCATGGCGCGGACAATCATATCAAGCGGGCTTACCCAAAAATCAGTGCCGTGAAAACCTTCTCAGTTATTGCTCACCCCACGTTGCACCCGTCGGCCCACCTTTCCTCCCACCTCCCGTGTATAAACCCCCGCCGTCGCCGCCGACAGGCAGCGACCGCTCGCCCAGGTGCGCAGGCGATCCACCTGCTCCGCGGCGGTCACCGCCACGGGCACCACTTGCTTCGCCGCTTGCGATAGCGGGATGTCCAGCAGCGATGACAGCCGGCAGCAGGAGCGGATCTCGGCACCGGTCCAGTCGATGTCGTCGGGCATCGGTTCGCTGGGGGCGATGTCGAACTGGCCGCGGTACTGCTTCCAGATGGCTTCTTTTTCGGCCCGCGTCGGCAGGTCGAGGAAGAAGACTGCATCGAACCGTTCCGCACGGCAGAACTCCGGCGGCAGCTTGCTGATGTCGTTGCTAGTACACCCGAGCCGGGTTGCCCTTCCACCAAAGAAGGGCTTTCTCATGTTCACACATTCAGCGGCCGGCCGGTATAGGTCCACTTGAACGGCTTGGCCAGCGTGGCGTTGAAGTAGGCG
>Ga0105046_10003628_pt1 | contig 24524 bp, 19 predicted proteins | sample MAT03_FD_78385 | JGI IMG/M metagenome (GOLD analysis project Ga0105046, IMG submission 78385) | Freshwater microbial communities from Lake Fryxell liftoff mats and glacier meltwater in Antarctica - MAT-03 (megahit assembly) | ecosystem: Environmental > Aquatic > Freshwater > Ice > Liftoff...
CGCGGGTGGGTGATCTACGTCTTTGAGCATGATGGTCAGACATTGAGCGTCTATCTGGACCGAGGGACGGGTATTTTGATTGGGCAAAACGTCTCTCCATTTGGAGGAGACACCTGGCCGACACTCGACCTCACGACATATCCCAGGAGTTCTTCAATCGCGGCCATAACGGCAAACATTACCGTTGGTAGCGCCTACAGGGAAGCCTGCGAAGAGAACAGGAATGTTGCCGTCGTGACGGCAAGATCAATTGGTGGAACAGATCCCGAGTCCCGGATCGGAACTCCGGTTTGGGCGGTTACATTTGGCGATCAGCGTTTTCCGGGCACCTTTGATAGTTTGGTGAGAATGGATGCGAATTCGGGTGAGGTGGTGACGAGCGAGGTAAGAGAGCGGGCCTGCGATGGGTAGATGCGACCGGTGTGGAGAGAATGCTCAAGTTCCGCCCGGCACTCAAGCGACCGAGCTACGCCCGTGAAGCCATTCCAGGGCCGAGCATCCCGAGACGCCGTCCGATGTTATGAGCACGGTGAACACTTCAGGGGAGATAGTGCAAAGCTGCAATGGGACCGAATACCACACTGCATGGTGGTATGTAGCGTTCTTTCAATGACAGGAGTGGAGCAGGAGATCGACTGACAACGTTGTTTCCCGTATCAGCTATCAGTTGTTGCAGGTTACCAGTCTTGTTCGCCAATCAGGCGTTCGGAGATGCTGCGAAGTTGCTCCTCTGAGAAGAACTGGATGGTGATGGCGCCGCCACCCTGGGCATCACGTCTCACCGCGACTTTTGTGGTCAGGACACGCTGAAGATTCTCCTGAAGGTGCTCGTCGACGATATTCCGGACCGTTGAAACCTCGCGCTTCGCTTCACCGGTAATCCATCTGCGGACGGCGTCTTCGGTTTGACGGACATTCCAGGAGCGCTCGATGACCGTTTTGAGCATTGCAACCTGATCGACTGCCGTTGGCAGACCAAGTAACGCGCGGGCATGTCCCTCGCTGATCTTGCCCTCTTCGAGAGCGAGATGCACTTCCTCCGGCGCTGCCAGCAGGCGAAGCGTGTTGGTGACACTCACGCGTGAACGGCCGACTCGTTCTGCTACGCTCGCCTGGGTCAGGCCAAACTCGTCGATGAGCTGGCGATAAGCGGTCGCTTCTTCAAGCGGCGAGAGATCTGCGCGAACCACATTTTCGACCAGCGCCAACTCGAGCATGGTTTGCGTGGCGGCTTCCTTGATGACAACCGGAACCTCGGTCAGTCCGGCAAGTCTGGCGGCCCTCCAGCGCCGCTCGCCAGCAATCAACGTATAACGGCGATCGTCTTCAGTTGCGGTCACGATGAGCGGTTGGATGACACCGTGCGTACGAATCGATTGGGCGAGGACGTCAAGTTTGGACTGGTCGATCGTCGTTCGGGGTTGGTACGGGTTCGGTGAGATTGAATCGATGGGAACTTCAACGGTCGCGGCTTTGACCCGGTCAGAACTGCCGAGAGTCGGAATGAGTGAGTCGAGTCCGCGGCCGAGGCCGCCACGTCGGTGCACGGTGGATCGAGGTGCGTTGTCCTGGCCCTTGTTGTCCACGTTCCTCACTCACTTTGCGTGTGATCCTGGCGAAACCAGCATTGCTTTGGTGCATCGTTGAGTCTAGCACCGGATGGCAATCGAATTGGACGCCGAATGTGGTGGGGGTGCGCAAAATTGATCGGTCTCACCCTCACGTGCCCGTATACTTCGAGGAATTGTGTCCTCGGATCCTCGAGTCCACGGCGAACAACGATGAGGGTTGGTGACGGTTGGGTTTCTTTCTCGTAGCGCTGTTGCTGGTGTTGAGCGCCGCCTATGGACTCGTCTTCTGGGCGTACCGAGCCGAAAGAGATCGATCTGCCCGGGTCGGGCTCTATCTGGTCTACGGATTTCCCGGCATTTTGCTTGTCGTTGCTGGTCTTGCTCTTTCGAGTTACGGCAAGGATCTGGGGCCACTTCTTCTCTTTCTGGGACTTGGACTCACGCTTCCGCTCGTCAAGTCGTTTCGCAAGGCCATTGCCCGGTACACGCCGATCGATCCGGATTCTCCGGTCGATATGTCTGCGCTCAGCATCTTTCTCGGCGTCCTGGGTTTCCTGATCGCCTCACTGCTCTTTCCGATTGAGTCCGACTCGGCGACTCGAATCATGACCGTTTGCCCGCCTGTTTGCGGCGATACCACATCGCTCGAAGTTGATCCGACGGATGCGGTTGACTATGGACAGTTGATTGTCCAACTCCTGGCGTGGGTATGTCTCGCCTATGTATCAGTCGGAACCGGACTTCGGCGGAAGTTCGCCGAGTCCAATTTGAGACTGGGATTGGCGCGGCCGACCGTGAGGATCGTTAGCATCGCTCTCGGTTTTGTCTTCATCGCGATGTTCGTCAATGGTCTCGGCGGGGCCCTGACCGCTCTTTTCCAGCCTGATACATCAAGCGAAATTCAGAAATCACTCCAAGAGCTCACCGGAGATGTGCAGAGTCCGTTGGGAGCACTGATTCTGGGGGTGTCCGCCGGAGTAGGGGAGGAGCTCTTTTTCCGAGGAGCCCTGCAGCCGAAGTTCGGATTGTTTTTGACATCGGTCTGCTTCGCGTTGCTTCACACCAACTACGGGTTTTCATTCGTGACGCTTGGCGTATTCGGGATGGGAATTGTCTTTGGACTGATGCGAAAACGATACGGCACGGTCGCTCCGATGATCACCCATGGCGTGGTCAATTTGATCGCAGTGCTGATTCAGACCTATACATAGCCGCGTTCCCAAAGTTCCGAACCGGGAAGAGGCAATTTGCCCGATGAGGAGATGACCCGATGAAACTCGTTGAAATCCGGGATCTCGACGGACCAAACATCTTCCTCAGTGTTCCTTCCATCAAAATCGAGTTCAGTTACGAGAGTGATTCCGACTTGAACGAAGCGGCGGATCGAATCTCCCCCGATTTTCCGCGTACGAGAGCGCCAGGGTTCCGTCAGTTTTCTGCCGCCGCGAATTCCTGGCTGGAATCCGCGCTTCGCGCAACGACTGGCGCCGGTCATCCAATCGTCGAACAACTTGAAACTCCCAATCATCTGGCTGTGGTCTTTACCTGGAGTCACCGGCGATTTGCCCTGGATCTCGCCGCGACATTTGCCCGGGTCGTAGGGGGCGAAATCGAATCTTCTGTCGTCGATTTTGAGCGATTGCGGTCGCTTCTGACTAACGTTGAAGCAGACGACCGACCCACGATGATCCGAGATAGTGAGCGCTCGATTCCGGTCGTCGGGGTAACCGGCACCAACGGCAAAACGACGACGACTCGATTGATCGCTCATCTGGTGATGTCGACTGGCAAGCACGCCGGTTGGTCGTCGTCTTCAGGAGTCTATATCGACGGTGTCGAGGTGCTGCACGGCGACTATTCAGGCCCTTCGGGTGGTCGGAGGGTTCTGCTGGATCCCGGAGTGGATGTCGCGATTCTGGAAACTGCCCGCGGTGGCATTCTCCTGCGGGGAATGGCGTATGAGAGCAACGATGTCAGTGTCTTCACCAACGTTAGTGCAGATCATCTTGATCTGCAGGGCATCCACACCGTGGAAGGACTCGCAGCGGTCAAATCAATCGTTGTGAAGGTCACGCGTCCGGGAGGCACCGCGGTGTTGAATGGAGACGACCCGCTGGTGCTCACTTCGACTCTGGGAATTGCTGCCCGCAAGGTGCTCTTTTCACGACGACCCGAGAGTCAGGTGATTGCTGATCACGCTCGCGCTGGCGGTCTTGCCGTTGTCGCGGATGACAACGATGTCCTTCTTTTACACCATGAGGATCGGGTCAAGTTGATTTCGCTCAGTGAGATTCCGGTCACCTTTGGCGGTCGCGCACTGCACATGATTGAGAACGCACTTGCCGGAATCGGGGCGGCGATCGGCCTCGGGATGACCAATGAGGAGATTGCCAACGGATTGCGATCGTTTCACAACTCGACCGACCAGAATATGGGGCGACTCAATGTCTTCGATGTCGCTGGTGTGAAGGTTGTGATGGATTTCGCCCATAACGAAGTCGGATTAGGGCTGTTGATCGAGTTTTCGCGAAAGCTCTCCGCTCGAGACGGCCGGGTAATGGTCGTAATCGGCACGGCGGGGGATCGCACCGATCAATCTTTGATGGAGATTGGCCGAACCGCGGCCGATGAGGCCGATCGCGTGCTGGTCAAAGATACGGAGAAGTACTTGCGTGGACGGACCAATGAGGAGTTGATCGGGCTCTTCCAGGCGGGAATCCGCTCAACAGGACGCCCGGATGCCGAGGTATGCCCGGACGAAATCAGCGGAATGCACTCGCTGCTTGCGGAAGCGCAGCCGGGAGATGTAGTCGCGATCATGTGCCACGAGCAGACGGATGAAATCTGCTCGTGGCTCAAGTCCAACGGTCAACCGTTCGGCTGACGGATCAGCGCCGGCCGGCGAGTCGTTCGAGTTCCTCCCAGACGGCCGCAGGATTGTCGATCATGAGGACGACGAGATCATCCTTGATGGAGCGTCGAACCGCTTCCCGGACAGCCTCGAATTCGTCGAGTACGATCACGACTTTCTCTTCTGACATCCCTTCGGCCATCGCCGAGTTCTTGATGAGGTCGGCGATTTGCCCGTTTGGACGACCACGGCGATTAACGTCTTCGCGGATGATCAACTGATCGAATGTCTTCGCGGCGAGTGCGCCGAATGCCTGAATGTCGCTGTCCTTGCGGTCGCCAGGTACCGAGATGACCGCGATCGAGCGCTCCGCTTCCATACGCTTCACGAAGTCGGCCATGGATTCCAGACCGGCGATGTTGTGGCAGTAATCCATCAGCACGCGGCGTCCCTGGAATTCCATCAGATTGAAGCGGCCGGGTGTCTGGAAGAAACTGGTCGTGAATGTACGAAGCGCCTGCCGGATGTATTCGAGCTGGATGTTCTCGCCGAGCGCGGCTGCGGTCGCTGCCATCGCATTTGCGATGTTGACCCGCAGACGACCGTCGAAGGTCGCCGGAATTTCATTGGCAAAGAGCAGACTCGTTTCGCGGCGGTGTTCAACGATGGTGATCATCTCGCCGTGCCTGGACTGCCGGAGCAGGACCGCACGACCGCGATTGCGGAGATGCTCGCGAAGAACGGGATTGTCTTCCTGCATGCTGAAGAAGATGATTTCGCCGCGTGACTGATTCGCCATGCCGGTAGTCCACTCGTTGTCGGCGTTCAACACGGAGATTCCGTCACGGAAAACGGACTGTGGAACCACGACTTTGAGTTTGGTGAGATCAGCGAGCGATTCGACTCCGGCAAGCCCGAGATGATCGGGCGAGACATTGGTCACCACGGCGATATCGCAACGATCGAACCCGAGGCCAGAGCGTAGAATGCCGCCCCGTGCGGTTTCCAGAACCGCATAGTTCACGGTCGGGTTCTTGAGCACCATTTGGGCGCTGGTTGGGCCACTCATATCGCCGGCCAGAATCTGGGTGCCATCGATATAGATGCCATCGGTCGTCGACATGCCGACGCGTTTGCCGGAGGTGCGCATGATGTGCGCGATCATGCGAACGGTCGTGGTTTTTCCGTTGGTACCGGTGACCGCGACGATGGGAACACGGGCGCGGGCGCCCGGAGGGAAGAGCATATCCATGACAGCCCGGCCCACGTGGCGCGGGTGGCCTTCCGTCGGGTGGGTGTGCATGCGAAATCCAGGACCGGCATTGACCTCAACGATCGCGCCACCCGCCTGCCGAACAGACTGGGAAATGTCAGCAGCGATGAAGTCGATACCGGCGATGTCGAGCCCGACAACCATCGCGGCCTGACGAGCAACTTGCGCATTGTCAGGGTGGATGTCGTCGGTCCGGTCGATCGACGTGCCACCGGTGCTCATGTTGCCGGTTTGCTTGAGTGGAATGACCTGACCTGCCGCCGGGACATCTTCCAGCGTGAGTTCCTGTCGTTCCAGGGTTTCACGTGTCTGGTTATCGATCGAAATTCGAGTCAGGATTTTTTCGTGCCCGACACCGCGTCTTGAATCCTGGTTGGTGATGTCGATCAATTGGGAGATTGTGTGCTCGCCATCGCCAACCACATGGGCGGGAACGCGTTCCGCGACTGCGACGACTTCGTTGTTGACCACCAGGATGCGGTAGTCCTTGCCAGTAATGAAGCTCTCAACCACAACTGTGCCGGCGCGGCTCTCTACTTCCGCGACCGGATACAAGCGGGTGACCTCTTCATCATCCTTGAGATTGATGCAGACTCCACGGCCATGGTTGCCATCGAGCGGTTTGATGACCACCGGGTATCCGATGCGATTGGCCGCCCGAACGGCCTCTTCGGCGTTGTGCACGACCGTACCGCGGGGAACCGGGATACCCACTTCCTGCAAGAGGCGGTTGGTCAGTTCTTTGTTGGCGGCAATATCGACCGAAATGTTGGACGTTTCCGAGGTGACAGTCGCCCAGATTCTTTTCTGGTACTGACCATGACCGAGCTGGACGAGCGAACGGCGCGGATCAAGCCGGATGACGGGGATACTGCGGCGAACCGCTTCACTAACAATCGCGCCGGTCGACGGACCATAGGCGAGTCGTTCGGCGACCCGGATTACCTTGTCTTCAAGCTCCTTCTGGAAGTTGAAACCGGGTTCGGTGTCGTAGATCAGGTGGTTGAGCAGCCGGGCGGCAAGGTTGCCGGCCGCAATTCCGACGTCTTCCTGCTCGTGTTCGAAAACAACGTTATAGACACCCCGTTCCGAGGTTCCCCGGGTTTTACCTCGGCCAACTTCTGCACCGGCGAGGTTCTGCAATTCGAGCGCGACATGTTCCAGCACATGCCCCATCCAGGTGCCTTCCCGCATTCGCTGAAGGAACCCGCCGGGTTTTCCCAGGGAGCACCCGTGATCGTAAAGCGATGGGATGAGTTCCGTCAGGTGCTCGTAGAATCCGGGAACTTTGTTGGTTGGCCGGTCTTCGAGTTCGCCGATATCGACGACCATCAGAATGACCGGCATTCGTGCCCAGAGATTGGGACCACGATACGTCGTTGTTTTACGAATCACAATCATCAAAGCACCTCGCAAACCACTGTTGGGCTCCGTTGCATTGCCGGCAGGAAGAGTTGTTGCGACTACCGATCGAGCATGACGCGGCGATTGATATCAAACCGGCGTCCCGCGGTCAGAACATGTAATACCGCACCACTAACGGTAATTGGTCCGTGGGCTTTGACCTGAAAGATATCCGAGAACATGTGCGTGCCGTCCACAATTGTGACGCTCGAACGGCCGATGACTTCGAGCACCCCGTTGTGTCCGATCAGCGCGGCGGTGTCTTCATCGACTCCAACGCCGAGCAGACCAGGGTTGGAGGCGACAAGCGCCAGCAGGCGACCAATTCGATCACGCTGGCTGAAGTGTTGATCGATGATGAGATCCGGTACGAGTCCAAAGCCCGCAACCATCGACGCCATGCGCTGTCGCGGCGTTTCGCCACTCGCTCCGAACGCAACCATATGGGAGGAGAGAATCGACGCGCCGGCGCTGGTTCCAGCAACTATGGCCCCGGCATTGTGGCGAGCCTTGACCAATCTGGCGGCCTCAGTGCCACCGACGATCGACGAGAGCCGGACCTGGTTGCCACCGGTCAGGAAGATACCGGTAGCCTCTCCAAGGAGGTCCAGGGGAGCATCGCCGTTGGCGTCGTCACGACTTTCGATGAAGATCACACTGGCCGATGCAACACCCATACCCAGGAAAATCGCCTTGTAGCGCTCACCTGCAGATTCAATGGATGAAGCAGTTGGCACGATCGCGATTCGGGCGTTCGCGCCCCCCGCGAGTTGAGCGAAGGTGGTCAGAATGACCTTGTCATCGAGCTTGTCTTCAGCTCCGCCGATCGCCATGATGGCTCCCGGACCGGCTGCAACATGGTTGAGTTCACTCATGGCGATGTTCACGGACTCCTCAGCGCACGATTCGGCATCGCCCTTTCCAAGGAGGAAGGCAAACTTCGTATCAGAAGCGCGGCGCGCGTAAGCCGGGCTGCAGGGCACTGTATCGCGCCCGGATGAGCATCGTCAAACCAAAGAGAAAATGTTCAGGCGATGGTCATCCCCGGAGTCCGGGAATCACTGACGTCGCAATCTCCTCGAGCATCTCGAATCGGTCAGGATCAGGAGCATCGATGATGAACTCGTTAATACCTGCATCTTGATATTGACCGACCACCTCCAGGAAAGCCTCTTTCGATTCCCAGGGATCGGCAGGCATCAATGCCGCCCATCCATAGAGCGAACGGATGATGGAGCTCGGATCCCGCCCGATGGTAGTGCAATGGTCGTCCAGGATTTTGTTGCGCTCACGCATTTCCTCGACTGAACCGTGAGAATTCCAGCGATCCGCGTACTCGGCAACGATTCGCAGCATCTTTGTGCGGTGCGCGCCGAGAGTTAGTGGTGGGCGCGGCTTCTGAACCGGGGAAGGGCGAAAGGGTGCTTCATTGATCTGATAATGCTTGCCGTTGTACGTGGTGAGATCCTGACGAAGGAGTAAATCGACGATCTCCACGGACTCACGGAAGCGCTCGACCAGTTCCGCAGGTTCAGGAAACGGAATCCCGAAGTTCTCGTGTTCTGCCACAAACCAACCGGCGCCGATGCCCAGTTCCATTCGTCCATGGCTGATGTGATCGACCGTGACCGCCTGTTTCGCGAGCAAAGCCGGGTGTCGGAAAGTGTTGCTGGTGACGAGTACGCCTATACGGATCGTGCTGGTTTGGGCTGCCAACGCGGCGAGCAGGGTCCATCCTTCGAAATAGGGGCCATTCGGGCGACTCGGCTGCTGAAAGTGATCACAATCCCAAACGCTGTCGAAACCGAGACGCTCGAAGAATTTCCAGCGTTTGACCGTTTCGTCCCACGTCAAGTTTTGATCTGTGCAAAGCCCAAATCCAAGTGACATTTCCGCCCCCTCATCGCCGTACGTTTCCGAACCGAGACCGCGACTGTGCAGCCGTTGAGTGGCGAAATCATACGTCAACGGCGGAGTTAGTCCGCCCGTGACATTTCGCTTGACTCAACCGTGCGATTGTTTATCATGTGGTCAAGCCGACATCGATTTAAGTTCCGGAACAGAGACTGAATCTTCTGACTCCGTGATCCCGAAGGGCGAAGCGCAACTCCTGCAATCCGGTGCTTCAAACTTTCAACGCCTGGAGCATCTTTTGAAGCCAGCACTGCTCGAAATCGACGAGTTACGGGTTCATTACCATACGTCACGAGGAGCGGTACAGGCCGTCAACGGAGTCAGTTTCGAGATTCGCGCCGGCGAGCGATTTGGACTGGTCGGGGAATCCGGGTCCGGCAAATCGACAGTCGCGTTGGCGCTCCTCCGCATGATCCGCCCGCCGGGGAAAATCGAGTCCGGCCGCATGCTTCTCAATGGTGTTGATCTTCTCGGGCTCAACGATGAGGAGATGCGGCAGACCAGGCTCGCCAATGTCGCGTTGGTGGCCCAGGGCGCCATGAACTCGCTGAACCCGGTCGCCAAAGTGCGGGGTCAGCTTCGGGATGGACTCCGCGATCATGGAGTGCAACTCTCCAACCGGGCGTTCGATGATCGTGTGAACGAACTGCTGGATAGCGTCGGGTTACGCCGCGAAGTCGGCGACATGTACCCCCATGAACTCAGTGGCGGTATGAAGCAGCGCGTTTGCATTGCGATTGCCATCAGCTTAAGGCCGAAACTGATCATCGCCGACGAGCCGACAAGCGCACTCGATGTCGTGGTGCAGCGGCAGGTCATGAATACGCTTCTGAAGGTGCAGGAAGAGCTGAGTGCTTCGATTCTGCTGATTGGGCACGACATGGGGTTGATGGCTCAGGTCGTTGACCGTGTCGGGATCATGTATGCGGGAAATTTCTCTGAAGTGTCCAATGTCACTGAGCTCTTTGCCTCTCCCTTGCATCCTTACAGTCAGTTGTTGATCGGCAGCTTGCCTTCCCTTGATCACAAAGGATCATTCCAGGGCATTCCAGGACTGCCGCCGTCGCTCCTGAACCGACCCGTCGGGTGCGCATTCCGATCCCGTTGCCCGAAGGCGTTCGATCGCTGTTCGGTCGAAGAGCCGCCGTTGCTCGAAGTTCAGCCGGAGCGCCGAGTCTCCTGCCATCTCTACTAAGGAGAACGTATGACCGCGCTGCTGGAGGTTCGAAACGCAACCAAGGTGTTTGGCGGAGAGCGCTTGTTTCGCAAACGTGCCGGCATGATCGCACTCAACGACTTTTCACTGACGGTGGAAGAGTCGCCACCGAGCATCACCGCGATTGTCGGTGAGAGCGGAAGCGGAAAGACGACGCTGGCGCGACTGCTCCTGGGAGTCGCAGAGCCCACATCGGGCAGTGTGCTCTACAAGGGCAAGGAACTTTCCGGACTCTCCCGAGAGAATCGGGTTCAATTTCTGCGTGATGTGCAAGTGATTTTTCAGGACCCGTACGAGGTCTACAATCCGTTTTACAAAGTTGATCATGTGCTAGAGACGCCGATCCGAAAATTCGGTCTGGCGAAGAATGGTCAATCCCACCGGGAATTGATGGAGGAGACGCTCAACGCGGTCGGGTTGCGACCCGAAGAGACGCTGGGCAGACATCCGCATCAACTCAGTGGGGGACAGCGGCAGCGGATCATGGTCGCGCGGGCCCTGTTGATTCAGCCTCGCCTTATCATTGCCGATGAACCGGTATCGATGGTTGATGCGTCACTGCGGGCGACGATTCTCGAGAGTCTCCGCCAACTCCACCAGAAGTTCGCGATTTCGATGCTCTATATCACCCATGATTTGACGACCGCGTATCAAATCAGCCACAACATTATCGTGCTCTATCGCGGAGAAGTGACGGAGATCGGCGATGTCGATCTGGTCGTGAAAAATCCGTTGCATCCCTATACCCAGTTGCTGATCCAGTCGATTCCTTCGCCGGACACGAGTCACGCCTGGAAACGGGAAGAGATCGTTGTCGATGCGGCCGCTCCCAAATCCGTTAATGGCTGCAAATTTGCCGACCGGTGTCCACATGTGATGGATATCTGCCGAAAGGAGAATCCACCACTGTTCCGAACGGACGACCTTCGCGCGGCGGCGTGCTTCTTGTACAAGGATCGACCGAAGATCGATTCGGCCGACACCGGGTCATTGATGGTTAGCCCACCAGTGGCAACCGTTGCAGCAGCCTGAGCACTGCGCGAACGGATGCTGGCAAGTGATCCGGCAACCCGATGCCATCGAACGGGACCGGTTTTGACGTCCGGAAAGAGTTCTAGCAGCATCTCAGTCAAAACCTGAAGGTAAAAGCCCGACGCTACTTCGAGTCTGAAAACGAAGACCCACGCCGGATGCTGAACTCGTGTTTACTTCAGCACGTCGCCCTAGTATGCACATTGTTCCTTCGGTAGTTTGGGGGCCAGTGCCTTTTCATTTCGAGTTGTTTGAATACCTTTTTGATCGTCGGATTACTTTGTTGTCAATGGCCGAAATCGTGCCAAACCAGGCCCTGTCGCACTCCACCCATAATTGAGCGCCCACCAGTTGTCCTGAAGCTTGTCGAGAGACGTCCCCTGGAAGGAATGGACTTTCCCCTACCGGTTTTTCCCTGAACTCGTCGCGCGCTGCAATTCCCGATGAGAAACCAGGCGGTGGTTCAGCACCGACACCCGCGATTTCGGGGCGTTGGGCCAAGTGTTCCGCCTCAATTCCCAGCGGTGAGAACGCTGCGCCAGTTTCGAGGATGTCGTGCTCAACATAATGTTGATCGGCACTGTGCACATGGGGAAGCGTTCAAGAGTTGGCCAGGAATTCGATTCTGGTCCGGTTTCCGCCAAGCTTTTCGACAACGTCATGACGGAGGCAACAAAGGCTTCGTCTTCGTTGATTCGAGCGTGCAGATTGAGCGAAGTCTGAACAGCCCGCGGATAGTGATGATCAGCGAGCCGCAAGCGATTTCGACCAAACCTCCGATCCGTTCAGTCAGAAGGGTCGTCGATCTCCTTCGCCACAGAACTACCCGAACGTGTTAGATGCGATTTCGCAATCTTGGGTTGGAGACTTCATCCAGACCGACGGCCACAAGGAAGAGCCCGGTGAAGAGTGTGGCAATGACGACGATGGGTGGGACCCACCACCACCACCAGCCATTCACAATCGCGGCGTTGTAGTTCACCCAGTAGAGCGTCATTCCGAGTGTCGGTGCCTCGAACGGCCCCAGGCCCAACATCTCCAGACCGATGGCGGCCAACACCGCCGCCGAGATCGATGCCACAAATGTGGCAACAAGATAGGGGAGGAGATTTGGAAGCAATTCTTTAACAATGACTTCGGGCCCGCCCATACCGGAGAGCTTCGCGACCTGCACATAGCCGCGCTGTTTGATCGTCAGCACTTGCGAACGAATGGTCCGCGCAGGGTAGAGCCAGGCGATGACGGAGATGACGAATGTCATCTGGGTGACGGTCATGCCGCCGCGTATGCGCATCGCTAGAATGATAAGGATCAACAATCCCGGCACGGTCAAGCCGACATCGATGATCATCTTCAAAATCTCATCGACAATCCCGCCGTAGTACGCAGCAACAAATCCAACAACTGCACCGACCGTCACTGCAAGCAACCCGCAGATCAAACCGAGTTTGAATGTTAGCGGGGTGCCGACCACCATCACCGCGTACAGATTTCGCCCCTGTTTGTCGCTGCCAAATGGCAAATCCCACGACGGAGATTTGAGACTGCGGACGGAGAGCGGTCGGGCTTCCTGCGTGTCTACGGTCAGATGACCGATGACGACGAACAGGAAAATTATGAGAAGAATCCCGAGCCCGACGACCAGGGAGCGATTCCGCCGGGTGTACTGCAGCACGCTGGTTATTCGACTGGGTTCCGAAGAGACCGTTCGCTGCCGGGGTAATGTGGCATCTTGAACAGCAATGCTCATTTCAGTTCCTCGAGTAGTTGATGCGCGGATCTAGCAGCGGATAGATGAGGTCGAGAATCAACGTCGCGGTGGAGATGGCGAGAATCAGCATGAAGACGATTCCCTGGACGAGAAAGTAGTCCGATCCGCGAATTGCGCCGTAGAGCGTCTTTCCGATGCCTGGATAGGAGAAGATCACCTCAACGATGACTGTTCCCGCAATCAACTGTCCAAGCGCCAGCGCCAGTGCGGTTGTTTGTGGAAGAAGGGCATTTCTGATCGAATAGTTGACGAAGATCGTCCTGTCCTTCAGTCCTTTTGCGTCCGCGAAGACGACATAATCTTCACCCGTCGTCGTGACCATCATTGAGCGCATTGAAACGGCCCAGCCTCCAAGTGAAACCAGGATGATCGAGAGGGCGGGTAGTACCGAGTGATTGAGCACGTCTTTGGCAAACGACCAACTCCACTCAGGGAACGTGCCGGGGCTGTAGCCATAGAGCAGTGGGAACCATCGCAAGCGGAACGCAAAGACGTAAACGAGCACGAGTCCAAGCAGGAAGAATGGAATTGCATTGAGCGAAAGGAGCGGCGGCATCAGATAATCAAGGAATTTTGGCGAACGTGGCCACCCCATAAATGCGCCGAGGAGCGTGCCGATCGTCCAGGAGATGATAATAGCGGTCGCCAGAAGTCCGATCGTCCAGGGCATCGAATCGCGAATGATCTTCATAACCGGGATTGGGTAACTTGTTATGGAGACATTGAAATCGAGTCGTGCAGTATCTTTCAAGTAAGTAACGTATTGCTTCCAAAGTGGCTGATTCAGTCCAAACTTTTCATCATATCTGGCGATCATATCTTCCATGCCGGTCTGGATGTTACCACCGAGCGCAGCCTGCTGTACCAGCTGCTGACGCACGGGGTCGCCTCCGCCGAGTCTTGGAAGGAAGAAATTTACCGTTGCGGCCAACCAGATTGTGATCGCGAAAACTCCTAGGCGGCGTAGTACATAGTCGAGTCTCACGATCTTCTCCGTGTCCTTGAGTCCGGGTGTCACTGACACCGGTAGAGGTAGCGCTACCCCTACCGGTGTCACAAAGCAGATTATGGAAACTACTCCGTCGCTGCTGTGAGTTGATGCATGACCAGAGGCCATGTCATGTGGAAGAAGGCAGGATTGACATACGCATTCTCAGCGGTCGGCCAGCCTGTCCAGTTGACTTCGCTCATCGGCAAACGGTGGATACCCTGGGAGATCTGAATGTCCGGGTATTCCGGCAACCAGAGTCCCATGCACTTCATCCAGATTTCCATGACCTTGTCGGTTTCGGTCGGGCTGATGCCGTAAAGCTCGTCGACAAGTTTGTCATACTCATCGTTGTGCCAGCGTGAGAAGTTGACCAGGTGACCACCCGGAATCTTCTCCGAACCTGTCTGGTACAGATTGAGGGAGTACCAGACGTCGCCACTGTAGCTTCCACCGTGTCCGAAGAGTGCGCCGGTGTAATCGCCCGCGCTGAAGCGGGTGAACATGTCAGGTGGTTCTCCGTAAGTCGCGTCAATACCGGCTCGCTTCAGCTGTTCGACGATGACAGGACCGACGCCAGTGAAGTCGAAGAAGCTGATGATCTCGAGTGTGACGGGTGCTCCGGTCTCGTCTTTCCACATGTCGCCATCTTTTGTCCAACCCTTGGCGGAAAGAAGGGCGTCTCCCTTTTCCGGGTTGTACTCAAGATATGGATACTGGGCGATGAGGTCCGCGGCGGCCTCGACAAATGGCTTGAGACCCGGATAGTCCGGCACAAAGAGTGTGGATGGGCTGTTTGCCCCTGTCCATCCAATTTCGATGATCTGGTCGCGGTCAAGGTAGTAGCTGATAGCCCAGCGGACATCCTTGTCACTCCACGGAGCAGCTTCGTTATTCAGGTAGAGGGAGTGCGGCCACCAGTCGACATTGCCAAATGGCTCGTCTCGACCGGACCAGGTTGTGACCTTGTCGCTACCGGCGAATACGGTTGGGAATGTCGCCGGCTGAAGACCCGTGGTGATGTCATATTGGTCCGAGATGATTCCGGTCGCAAGACCTTGCTCACCTGGATCTGGCAGGTAGACCATGCGGAGTGGTTCGGGCAGTTTCCCGACTCCGGCTTCGACGCCCCACCATGTATCGGCGCGGTCGAGCACCTTCTGATCAACAGAGGCGAAGACTACTCGCCACGGGGCGGTAGTGACTGGCAGGCCAGCTGCCGGGTCGAAGTTGATGAATGAGGTCCAGTCCTGAGCCGAGAAGATGTGTTTCGGCATGATGTGCACGCCGATGTCGAATTTGTAGGAGACAAATTCGAAGAATCGTGGCGCGGGCACCTTGAAGTCGAAGACAACCGTCGTTGGATCGGACGCGACCGCAGTACTCACGAACTGCTGCACGTTGGCTCCCCACGTCACCGCCGAGCCCAGCTCCGCAAGTGTGGTGAAGGTATACGCGACATCTTCTGCCGAGAATTCCGTGCCGTCGCTCCAGGTTACACCGGAGCGGGTCTTGACAGTCAACTTCATGTAGTCGGCCGTGTACTCGAAACTTTCGGCAAGCCACATGATCAATTTGTCCTGGAACGCGCTGTAAAACGCGAGCGGTTCGAGGATCATTGTTGGGCCTAATTGATGGCTGACTCCCGGGATGAAGGGGTTCCAAGCCTCGGGCCGCTCGAACTTGTTACCAATCGAACTGCGGGATGCAATGACGGTCTGCTCGCGTGGAATCTCCTTGAGGTCCTGCGCCAATGCAATGTTCGTGATCGTGCCATCGACGATACCGGTGATCGCAGCCGCGGAGAAACCAAGTGCCGCCGCTCCGGCGAGAAAGTCACGGCGACTCAGCCGTCCCGATTTCCAATCATGAGTGAGCGACTGCACGTGATCTACATCGACCATATCGTTCATCCTCCTCTACTCGAATGACCCAGGGGTCTGCGCCGGAACACGACTCACAGTGCCGGAAAATGGCCAAATACGAACCTAACCGGGTCGCCAGGGCGACGTTCGGTCGGATGTTCGTCGGAGAAGCACGAGCAATAACGCCATGGCTTACCTCTCCATGGGAAAACCATGCGGGCTGCTAGCGACGTGACTCTACGTTTCCAGTCTGTGCGTTGTGCATTGGCGAGTTGGTCAGTATTTATAATGTACGAGCGGCAATCAGAACCGTCAAGCGACAATCTCAATCGTGAGGTTTTTCACAAAGAAACGGTGAAACGATTGGAACGTTCCCATCAGCGGAGTTTCGATGCGTCACTGTTCGATCGACGGCCGCAACCATTTGGCCAGCGTGTGTGCTCGCCAGCAATCGTACGCATAAGGAGAGCGTTCCATGAAGATCACGAGTGTCCGGCTACGTGAGTTAACAGGGACACTGCAACACCCTTCCGGTCCGTTTTGGGAAGAGCGACTTATCAGGCCGGTCGATGTCTATCCCGAGTATCACGCTCAAACTGGTGCGACCGCGAACTGGCAACCCACGAGCGTTGGGGAGACCTCCTCGACGATCAAACTCGTCTTTATTCAAATCGACACCGACGAAGGTGTGACCGGAGTCGGTGGTCCGCTGAGTTACGACGTGGCGACACTGCTCCACATTGGGTATCGAAAATTTCTGATCGGTCACGATCCGCTTGCAACAGAACGGCTGTGGGACATCATGTATCGCGATGGTGTTCATAACCGTAAGGGCACACCGATGTTCGCGATCAGTGCCATTGATGCCGCTCTCTGGGATCTCAGGGGCAAATTTCTGAATCAACCCGTACATCGGTTGCTCGGAGGCCCAACCAGAACCGAGATTCCCGCCTACTCCAGCATGCTCGGGTACTCGCTCGAACCGGATAAAGTTGAATCCCGGGCAAAGGAATTTGCGGCAAAAGGATACACCGCACAGAAGTGGTTCCCCCGCTGGGGGCCGTCAGATGGACGTGATGGCGTTCGCAAGAATGTCGCGCTCATGGAAAACCTGCGCGCATCTGCCGGGTGCGAAAGCGACATCATGATCGATGCCTGGATGTCGTGGAATGTGCCCTACACGCTCGATATGGCGCAGCGGCTGAAGCCGTACGATCCCCGATGGCTGGAAGAACCGGTGCTCCCTGACAAGATTGCACAATACGCTGAAATTCGGGCCAATTCGGTCGTTCAGATCAGCGGTGGTGAACACGAGTACACCCGATTTGGAATCAAGGAGTTGCTCGACGCCCGCGCTGTCGATCTCATGCAGGCCGATACCTATTGGGCTGGCGGCATCAGCGAGATGCAGAAAATTTGCGTGCTCTGCGCTGCCTATGACATCCCGATCGTGCCGCACGGGCATTCCGTCCCTGCAAACGTGCAGCTCAGCGCCGCGCTTTCGCCGGTCGATGTGCCGTACGTCGAATTCCTCGTGAAGTGGAACGAGATTCTTCAATTCTTCTTCAAAAACCCGGTAGTGCCTGTCAACGGAATCGTGACTGTGCCGACAGGTCCAGGAATGGGTGTCGAAATCGATCCTTCCAAGATCGATTCGGAGCGTGAATTCACAGTCGATTAACGACGGCGCACTTCCTATTTGTTTTGAACCTGACAATACGACTCACCCGGGATATGAATTCCCGGGTGAGTTCTCACTTAAAGGGTGTCGAAATCTCGCAAAGGAATATCATTGAACCTGCGCGGGAGGTTTTTGCCGACTTGCTCCTGATTTCATGATGAATCAGACCATCCAATACCAGGGAATAGACAACGTGACGCATCCATTTCTTCAGCGACTTTCCGAAAATGTGCTCCTGCTTGATGGGGCGATGGGCACGATGCTTCATGGCGCAGGTGTCGGGATCGAGGATTGTTTTGATCAACTCAACTTGACGAAACCTGAACTGATCAGCTCCGTGCACCGGGCCTATCTCGCCGCGGGCGCCGACATCATTGAAACAAACACTTTTGGTGGGAATCGCTACCGGTTGGATAGTTTCGGTCTTGGTGACCGGGTCCGTGACATCAATTACCGCGCAGTGAAGATCGCGCGCGAGGCGCGAGAGATCAGTGGCAGCGCTGCGTTTGTGGCGGGTTCGATCGGTCCGACGCAACGCACAATGAAGCCATACGGATCGGCGACCTCAGACGAAATTCGGGCCATTTTCAGTGAGCAGGTCGAGGCACTTCTCGAAGGGGGAGTCGATCTCCTTGTCATCGAGACTATTTCCGATCTTACGGAGATGGTCGCTGCGGTTGAAGCTGCCAGAGCGGTTTCGGACTTGCCCGTGGTGGCTCTGATGACCTTTGCCGAGGATGGCAGCACCGTCACGGGAAATCGGGTCGATGAGGTTGTCGCCAAACTGATCGAGCTCGGCGCGGATGTGATTGGAGCGAATTGTTCGGTTGGCCCGCAACGTATCCTGCAGGTCGGCGATGCGATGATTTCGCTCCTGCTTCAGGGTGATCGGCCAGTACCAGTCGCATTGGTGCCGAATGCAGGTTGGCCCACCCGGGTTGCCGGGCGTGTCATATTCCCGAGTTCCCCCGACTATTTTGCGACCTTTGCTTCCGACGCGATTCTTGCCGGCAATCGATTGATCGGCGGTTGTTGTGGCACCACCCCCGAACATATCGCTGCCATGCGAAGATCGATCGATCTTGGGACGCCTGGCAAGAATGTTCCGCAGGGTTCCAGAAAGTCGACCCTCATTACGCTCGGCGAAGAACGATCGCTCGAATTGATCGCTCCCGAAGGCCCTACGCAACTCGCGGAGAAACTCGGCAAGAAGTTCGTCATCGCCGTCGAGATCGACCCACCGAAGGGGTTGAACCCGGCAAAGGCGATCGAAGGAGCCCGGTTGCTCAAGGCGGCCGGTGTCGATGCGGTGAATGTGGCCGATTCCCCGATGGCGCGTGTTCGCATGAGTGCGCTGACAATGTCGTATCTCATTCAACACGAAGTAGGTATCGAGACGATCGTTCATTTCACAACGCGGGATCGCTCATTGATGGGTCTCCAGTCGGAATTGCTGGGTGCGCACTGTGTTGGCGTTAGAAACATACTGGCGCTCACAGGCGATCCACCGAGTCTGGGTGACTATCCCGACTCCTCGGCGGTGTACGATGTGGATTCGATTGGTTTGATCCGGGTTTTGCGGCGGATGAATCAGGGAACCGATTCAGCGGGTTCTTCGATTGGGCGCATGGCAAGTTTCACGGTCGGGTGTGCGGTCGATCCGACCAAGGCCGATCTTGTGGAGGAATCAGGCCGGTTGCGAGCCAAGCTCGAGGCCGGGGCCGATTTCGTGATGACGCAACCGATCTATGATCTCTCGGTCTGGACCAACTTTCTGAAAATGTACGATGAGGAGATCACGGTGCCGATTCTTATCGGTATCCTCCCGCTGCAGAGCACGAAGCACGCCGAATTCCTTCACAACGAAGTGCCTGGGATCACGCTGACGGAAGAATCGCGGGAGCGTATGCGTCGCGCTGGTGCACATGGCCGAACCGAAGGCGTGAAAATGGCGCAGGAGTTGCTGACCTCCCTGAAACCTTTTGCCCAGGGTGTTTACATCATGCCTTCGTTTGGGCGATATGAAGTAGCAGCAGAGGTTCTGGAAGGTCTCAACTAGCACATTGGGATCGGTATCGTGATATACTCCAGAGCCGTCCCGCTTCGTGCGGGGGTTTTGATTTGTGCCCGATCGTCCGTCGGTTTCGAGCGTGCGTGTGCGGCTCTTCGGCGGCTTAAGCAAAGATGAGGACCGACACGCAATGGTTGCCCAACTCATTCGCTCGATGGAATCAGAGCAGTTCAAGAGCGATGTTCCCGATTTCGGCCCCGGAGACACCGTTCGCGTTCACGCGAAGGTGGTTGAAGGTACGCGCGAACGAATCCAGGTGTTCGAGGGCGTCGTGATTCGCCGTCGAGCTGGTGGGATCAACGAGAACTTCACCGTTCGTCGGATCGCTTCCCATAGCATCGGTGTCGAGCGAACATTCCTGATCCACTCACCACGGATCGACAAGATCGAGGTGACCCGCCATGGCAAGGTTCGCCGCGCCAAACTCTATTACCTCCGCGATCTGACCGGCAAGGCTGCCCGCATCAAAGAGCGCCGTCGCCCGCTGGTTACCGCATCTGCCGCAGCCGCAGCAGCCTCAGCGAAGGCCGCAGCAGCCGAGGCCAAGGTCGCTGAAGAGAGTGCTGAAGAGGCTTAACCCGCGTTTCTCATTTTCCAGCAACGAAGTTTGAACGTCGAGCGTGGGGCAACCCACGCTCTTCGTCTATCCGTCGCATCGCGTGTGAGTCTGTCATGGTGAAAGATAGACCGATCGCCAATCATGACTGGGAACGGCCCTGGTGGGAGGCCGGCTACCGGCGTGTGGCCGGAGTGGACGAAGTCGGAAGGGGAGCGATAGCCGGTCCTCTGGTCGCGGCGGCTGTCATTTTGCCTCTATGCGCTAGAGATCATGAACCTCTCCTGGCCGGTTTGGCTGAATCCAAGGTGCAGTCACATGAGCAGCGCGTTCGCTGGGTCGATCGAATCCGCCAGGTCGCGGTAGGAATCGGGATCGGGATTGTCCCGTGCGATGAACTCGACGCGATCGGACTCGGTCCAGCGAATCGGATCGCAATGGAGCGAGCAGTCTATGCGCTTCCCCTATCGCCGGATGTCGTCCTGATCGATGCGGCAGTCACGGAACTCTCCGTGCCTCAATCCGGCATCATCGACGGCGACGCTGTTTGCCTCTCGATTGCAGCGGCGTCGGTGATCGCAAAAGTCCACCGAGACCAACTCATGTGCCAATTCCATGAAATTGACCTTCGATACGGGTTCGCGATTCACAAGGGGTATGGAACCCCAATGCATTTGCGGGCATTGACCGAACATGGTCCGTGCGACCTCCATCGAAAGTGTTTCGCCCCGATCGCGGCATTGATTGAGAGTCGGTAGGGTGCCAACTCCCCGCAGCACACTTGGCACCATTGGTGAAGAGATTGCACGGAGGCGGCTGGAGGCGATCGGCTACGTCTGGATCGAGAGCAATTGGTTTTGCCAATCAGGCGAGATCGATCTGGTCATGCGAAATGGCGACGAAATCACCTTCGTTGAAGTAAAGACGCGACGCGGGGATGCCGCCGGTCGGGCCGAGGAGAGTGTTTCGGTTTCGAAAGGGCGGAAATTGCTGGCATCGGGGAGCTGGTACCTCCAGCAACACCAGGCTCTAGGCGATCCGATCTGGCGAGTCGATCTGGTGGCGATCACGCTGTCACGTGACGGAGCGGTTGCGCGTTTCAATCACATCGTCAACGCGGTAGTTTCGAGTTGATCACGTAGAATCTGTGTTGGTCAGTGCGTTCACACGTTGCAATCAGCAGCGGGGTACAGGAGCAGTATTCAATTGGCAGACGCATCCCGGTCCAAACCGTCGAATCGACGCCCGCAGATTTTGAGTGGGTTTCGGGATCATCTGCCCGAGCAGATGCTCGTGCGTCGCCAAATCATCGATACCTTCCGGACGATTTTTGAACGTCACGGGTTTGACGCTATTGAGACACCTGCGCTGGAGCACCTCGAAGTGCTGACCGGAAAGGCGGGCGAAAACGAAAAGCTAATGTATCAGTGGGAAGATGCGGGCGGCCGAAATGTCGGGCTCCGATATGATCTTACGGTGCCGCTGGCTCGGTTTGTGGCTGTTCACGAATCTGAAATCGTCTTTCCATTCAAGCGTTATCACATCGCGCCAGTGTGGCGGGCTGAAAAACCGCAGCGTGGTCGATTTCGCGAGTTCTGGCAGTGCGATGCCGACATCGTCGGTTCGCCATCCATGGCCGCGGACGCCGAGGCGATTTCTATCGCTGCCGAAGCATTGACCGCCGTCGGCCTGCCGAATTTCACCGTTCTAATCAGTCACCGGCGACTGCTGGAAGGAATTGCGCTTTCGAGCGGAATTCCTGGCGAACTTGCAGGAAACGTATACCGAACAGTCGACAAACTGGCAAAAATTGGTGCACACGGAGTTCGAGCGGAACTGATCGAGGCCGGGGTCGAGAACGATTCGGCGGATCGACTGCTCGAAGCGGTGACCCTGACTGGAAACTCAGATGCATTGCTCGTTTCTTTGAAGGATCGTTTGGCCGCATTGCCGGATGGCAGCAAGGCTGTCGATGAACTGACAGAACTCTTCGCCATTCTGCCAGCACTTGGCGTGGACCGGAACGCGTACAAGCTTGACGTAAGCCTCGCCCGCGGTCTGGATTACTACACCGGACCAGTGTTCGAGGCGGTCGTGGACGAACCGCGAGTGGGCTCCGTTGTTGGCGCGGGCAGATACGATGGATTGGTTGGCAGTTTTGCAGGACGAGTGATTCCGGCGACAGGAATGTCACTCGGACTGGAACGCATTATCGAAGTGGTCGAGGAGTTCAAGCTCCTGCCGATGAACCGGACTGTCGCCGAAGTGATGGTCGCAGTTTTCCCGAAATCCGTATCACAGGCGGCCGGAATCGCGAAGATCCTTCGCGATTCCGGACTCAATGTTGATCTCTCTCTCCAATCCAAGAAGAGCGTCGGTGAGCAATTGAAGTACGCCGATCGAAGGGGAATACCCTTTGTGGTGATACCGGGAGAAGCTGAACTCGAACGAGACGAGGTATTGATCAAAGAGATCGCGACCGGTCGGCAGTGGACTGTTTCACTCTCCGCGCTGTCACATGAGCTTCGTTCGGCAGTGGATGCCAGGTAGGTACGATTCAAACACCGTGATTCGCATTGGAAATGCGTCTTCGCCTCGATGGTATGATCTCTCGCCTGTTCGGCTGGAGGAGTACATCGATCGACTCTCTGGCTGGGGAGCCTCCACCACCGAACTGGTCCTCCACCGCGGTGAATTCGATGATCGCACGGCACGGGTTCACGTCCTCGAAGAAGACTGGATCCAAGTCTTCGAGCGGTATCGGTCACACGGCTTTACCTGCAATGTGCACGCCCCGCTCGACCCAAGGTTCAAATTCGACCGGTTCGAAAGCGATCCGGAGGGGATCAAGAGAGAGTTTCTACCGGTAATACACGCTGTCGCCGATTTTTCTCAACGTCAGGGCGAGGATTGCACCCTGGTAGTGCACGGGGCATCCGGTGGCCACAACAACCCACGGGAGGCGACGGCAGCTTTTCTCTCCTGGGTTTCGGGTGAGTTGACGCGATCCGGTTCCGGCCGAATTGCACTCGAACTGCGTAGTCCCGGGCGATCAATGTCAACCGTGTTCGACCGGTCTCGCCGCGCCATTGCCGAGTTCATCCGATGGCTCGGCGACGAGCGAATCGGAATTTGCTGGGATCTGGCGCACGATTGGGAAGCGAGTGAGTCAGATCCTGCGTGGACTCAAAGTCCTGACCCGGAGTTTCTTGAACTCGTCAACCACGTGCATCTTCATGATGCAAGTATCGGCGATCGCCTCGTGCACCATCCCCTTCAATCCGGCCGTATTCCGTGGCAATCGATGCTCAAACCGCTGGTGGGCGCAAAGTATGACTCTGCCATCACGCTGGAGATTCGCTACCGGTTGGCGATCTCGCTTGGCGAACCGTGGCACGTTTTGGGCGGCAGTTATGCGATGCTTCGTGGGTACTTGAACGCGACAGGGAACGGCGAGGACCATCCAGCGCAATCAACTGAGACTGTGTTGATCGAACAGATGCATGAAACGGAGACAAACTGAGAGCATGGAAGAGATACCGCAATGGCTTTCGTACGAGCGATACATGCTCCTGGTGGCCCACCCGGACGATGCCGAGTTTTCATCCGCCGGCACAATCGCTCGCCTGACGAACGCTGGCAAAGACGTGACGATTGTGCAGGTCACTTCGGGCGACAAGGGCACGCCGGACGCCGATGTGCACCCAGAGACGCTGACCCAGCGACGGGAGGCCGAGGAACTGGAGGCGGCTTCCCGTTTGAAGGTGGCACGCGTCGAATTCCTGCGATGCACCGACGGTGAGTTGACACCCGATCTGGTGCTTCGCGAGAAGATCGTCCGAATGATCCGCCGCCACAAACCGGACGTGATCATTTCACACGATCCATTTCGCCCGTATGCGCTCCATCCTGATCACCGGGCCGTCGGGTTTGCGGCTCTCGATAGTGTCTACCCGACAGCGCGCGATCCGCAGTACTTTCCTGAACACCATGCCGAAGGCTTGACGGCTCACAAAACGGCTGAGATCTGGTTCTTCAATGCTGAACACCCTGATCTCTTTGTCGACATAACAGACGTTTTCGACCGCAAGGTAGATTCTCTGAAGGCGCATCTCAGTCAGGTCGGGACCGATCCAGTGGTTTGGGATCGCGTGCGAGATCGGGCACGGGAGGTCGCGGCTGGACAGGCATTCGAACTTGCCGAGGCGTACAAGATCGTCCAAATGCGCCGCTAAAAGGCTGAAAGGATTGGATTCAGATGGCATCAGAGCGGAGCGAGGCTCATCAGCGGGCATTGCACGCCGGCATTGAAACGTGGGGTTCCTGCTGGA
>Ga0105046_10003630_pt1 | contig 24522 bp, 20 predicted proteins | sample MAT03_FD_78385 | JGI IMG/M metagenome (GOLD analysis project Ga0105046, IMG submission 78385) | Freshwater microbial communities from Lake Fryxell liftoff mats and glacier meltwater in Antarctica - MAT-03 (megahit assembly) | ecosystem: Environmental > Aquatic > Freshwater > Ice > Liftoff...
CAGCGATCCCGCCACGGACCCTGTCATATCATCGCCGCACATGCTCGAACAGCGTATACAGCAGCAGTTTTTCGACTGCGCTGACCTCCAGTACCAGACCGCCGAGTCGCTGGGCCGACCCATTGCCGATGCGGCAGGCGCGCTGCTTGGCGCCATCACGGCCGGCGGCAAGGTGATGGCCTGCGGGCGTGGTTCCGCCGCGCTGCTGGCCACACATTTCGCCGATGCCTTCGTCGGCCGCTTCGAGCGTGATCGTCCCGGCCTCGCCGCACTGGCGCTGACGCACGCGGCGGCGCTGGCGGACGTGGCGGGCGGTGAGCAGGTCTACGCCAAGCAGGTGCAAGCGCTCGGCCAGCCCGGCGACGTGCTGCTGCTGTTCGACTCCGCCGGCTGCGAGCCCGCCGCCGGGCTGGCCGCCATCCGCGCCGCGCATGGCAAGGACATGACCGTGGTCTTGCTGGCCGGGCAGGCCGGCGCCGTCTGGCGTGAGACCCTGATCGAAACCGACGTGCTGATCACCGTGCCGCACGAGCGCGCAGCCCGCGTGCTCGAACTGCAGTTGCTGGTGCTGCATTGCCTGTGCGATGCCGTCGACCTGCAACTGATGGGAGAACTGGAACCTTCATGAAATACCGTCTTTCGATGCTGGCCGTTCTGGCCGCAACCACGCTTATGCCGGCCTGCGCGCCGCTTCTGATTGGTGGTGCCGCCGTCGGCGGCGCGTTGTTCGCCGTCGACCGTCGCACCTCGGGCGCACAAGTCGAAGACCAGGCCATAGAGTTGAAGGCCACGGCGCGCATGCGGGAGCTCGCCACGCTGGGCAACGTCAGCGCGACCAGCTTCAACCGCCTTGTGCTGCTCACCGGGCAGGTGCCCACGGAGGCCGACCGCGTGGCCCTGGGCGAGGCCGTGGCCAAGCTGGAAAACGTGCGCTCCGTGGTCAACGAACTGGCGGTGGTGGGCAACACCACCTTCAGCATCAGCTCCAACGACGCCGTCATCTCGGCGCTGGTGAAGGGCGCCTTCATCGACGCCCGCGACCTGCAGTCGAACGCCTTCAAGGTGATCACCGAGCGGGGCGTCGTCTACCTGATGGGCATCGTCACCGAACGTGAGGCCAGCCGCGCCACCGACCTGGCGCGCACCGTGGCTGGTGTGCAGAAGGTGGTGCGCGTCTTCGAGGTGATCTCTGAAGAAGAATTGGCGCGGCTGCTGCCGAAGCCGGCGCCGAAGTAACCGCGCCGGCGCTGACGCCAGCGCAACCGTCAGCGCTACCGTTAGGGCTCGTTCCAGAATAACTTGAACATTTGACTCGCTGGCCTTGGGCGCGCTGCGGCGTTGCGAATCGCTTGTGTGGCTCGCCACACGGCGCACTTCGCGCCTCGCATCGCATCCCAATCCAGCGGCCAAATGTCCAAGTTATTTCCTCACGAGCCCTTAGCGCTTGTCGAAGTCGCCCGGACGGCGGCGCGGCGGCTCGTTGGCCGACGAGCCCGGCGTCACGCTGGCAATGCTCATGTGCTCGGTGCCGGCAGCCAGGTCGGGATTGCGAGCGCGGTTGCTGTTCAGCTTGATCTGCAGCCGCAGGTCGTTCACCGAATCCGCGTTGCGCAGCGCGTCCTCGTAAGTCACGGCGTTCGCTTCGTAGAGGTCGAACAAGGCCTGGTCGAAGGTCTGCATGCCGAGTTCGCGGCTGCGTTTCATCAGTTCCTTGATCTCGCCGACCTCACCCTTGAAGATGAGGTCGCTGATCAATGGCGTGTTCAGCAGCACCTCGACCGCCGCGACCCGGCCGCGCCCTTCCTGGCGCGGCAGCAGGCGCTGCGAGATCAGGCCCTTCAGGTTCAGTGACAGGTCCATCAGCAACTGCGCGCGTCGCTCTTCGGGGAAGAAGTTGATGATGCGGTCGAGCGCCTGGTTGGCGCTGTTGGCGTGCAGCGTGGCCATGCACAGGTGGCCCGTCTCGGCGAAGGCCACCGCGTGTTCCATGGTCTCGCGGTCGCGGATCTCGCCCATCAGGATGACGTCTGGCGCCTGGCGCAGCGTGTTCTTCAGCGCCATCTCCCAGCCGTCGGTATCGATGCCGACCTCGCGCTGGGTGACGATGCAGTTCTTGTGCGGGTGCACGAACTCCACCGGGTCTTCGATCGTGATGATGTGGCCGTAGCTGTTCTCGTTGCGGTGGTCGACCATCGCCGCCAAAGAGGTGCTCTTGCCCGAGCCGGTGGCGCCGACGAAGATCACCAGGCCGCGCTTGGTCATCGCCACCTCGCGCAGCACCTTGGGCAGGTTCAGGCCTTCGATGGTGGGCAGGGTCAGCGGAATCGTGCGCAGCACCAGGCCCACGTGGCCCTGCTGCATGAAGGCATTGACGCGGAAGCGCCCGATGCCGGCCGGCGAAATGGCGAAGTTGCACTCCTTCGTGCGCTCGAACTCGGCCGACTGCTTGTCGTTCATCACCGCGCGCGCCAGTTGCAGCGTGTGCTGGCCGGTCAGCGGCTGCGGCGAGACCTTGGTGATCTTGCCGTCGACCTTGATGGCGGGCGGAAAGTCGGCCGTGAGGAATAGGTCCGAGCCATTGCGTCCGGCCATCAGCCTCAGCAGGTCGTTGACGAATTTCGATGCCTGGTCGCGTTCCATGTCTTTGTTTTCTCCGGCGTACGGATCGATCAGCCTTCGGTGAGCAGCGCTGAAAGGCGCGCGCTCACCTGGCGAAGGCGCAATGACAGGCGCCGCGCCAGTGCGGCCAGCAGCACCATCGCCAGCCGTGAATCGTCGCCCATCAGCCGTGTCAGCGCGTCCATTTCCAGCACCGCCAGCACGCAGGGCGTGCGCGTGGTGCAGGTCGAGAAACGCGGGCCGGCGTCGAGCAGCGCCATCTCGCCGAGCACGTCACCCGCGCGCGCTTCGGCCAGCCTGGCCCTGATGTGCGAAGCGGGTGCGCGCTCGACGGCCACCGCGCCTTCGAGCACGATCAGCATGAAGTCGCCCGCTTCGTCTTGCGAGATCAGCGGCTGGTTGGCGGCCACGCTGACAAAACTCAGGTACCCGGCCAGCGTGGCGATTGAAGCTGCGCTGAAGCTGCCCGCCAGCCGCCCGCCCGCCCACAGCGCGGCCAGTTGCTCGCTGCCTTCGATGGCCGGGTACGGCATGGCGCGCAGCGCCAGCGCGCGCTCGCGCCAGGGCACCGGCGTCTGTTCGGGCGGCGCCACCTCGGCCGGCGTGCTGACGCGGCGCTCCTCAGGATGTGGCGGCACAACCGGTGCCTGAACAGACCGCGTCATGCGAGGCGCCTCGGTCCGCAGCGACAGGCCTGGGGGTCGCAGATCATCCCGGGAAATTCTCGGGGATCTTGGCCTTGGAGCGTGCTTCGGCGGGCGAAATGACGTTGCGCCGCACGAGGTCGGTGAGGTTCTGGTCCAGCGTCTGCATGCCCAGGCTCTGGCCGGTTTGAATGGACGAGTACATCTGGGCGATCTTGTTCTCGCGGATCAGGTTCTTGATGGCCGAGGTGGCGATCATGATTTCGTGCGCAGCCGCGCGGCCGGTGCCGTCCTTCAGTTTGCACAGGGTCTGCGAGATGACGGCCACGAGCGACTCGGACAGCATCGAGCGCACCATTTCCTTCTCGGCCGCCGGGAAGACGTCGACCACGCGGTCAATGGTCTTGGCCGCGCTGCTGGTGTGCAGGGTGCCGAACACGAGGTGGCCGGTCTCTGCCGCGGTCAGCGCCAGGCGGATGGTCTCCAGGTCGCGCATTTCGCCCACCAGAATGGCGTCGGGGTCTTCACGCAGCGCAGACCGCAATGCGTTGGCGAAGCTCAGCGTGTGCGGCCCCACTTCCCGCTGGTTGATCAAACACTTCTTGCTTTCGTGCACGAACTCGATCGGGTCTTCCACCGTCAGCACGTGGCCGTACTCGTTTTCGTTCAGGTGGTTGACCATCGCGGCCAGCGTCGTGCTCTTGCCCGAACCCGTGGGCCCCGTGCACAGCACCAGGCCGCGCGGCTTCAGCGCCAGTTCGGCAAACACCTTGGGCGTGCCGAGTTGCTCCAGCGTCAGGATCTTGCTGGGAATGGTGCGGAACACCGCGCCGGCACCTCTGTTCTGATTGAACGCATTCACGCGAAAACGCGCCAGACCCTGGATCTCGAAGCTGAAGTCGCACTCCAGCACGTCTTCGTAGTGCTTGCGCTGGGCGTCGTTCATGATGTCGTACACCATGTCGTGCACCATCTTGTGGTCGAGCGCCTCCACGTTGATGCGGCGCACGTCGCCGTGCACCCGGATCATCGGAGGCAAGCCGGCCGATAGGTGCAGGTCCGACGCCTTGTTCTTGACTGAAAAAGCCAGCAGCTGGGTGATGTCCATGACGGGCGCGGGTACGCTTAAGCTCGGGGGATTATGGGCAGCATCGACAACAACCTGCAAGAAGTGAAGTGGCGCATCGCACGCGCCTGCCAGCAGGCCGGCCGCGATGCGCAAAGCGTCACGCTGCTGGCCGTCAGCAAGACCTTCGGCGACGACGCCGTGCGGCTGGCCCTGGCCGCCGGCCAGCATGCCTTCGGCGAGAACTACGTGCAGGAAGCGCTGGCCAAGATCGCGGCACTGGCCGATCTGCGCAGCCAGCTCGAATGGCACCTGATCGGCCCGCTGCAGAGCAACAAGACGCGGGTGGTGGCCGTGGCCTTCGACTGGGTACACAGCGTCGACCGGCTGAAGATCGCGCAGCGCCTGGCCGAGCAGCGGCCGGCACATCTGCCGCCGCTGCAGGTCTGCCTGCAGGTCAACATCAGCGGCGAGGCCAGCAAGAGCGGCTTGCTGCCGGCCGAGGTGGCCGATGTCGCTGCGGCAGTGGCGGCGTTGCCATCTGAACGCATCCGGCTGCGCGGCCTGATGGCGATCCCCGAGCCGGCTGCTGACATGGCGGCGATGCGCGCGCCGCACCGCGCCTTGCGCGAACTGCTGGCGCGTCTGAACGAAGGCGGCCTGGCGCTCGACACGCTGTCGATGGGCATGAGCGCCGACCTCGAAGCTGCCGTCGCCGAAGGCTCGACGATGGTCCGCGTGGGCACCGCGATCTTCGGCGTGCGCTGAAAGCAAAAAGGCACCGCGCTGGCGGTGCCTCTGGGCCGGAGCGCGGCAGCGGAGTCAGAACAAACCGAGCGTGCCTGCCAGTCCGCTGGCAAAGTAAGCCATCACCCCGACCGCCATGGCCCCTTCGACTATGCGCAGGCGGCGCGCCGAGGCCGGCGCCCACACCGCCGTCTGCCCGCTGTGCAGCGCCCCAATCGAATCGGTCACCCGCGTCGCGGCGGGCAGGTCGAGCAGTTCGGAGAGCCTCGAATCCTGTGCGGAAACGAAACCGATGTTCGGCTGGACGACGAACAAGTTCTTGATCTTGTTGAGCATTTGCTCCCCTTCAATGCCATCAATGTGATGACGACGGATGAAAGAGAAGGTACGGCGTCACGACACAAGCGGGCGTCGTGTGGCCGGCAACCCCGCTGGCATGGCGCTTTGCAGCGCGTTAGCCCGGAAGCTTTGCGTCCCCGCCTTTCGACGGGTTTGCCCTTCTCGCTGGCTGATCACAACCGGCAGGCGAAGATTACATTCGGATGCGCTCGCGTGCCGGTCTCTGGTTCACAGCTGAAGCCGCAGCGTGACAAGCGGCACGCGGCACGCGCTCGTTCGAACGTCGCAGCCCGGCCGTCACACAGGCAGCCGCGAGCTGTTCTTCACCTCTTCCATCACCGCATAGGTGCGGGTTTCACGGACCCCGGGCAGCGTCCAGATCACGCTGCCGATGAACTCGCGGTAGGCCGCCATGTCTGCGACACGTGTCTTCAAGAGATAGTCGAAGCCGCCGGCCACCAGGTGCGCTTCCAGGATCTCCGGGCGCACCTGCACGGCGGCCTTGAAGGTGTCCATCACGTCGTGCACGGTGCGGTCGAGCAGGATCTCGACGAAGACCAGCAGCCCGGCGCCCAGCTTTACCGGGTTCAGTTTCGCCTCGTAGCCGAGGATGTAGTTTTCGCGCGCCAGCCGTTTCACACGTTCCAGCACGGCGGTGGGCGAGAGATGCACTTCTTCGGCCAGTTTCAGGTTGCTGATGCGGCCGTCGGCCTGCAGCACGCGCAGGATGCGGCGGTCGATCTTGTCGAGGCCGCGGTCGGCACCGCGCTGAAGCTCGAGTTCGCCGTTCGGCTGGGTTTCGCTGGCGTCCATGCGGATGGATTCTCCATGAAGCTGCTGAAAATCCGAATCCGATCCGGAGCCATGGCGCCTAAGCTGCGGTTTTCAACGCAACGCCGCCACACCATGCCCACCATCGCCCCGCCGCCAGTAAGCCGCCTGCCCTTTCCGTACCGCGACGAAGCCGCCGTCGTCGCCCATTCGTTGGCCGCGCTGCAGGGCGGGCTCGACTGGCCGGCCGTGATTTCCGCCGCCGCGCCCTGGGTGCGCGCGGTGCGCGAGCAGCCGGCGCCGTTCTGGGCGATGGAGTCGCTGCTGCGTGAATACCCGATCTCCAGCGCCGAAGGCCTGGCCCTGATGCGGCTGGCCGAAGCGCTGCTGCGTGTGCCGGATGCCGAGACGGCCATCGCGCTGACGGCCGATCAGCTCGGCCGCGCCGACTTCGAAGGCGCCTCCGAAGGCACGCCACACAGGATGCTGGCCAGCCTGTCGGCCAGCGCCATCTCGCTGTCGAAGAAGTTCCTGCCTGAATTCGCCAGTTCGAGCGAAAACCCGCCCGGCGTGCTGCAGCGCCTGGGCGCACGCACCGTGGTGGCCGCCACCGTGCGTGCCATCCAGTTGCTGGGCCGGCAGTTCGTGCTCGGCCGCACCATTGCCGAGGCGATGTCTGAGGCCGATGGCCAGCGCAAGGGTGCGACCCATCTGCGTTTCAGCTATGACATGCTGGGCGAAGGCGCGCGCACCGAGCGCGACGCCGAACGTTACCTGGCCAGCTATCGCCACGCCATCGAGAGCATTGCCGCCGGCCGCAAGGCGCTGTCACCGTTCAGCGCGGACGGCATCTCGATCAAGCTCAGCGCCCTTTTCTCGCGCTATGAAGACGCGCAGCGCGAGCGTGTCTTCGCCGAACTGCTGCCGCGTGTCGAAGGCCTGATCGACCTGGCGGCGACAGCCAACCTGAACCTGACGATCGACGCCGAAGAGTGCGACCGGCTGGAGCTATCGCTCGACGTCTTCGAGGCGCTGGCCGCGTACATCGCCCGGCGTCATCCGCTATGGCAGGGCTTCGGGCTGGCGGTGCAGGCCTACCAGACGCGCTCGCTGGCGGTGATCGACGAAGTGGCACGCATCGCACGCGCCCACGGCCTGCGTTTCATGGTGCGTCTGGTGAAGGGCGCGTACTGGGACGGCGAGATCAAGCGCGCCCAGGAAGGCGGGCTGCCGGCGTACCCGGTGTTCACCCACAAGCATCACACCGACATCTCCTACGTGGTCTGCGCGCGTGCCCTGATCGGCCACGCCGAAGTCATCTATCCGCAGTTCGCCACCCACAACGCCGGCACCATCGCCGCCATTCTGCAGATGGCCCGCGCGTCCGGAACGGTTGCGCCTGACGGGTCGCGGGCCAGCGCTCCCTTCGAGTTGCAGCGCCTGCACGGCATGGGAGAAGGCGTCTACCGCGAGGTGCTGAAAGACGGCAGCGTGCCCTGCCGCGTCTACGCGCCGGTGGGTGAACACCGCGACCTGCTCGCCTATCTCGTGCGCCGGCTGCTGGAAAACGGCGCCAACTCCTCCTTCGTGCACCAGTTGGCCGACGAGACCGTGGCCGCCGAGGTGCTGCTCGCCTCGCCGCTGCAAGCCGTCGACACGCTGGCATTTCCCCTGCCCGCCGACCTCTACGGCCCGTCGCGCCGCAATTCCACCGGCGCCGACCTCAGCTGCCTGGCGATGCGCCAGCCCTTCGACGACGCGCTGGCCAGCGCGCACGTCGAAACGGTGTCTCACGCCAGTGCCGAAGAGGTGACGGCCGCGATGGCGCGTTTGCAAGGCGGCTTCGCGGCCTGGAGCGGGCGCACCGCGCTCGAACGCGCCGCGCTGCTCAGGCGCGCCGCAGACGCGCTCGACGCCCGTTGCCCCGAGTTCTGCGCACTGCTCATCAAGGAAGCGCACAAGACTCTGGGCGACTGCATTGCCGAAGTGCGCGAAGCCGTGGACTTCTGCCGCTACTACGCCGTGCAGGCCGAGGAACGGTTGCAAGAGCAGGTGCTGCCCGGCCCCACCGGTGAGAGCAACGTGCTGCGGCTGCACGGCCGCGGCGTCTTCGTCTGCATCAGCCCGTGGAACTTCCCGCTCGCCATCTTCGCCGGCCAGGTGGTGGCCGCGCTCGTGACCGGCAACACGGTGGCCGCCAAGCCGGCCGAGCAGACGCCGCTGGTGGCGCGCCGCTTCATCGAACTGCTGCACGGCGCGGGCGTGCCCGAAGACGCCGTGGTGTGGCTGCACGGCGCCGGTGAAACCGTGGGCGCCGCGCTGGTGGCCGACGCCCGCACGGCCGGCGTCTGTTTCACCGGCAGCACGCCGGTGGCGCGCCTGATCAACCGCACGCTGGCGGCGAAAGACGGCCCCATCGTGCCGCTGATCGCCGAGACCGGCGGCCTGAACGCCATGCTGGTGGACAGCAGCGCGCTGCCCGAGCAGGTGATCGACGCCGTCGTGCAGAGCGCCTTCCGCAGCGCCGGCCAGCGCTGCTCTGCGCTGCGCCTGCTGTGCGTGCACGAAGGCATCGCCGACGGTGTCATCGAGATGCTGAAGGGCGCGCTGGCCGAGCTGAACCTGGGCGACCCGGCACTGCTCGCCACCGATGTCGGCCCGGTGATCGACGGCGAGGCGTTCGGCGGCATCACGCGGCACATCGAACGGCTGCGCGGCGCGGCCAGGCTGCTGGGCGAGACGGCGCTGGATTCATCGGTCTCATTGAACGTGGCGCACATGGTGGCGCCGGTCGCGTTCGAGATCGCACGCATCGCCGACCTGAAGGAAGAGATCTTCGGTCCGGTGCTGCATGTGGTGCGCTGGGGCCCGGGCCAGACCGGCGCGGGTGCGGCGCTCGACGTCAACGCCGTGGTGGCGCAGATCAATGCGCTGGGTTACGGCCTCACGCTGGGCATACAGACGCGCATCGACAGCCGCGCCCAGCGCATCGCCGACACGGCGCGCGTCGGCAATGTCTACGTCAACCGCAACATGATCGGCGCCGTCGTCGGTGTGCAGCCCTTCGGCGGCGAAGGGCTGAGCGGCAGCGGCCCGAAGGCCGGCGGCCCGCACTACCTGTACCGCTTCTGCGGCGAGCAGACGGTGACGGTGAACACGGCCGCGGCAGGCGGCAACGCCGAGTTGCTGGCCGGGTTGAGTTGAACCTCGGACTGCCGTGAGGTGGTTGGATGGCCGGACAGCGACGGCCAGCCGCTCCGCCGCCCAGGAGCGCATCAATCGGCGAGGAACTCGCGCCAGCCCGGCACCCGCTGTGGCGGCAGGCACTGAAAGGGCGGCGGCGCGGGCGCGGACGCGGCAGGCGCCGCAGCACTGGCGGCAGCGGCCGGCGCCGCCTCGCAAGCGTCGAAAAAATCGTCCGACACCGGGTTGTGGAACTCGCGCAGCCGCGCGGCCAGGTGGCGTGCTTCATCGACCCGGCCGGCGCTGGCCAGCGCGCGTGCCCAGGCCATCATCAGCCGCGTGTCGAGCAGGTAATGGGTGGCGCCATCGAAGGGTGGCTGCGTGCCGGCGGCCAAGCCGCTGGTGGTGGCGGCCGCGTAGTCGGCATGGTGCGAAAACAGCAGGCTGCGCTGGCCCGCCGCGATGCGCTGCTCCAGCGGCGGTGCGTCCTCGGGCGCGCTGAAGATCACCGCGACACGCTGATAGTCGAGCACCGAAAGAATGCTGCCGACCAGCAGCGCCACGCCGGCCAGGGCGAGCGCCGGGCGCGTCACCCACGCCGCCGGTCCGGCGCTTGCACGCGCCGGGCGGCCGAGCGCAAAACCCCAGGCCCAGGCCGCCGGCAGCAGGAAGTAGGCGTACCACAGCGGGTACTCCAGCATGCTGTGCAGGCCGATCATCAGCACCATCAGCACGGCGGCGCGCTGCGCCAGGCCGGTGTCTCCGACGCTGTCACGGCCGAAGGCGGCGGCTAACGCCCGCCACAGCGCCCACAGCAGCAGCGCCATCACCAGCGCCGCCATCGGCAGGCCGAGCTCGACGGCCAGTTGCAGCGGCAGGTTGTGGGTGTGGTCGAAGAACGCGGTGGGCCGGCCGGGGAAGGGCGTCAGCGTCCAGGCGAAGTTGAAGTCGCCGAACCCCACGCCCGTCCACGGGTTCTGGCGGATCAGCGCCAGCGAGTTGGCCCAGACGCCGAAACGCGAGCCCGAGACGTCGGTCTCGGCGAGCCGCGCCGTGCCGCCGAAGGCATGGCGTGACGCCTCGGCCCAGGCCGACATGCCGTACCAGGCCAGCGCATAGACCAGCGGCGCCGTCACGAGCAGCGCGCGCGCCGGACGCGACAGGCGGCGGTCGGCCAGCCCCCACAGCGCCAGCAGGCCGACGCTGACGACGCCGGTGCGTGACGCCGTCAGCACCACCGCAAAGACCATCGCGGCGAACAGCGGCGCCGCCCAGCGCCAGCCGAGCCGACGCAGTTCCAGCAGGGCCACCACCGCGATGGCCGACCACAGCAGCAGGCTGCTCAGGTGGTTGGGCTGGCGCAGGTTGCCCACCGCGCGGCCGGGAATGCCCGAGCGCGCAATCCAGTCGCCGTCCGGCCAGGTAGGCGCAAACACCTGCACCGCGGCGATGCCCGTGTTGAGCACGCCCGCCACCGCCCAGCCGGCACAGAACAGGGCGAACAGCGGCACCGCGCTGACCGAGGCGCGCGCGTTCGCCGCGCCGAGCACCAGCACGGCGGTGGCGAGCAGCAGCGCCAGCGCCGACAGCGCCAGGCTGGCCGGCAGGCCGCCCGGCCCCCAGGACCAGCCGACCGCCACCGCCATCAGCCCGACGGCGCCCAGCAGCGGCCCGGCACCGCGCACCGATGCCGACCTGACCGCGCCGGTGTCCCAAGCCGCCGCCGCCACGAAGGCGCCCCACAAGCCGACGGCCAGCGCCTGGTTCAGGAAGGTGGGCGAAGGCGAGACGTTGTAGGCCAGCAACGACGGCGCGCTGGCCGCGGCGATGGCCAGCCAGCCTGGCGTGCTGAGGACGGGGGTTGAGGTCGACAAGGGTGCGGCGCAGTGCGCGGAATGTCGAAGCGGCCGATGCTACCGTGGCGCACCCGGCCCGGCGGCGCGGGCGTTCTAGCGCGCGGGCCGGCGCCGCCGGGCTGGCGCCACCGGCATCACGCCGTCAGCCAGGAAGACGCCGCCCAGCATCCGTGACTGCAGGTGCAGGCTGCCGATGGCCTCTTCCAGATGCGACCACGGTGCCTGCAGCCCCTCCAGCGAGGTGACGGAGCGCAACGCCGCCGGCCATACCAGCAGGTTCACCGGCAAGGCCCAGGGCGCGGCCCACTTCAGACCGCAAGCGACGACGCGGGCACCGGGCTGCAGGTGGCGCAGGACATGGTGCACGGCGTCGCGGCGGCGCAGCACGTCGTGCGTGAAGTGGAACAGCGCGGCGTCGGCCATCGTCGGCACGTCGGCCGTCTCGACCGGGCTGCACAGCAGGCTCACGTTGATCCAGCCCTGCGCTTCCACCCGCGCCTGCGCGATGGCCAGCATCTCGGGGCTCTGCTCGATGCCGATGACGTGACCGCCGGCGCCGACACGCCGGCGCAGCAGCGCCAGGCTGAGGCCGGTGCCGCAGCCGACATCGAGCACCGTGTCGCCGGGCCGCAGGCGCAGCAGGTCGACGGCCAGCCGGCGCAGCGGCTCGAACAGCGCGAGTTCGAGGTCGTAGACCACCGCCCGCGCCCGGTACTGGGCGAGCGCGGTCTGGCGGTCGGGCGCCGGGCGCTGGCGCGTGAAGAAGCCCATGCTGGCGCGGCTCGCCTGCGATCAGGGGCAGGCCGCGATCACCTCGGCCACCGCCGCCGTCAGCCGCTTGCCGTAAGGCACGTGCAGGAACTCGTTCGGCCCGTGTGCGTTGCTCTTCGGGCCCAGCACGCCGCAGACCATCATCTGCGCCTTCGGGAAGCCCTTCTGCAGCATGCTCATCAGCGGGATCGTGCCGCCCTGGCCGATGTAGCCGCAGGGCGCGCCGTAGTGCGTGTTCGACGCCGCGTTCAGCGCGTCTTCCAGCCAGGGCGCGAGTTCCGGCGCGTTCCAGCCGGTGGCGCCCAGCGCGCCGGCGCGGCCGTCGGCGTGGAAGGTCACGCTGGCGTTGTAGGGCGCGTTGTCTTCGAGCAGGGCCTTCAGCTTCAGGCTCGCCTCGTTGCCGTCGATCAGCGGCGGCAGCCGCAGACTCAGCTTGAAGGCGGTGTATGGCCGCAGCACGTTGCCGGCGTTGCCCAGCGTCGGCAAACCGTCCACGCCGGTCACGCTCAGCGTGGGCCGCCAGGTGCGGTTCAGCAGGCCCTGCACGGGGTCGGTGGTGGTCGGCAGCGTGGGCCCGCCGTCGGCGCCGCAAGCCCAGGGCAAACGCTTCCACACTTCATCTTTCAGGATGGCCGCGGTGGCGGCGGCCTGCTCGATGCGGGCGCCGGGAATGTCGCAATGAAAACTCTCGGGCAGCAGCCGCCCGGTGGCGCTGTCCTCGAGCCGGTCGAGCACATGGCGCAGGATGCGAAAGCTCGACGGCACCAGCCCGCTGGCGTCACCCGAGTGGATGCCTTCGCTGAGGATCTCCACCTTCAGCACGCCGCTGACCATGCCGCGCAGGCTGGTGGTCAGCCAGAGCTGCTCATAGTTGCCGGCGCCGCTGTCCAGGCAGACCACCAGGCCGACGTTGCCCAGCCTCGGTTTCAGCACATCGATGTAGGCCGGCAGGTCGTAGCTGCCGCTTTCTTCGCAACTCTCGATCAGCCCGACGATGCGCGGGTGCGGCAGGCCCTGCGCATGCAGTGCCTCCACGGCGGTGATGGCGGCGTAGACCGCGTAACCGTCGTCGGCGCCGCCACGGCCGTAGAGCAGGCCGTTTTCGTACTTCGGCGTCCACGGCCCGAGGTCCTTGCGCCAGCCGCTGAATTCGGGCTGTTTGTCGAGGTGGCCGTACATCAGCACGGTGTCGCCGGCAGCGGCCCGCGTGGACTCGATCTCGAAGAAGATGACCGGCGTGCGGCCCTCGATGCGCACCACCTCCAGCGTCAGGCCCGCGACCTTGCGGCCTTCCACCCAGGCCGCGGCGTCGCGGATCACGCGGTCGACATGGCCGTTGGCCAGCCAGTCGGCGTCGAACATCGGGCTCTTCGCCGGGATGGCGATGTACTCGGTGAGCGCGGGCACGATGCGCTCGTCCCAGGCGCTGTCGGCGTAGGCAGCCAGCGCGGCTGATTCCTGGGTGCGGGTGGGTGCGTTCATGGCCAATGCTCCGGGATGGGTCGAGTGAGGCAGTTTAGAACCGTGCCAGCCAGCCGGTCAGCGCGGCCAGCACTTCGGCCTGTTCGGGCTCGTTGAAGATCTCGTGGAACAGCGCCGGGAAGCGCTGCGCGGTCAGCACGTCGGCCGGCGCGGCGGCGGCGAACACCGCGCTGCCGGCGGGCGCCACGCAGCGGTCTGCGCCGGCCCAGAGCAGCAGGGTGGGCGTGCGCCAGGCCGTAGCGCGCTGCAGCGCCAGCGCGCCGCCGCCGACGATGAAACGCGCCAGCCGGAACGTGATGCGGTCGTGGTTCAAGGGGTCGTCGATGTAGGCCCGGACGACGGCCGGATCGCGGCTCACCCATTCCGGCTTCAAGCCGTTGCCCAGCGCCACGTTGGGCAGCCAGGAACCGAGCCTGTCGAGCATCATCTTCTGCAGCGCGCCGATGCCGGAGTCGAGCGCGGGCGAGGACAGCACCAGCCCATCGACCGGCCGTGACCATGCCGCCGGGCTCGGGCTCAGCGCCTCCGCGACGAACCGCGCCGCCACCACGCCGCCCATGCTGTGGCCGAGCAGCAGCAACGGCCCGGGGTGGCTGGCGCGCACGCGGTCGATGACGAGTGCGAGGTCGGCCAGCAGGCTGTCGGGCGTGGCGAGCGCTCCGCGCGCGCCCGGGCTCCTGCCGTGGCCGCGCTGGTCATGGCCGGCGACGCGCCAGCCGGCACGGTTCAAGGCCAGCGCGACATGTTCGTAGCGGCCGATGTGTTCGCCCAGGCCGTGCACGATGAGCACGCTGCCTCTGGACGGCAAGGCCTGCCAGTGTTGAAGATGCAGCTGCAGGCCGTCGCGCGTGCGGACGGGGATGTTGAGTGACTCCATGGCGACGATTGAACCATGGCCTGCAGGCTATGCTGGCCCCACCGCGCTCATGATCGAAGGTAACTCTGCCCTTCTGCTCATTTCCCCTCGGGGGGCGGACGACGTATTTCGTCGGCCTGGGGGCACTATTGAGGAGACTCCGATGGACAACGACTTCTTCCGCATGGACCTCGCCGACAGCGGCGTCGCCCACCTGCAGCTCAACCGCCCCGAGCGCATGAACACCTTCGCGCCGCCTTTCTTCCCGGCACTGCGCGACGCTGTGCGCAAGCTGGGCGCCGAAGGCCGGGCACGCGTGCTGGTGATCTCGTCGACCGGCAAGCACTTCAGCGCCGGCATGTCGCTCGAAGTGTTTGCCGGTGGCGGCCCGATGCCGATGCTGAACACGGCCAGCGCCCGGTCACGTCTGGCTTTCCAGGACAGCCTGCGCCAGCTGATGGCCTGCATCGACGTGCTGGAAGAAGCGCGCTTCCCCGTCATCGCGGCCGTTCAGGGCGGCTGCATCGGCGGCGCGCTCGACCTCGCCGCCGCCTGTGACCTGCGCGTCTGCAGCGCAGACGCTTTTTTCACCGTGCAGGAGATCCACATCGGCATGGCCGCCGACCTCGGCGTGCTGCAACGGTTGCCGAAGATCGTGCCGCCCGCCGTGGCGCGCGAGATGGCCTTCACCGGTGACCGGCTGGGCGCCGAGCGCGCGCTGGCCGTCGGTTTGGTGAACGCCGTGCTGCCCGATGCCGCGGCCTCGCTCGGCCATGCGATGACGCTGGCCGCGGCTATAGCTGCCAAGTCGCCGCTGGCGGTGGCCGGCAGCAAGATGGCGATCAACTACGCCATCGACCACCCGACGGCGGACGCTCTGCAGCAGATGACGCTGCTGCAGAGCGCCATCTTCGACATCGACGAGATGGCGGTGGCCATCACGGCCTGGAAGGGCAAGTCGGCCGCCGGGTTCGAGCCGCTGGCGCCGGTCGACCCGGTCTGACCGGCCCTTCGGGTTGACCCCGTTTCGGGGCCCATGCATCGTTGCATCACTTGCCCGGGCATGAGCCCGGGCCGCGCGCTGCGCCTAGCCTGGGCCCCAAATCGGGGTCAACGCGAGCCTGGATTTCTGCCGCCCACGCTCCTGGACCGATTGTTTGCGTCTGGCGCGGCTGAGACGGTGCTGAGACGCTGGCTTGCCAGACTGTGCAGCCCGCCATCAACCCAGCCTGGAGATGCCCCATGCCGCTGCCGTTTCGACGCACTCTTTCCTTTGCGCCCTGGCTGCTCGCCGCCGCCCTGATCGCCGCCAGCGCGCCGGCGCTTGCCGTCGATGCGAACCCCGCTCGTGACCACGTGCGGCAGTGGCGATCGGCCTGGTTCACCCAGCACGGCATGGCCGACCGGTTTGCCGAGCTGACACCGGAACTCGTCGGTGGCGGCATCGCGCCGCCGGGCAGTTTCCCGGCCGTGGTGGCGCTGCTGTTCAAGGGCGTCCCGAGCAACGCCGAGGCGCAGTACTGCGCCGGCACGCTGATCGCCGCGCGAAAGGTGCTGACGGCCGCGCGCTGCGCCGACTTCCTCGTCGCGGCGGACCTGGCCGTGCTCGTCGGCACGCAAGACCTGACCAGCGGCGGCCAGCGCCTTGCCGTGTCGACCATCGCCGTGCATCCGCGCTGGAATCCCGACACCGCCGGGAACGATGTGGCCGTGCTCACGCTGGCCAGCGCGGCCACGGGCATCACGCCGGTGTCGATCATCGCCTCGACCGCGGTCGAGGCGATCCTGGCGCCCGAAGGCACGGTCGCCACCGCGGTGAGCTGGGGTGAGACCGGTGCCGGGCAGTCGACGAAACTCAAGCAGGGCACGATGCCCCTGCTGGCGCCGGGATGCGGCGGCTCGCCGGCGATCCTGTGCGCCGGCGCCCCGGACCACAGCGTGGGCACCTGCTCCGGCGACTCCGGCGGGCCCCTGTTCGTGCCGGCACGCCAGCCGGGCCGTCGTTTGCAGGCGGCAGTCACCAGCTTCGGCATCAGCGCCTGCGCCTCGCCCGGTGTGCCCGACTTCTTTGCACGGCTCGCCGTGCTGGGCGCCTGGGTCAAGCTGCAGTTGCGGCCCTGAGGCCAGACCGATCGTGCGTGCGGCCGTGCTGTAGTCCGCGCCTGTAGCCCGCGCCCTTCAGTCCGATCCGAAGGCCGGGCGCTCGGCAGCCAGCGCCGCCAGCACGGCATCGGTGTCCTGCCCCAGCGATGGCGCGTTGCGCCGGTGCCCGCCCGGCGTGCGTGACAGCTTGGGCACGATGCCGGGCACCAGCAGCCGGCTGCCGTCGCCCATCGTCACTTCCTGCAGCATGCCGCGTGCGGCGTAGTGCGGGTCGGCGGCGATGTCGGCCACGGTGTAGATGCGGCCGGCCGGCACACCGGCCAGGTCCAGCGCGGCCAGCACTTCGTCGACGCTGCGCGGGGCCGCCCAGTCACCGATCGCGGCATCGATCTGATCGACGCGCGCCACGCGGCCGGCGTTGTGTGACAGTGTTTCGTCGTTCGCCAGATCGTCGCGGCCGATGGTGGTCATCAAGCGCTTGAAGATGCTGTCGCCGTTGCCGGCGATCAGCGCGTAGCCGTCGCGGCAGGCGTAGGCGTTGCTCGGCGCGATGCCTGGCAGCGCGCTGCCCGCCGGCCCGCGCACGGCGCCGAACGCGCTGTACTCGGGCAGCAGGCTTTCCATGCAGTTGAAGACCGCCTCGTACAGGGCGACGTCGATGATCTGGCCCAGGCCGCTCTTCTGGCGCTCCTGCAGCGCCATCAGGATGCCGATGACGCCGTGCAGTGCGGCCAGCGTGTCGCCGATGCTCACGCCCACGCGCACGGGAGTGCGGCCGGGCTCGCCGCTCAGGTGGCGCAGCCCGCCCATCGCCTCGGCCACCACGCCGAAGCCGGGTTTGTCGAGATAAGGCCCGGTCTGCCCGTAGCCGCTGATGCGCAGCACGATCAGGCGCGGGTTGGCGGCCAGCAGGTCGGCCGGCGCCAGGCCCCAGCTTTCCAGCGCGCCGGGGCGGAAGTTTTCTACCAGCACGTCGGCTTCCAGCGCCAGCGCGCGCACGGTGGCCTGCGCCTCGGCCTCGCGCAGGTCGAGCGCCACCGAGCGCTTGTTGCGCGACTGCACCTGCCACCACACCGAGGTGCCGTCCTTCAGCAGCCGCCACTGGCGCAGCGGGTCGCCGCCGGCGGGTGGCTCGATCTTGATGACGTCGGCGCCGAAGTCGGCCAGCGTGCGCGCGGCGAACGGGCCGGCGATCAGTTGGCCTAGTTCGAGGCAGCGAAGGCCGGCCAGCGGGCCGGCGCCGCCGCCGCCGTGCGGGCGGGCCTCGACGGATCCGAACATGCTTTTCTCCCGGCTTGCAGCGTGGAAGGCGCAGTGTAGGCCGGGCCTTCCGTGGGGCGAGCGTCGGGGTAAGCTGCGACCCTCCCATGCCGCATGCTCCCACCGTCTCGAAAGCTATCGCTGAACTGGCGGCCCAGACGCCAGAGCCGGCTGACTTTTCCAGCCTGTTCGATTTTTTGCCCATCGGCGCCTACCGCTCTTCGCCCGCCGGCGAGCAGTTGCGCGCCAACCCGGCTTTGGTGCGGCTGAACGGCTACGAGACTGAAGCCGAGATGCTGGCCGCCGTGCGCGACATCGGCACCGAGTGGTACGTCGACCCGGCTCGGCGCGGGGAATTCCGGGCGCTGCTGGAGCGTGACGGCCAGGTCGTCGCCTTCGTCTCGGAGATTTACCGCCACAAGACGCGTGAGCGCATCTGGGTCAGCGAGAACGCGCATCTGGTGCGCGACGCCTGTGGCGGCGTGCTGCGGTTTGAAGGCACCGTCGAGGAGATCACCGCGCGCGTGACGGCCGAGACGGCGCTGCGGCAGCACCAAGCCCGCCTGCGCGACATCGCCGAACTGGTGCCAGGCATGGTCTACGAGTTGCTGATCGCGCCCGACGGCCAGCGCCGCTACAACTTCATCAGCGCCGGGGTGAAGGCCATTTACGGCGTGGACGTGGCCAGCGTGATGGCTGACGGCAACCTGCTGAACCGCTTTCGCCACCCCGACGATCACTTCCGCGTCGAGACGGAAACCGCCAGGGCGGCGTGCGAGAACAGGCCGCTGTCGACCGAGTTCCGCATCCGGCGTGCCGACGGCGAACAACGCTGGGTGCACCTCGTCTCGTGCTCGGCGCGCGCTGACGCCGCCGGCTGCCTGCGCATCGGCGTCATGACCGACATCACCCACGGCAAGCAGGCGCAAGAGCTGCGCCACGAGCGGGACCGCGCCGAGGCAGCCCGCCAGGCGCAGACGCATTTCCTCTCCTGCGTCAGCCACGAGCTGCGCACGCCGCTGAACGCCATCCTCGGCTTCTCGCAGCTGATCGCGATGACGCCGTCCACCGGCAGCCGCCAGCTGGGCTGGGTGCAGGAGGTGCTGACGAGCGGGCAGCATCTGCTAGGGCTGGTGGACGACATTCTCGACCTGGCCAGCGCGCAGACCGGCCAGCTGCCGTTCGACAGCGCCCCGGTCGACCTCGCCGAGGTGGTGGGCGAAACCTGCACCATGCTCGCCGCCATGGCGGCCGCTGGCAATGTCGGTCTGGTCCACACGGTGCCGCCGGGACTGCGCCTGCATGTCGACCGCAAGCGGCTCAAGCAGATCAGCGCCAACCTGCTGTCGAACGCCATCAAGTACAACCGGCCGGGTGGCAGCGTGATCGTGGCCGTGGTCGGGCCGCCAGCGGGCGGCTTTCTGCAGTTCAGCGTGGCCGACACCGGGCTGGGCATGGACGCCGAACAACTGGCCCGCATTTTCCAGCCCTTCGACCGCCTGGGCGCTCAGCGCAGCGGGGTGGCCGGCACGGGCCTGGGCCTGGCCATCTGCAAGCAGCTGGCCGAGGCGATGGGTGGCGGCATCCGGGTGAGCAGCGAGGCGGGCCGCGGCACGACGTTCTTCGTGAGCCTGCCGGTGTGCGCGGAACCGGCGGAACCGGCGCCGAACCAGCCTGCAGAACCAGCCGTCTAGGCCGGCTCGAAGCTGAACACCGCCACGCTCGCCCGCAGGTTGGGCCAGTGGCGCACGACGCGGCCGTCCTGCAGGCCGAAGCGGTCGGTCACGCGCAGCCCGGTCTTGACGGCCAGCACCTCGAAGTCGGCCAGCGTGCTGACGCGGATGTTCGGCGTGTCGTACCACTGGTAAGGCAGCACCCGGGTCACCGGCATGCGGCCGCCCAGCACGTGCAGCCGGTTCGGCCAGTGCGCGAAGTTGGGGAACGCGACGATGCCGATGCGGCCGACGCGCGCCGTCTCGCGCAGCATGCGTTCGGTGTTGCGCAGGTGCTGCAGCGTGTCGACCTGCAGCACGACGTCGAAGCTGCGGTCCTCGAACAGCGCCAGCCCTTCTTCGAGGTTGAGCTGGATGACGTTGACCCCGCGCCGCACGCAGGCCTGCACGTTGGCGTCGTCGATCTCGATGCCGTAACCGCTGCAGCCCTTGTGCTGCTGCAGCCAGGCCAGCAACTCGCCGCCGCCGCAGCCGAGGTCGAGCACGCGGGCACCGGCGGGCACCAGGCCGGCGATGATCTCCAGGTCCTTGCGTCCTGTCATGCCGGCAACCCGAGCACGCGCTCGAAGTAGGACCGCATCACCTGGTGGTAACGCGGGTCGTCGAGCAGAAAGGCATCGTGGCCATGCGGGGCGGCAATCTCGGCGTAGCTGACGTCGATGCGGTTGTCGACCAGCGCCTTCACCAGCTCGCGTGAGCGTGCCGGCGAGAAGCGCCAGTCGGTGGTGAAGCTGACGATGAGGAAACGGTGCTCACGGGCCAGCGCGAAGGCACGCGCCAGGTCGCCGCCGTGTTCACGTGCGGGATCGAAGTAGTCGAGCGCACGCGTGATCAGCAGGTAGGTGTTGGCGTCGAAATATTCGCTGAACTTGTCGCCCTGGTGGCGCAGGTAGCTCTCGATCTGGAACTCCATCTCCTGCGTGCTGTAGGCCAGATCGGCGGCGCGCAGCTTGCGGCCGAACTTCAGGTCCATCGCGTCGTCAGACAGATAGGTGATGTGGCCGATCATGCGGGCCACGCGCAGGCCGCGCTTGGGCACCACGCCGTGTTCGTGGAAATGGCCGCCATGGAAGTCGGGGTCGGTGATGATGGCGCGCCGCGCCACCTCGTTGAAGGCGATGTTCTGCGCCGACAGGTTGGGCGCGGTGGCCACCGCGACGCAGTGGCGCAGGCGCGCCCCGTGGCGCAGCGTCCAGGCCAGTGCCTGCATGCCGCCCAGGCTGCCGCCCAGCACGGCGGCCAGTTGCCTGATGCCCAGCCGGCTCATCAGCCGGGCCTGCGAGTCGACCCAGTCTTCCACCGTCAGCACCGGGAAGTCGGCGCCGTAGATGCGGCCGGTAGCCGGGTTGACGTGCATCGGCCCGGTGGAGCCGAAACAGGAACCCAGGTTGTTGACGCCGACGACGAAGAAGCGGTCGGTGTCGAGCGGCTTGCCAGGGCCCACCAGGTTGTCCCACCAGCCGGTCTGAGACGGCGTCTCGGCGTGGCTGCCCGCCACGTGGTGGCTGGCATTCAGCGCATGGCACACCAGCACGGCATTGCTGGCGTCGGCGTTCAGCGTGCCGTAGGTCTCATAGACCAGCGTGTACTCGGCCAGCACGGCGCCGCTCTTCAGCGGCAAGGGCTCGCTGAAGTGCATCTGCTGGGGGGTGACGATTCCGATGGAGCCCATGAAAACCCGGCGGCGCAGTCGTGCGGGTGCCGGTTGGATGGCCTCGCGCTTTAGCGGCATTTGTTGGGGCGACGTTGATCAGCGTGGCCTTGTAGCGCCCGCAATCGAAACAAATCGGCGCTTTCAGGGCAAAGTATAGCCAGCCCGTACACCCCGCGTCCGAAGGCGCCACATGCTCTGGTTCTGCGTGCCGACACCGTCAGCGGGCAGTTGATGGCTGCCGGCCACTTCATCCCGGAAGAACTGCCCGGGCCCACGGCCGACGCCCTGCAGGCCTTCCTCAACGTCTGAACAGACCGCGAAACACCGCGTAACTCGGCACTCCCAGAACCGGCGCCGACGGCTACCATCGCGCCGTTTCTGGAGGTAAACCGCATGCATGCCTGGCTGCACAGGATCGATCAGCACTTCCCCGTGCGCTACACGGTGTGGTTCCTCTGCGCGGTCGGCTTCCTGCTTTTCAGCTTCACCTACGTGGCGTTCCGCGTCGGCGGTCTTGCCGCGCTGGCCTGCCTGTTCCTCGCCGGCCTGGGCTGGCGTGACCACCGGCAGACGCGCCATTCGGTGCTGCGCAACTACCCGGTGATCGGCCACCTGCGCTTCCTGCTGGAGTTCGTGCGGCTGGAGATCCGCCAGTACTTCATCGAGAGCGACCACGAAGCGACACCGTTTTCGCGCACCCAGCGTTCACTGGTCTACCAGCGCGCCAAGGGTGAGTCGGACAAGCGGCCGTTCGGCACGCAGCTCGACGTGCACGCCACCGGCTACGAGTGGATGAACCACTCGATGGCGCCCACCACATTGGCCACGCACGACTTCCGCGTCAGCATCGGCAGCGGCGGCAGCAGCTGCACGCAGCCTTATGAGGCCAGCATCTTCAACATCTCGGCGATGAGCTTCGGCGCGTTGTCGGCGAACGCCATACTGGCTTTGAACGGCGGCGCGAAGAAGGGCAACTTCGCCCACGACACCGGCGAAGGTTCGGTCAGCCAGCACCACCGCGTGCACGGCGGTGATTTGATCTGGGAGATCGGCTCGGGCTACTTCGGCTGCCGCAACGACGACGGCAGCTTCAACGAGGCGCGTTTCGAGGCCGGCGCGCGCGAGCCGCAGGTGAAGATGATCGAGTTGAAGCTCAGCCAGGGCGCCAAGCCCGGCCACGGCGGCGTGTTGCCCGGGCCCAAGGTGACGCCCGAGATTGCAGCCGCGCGCGGCGTGCCGGCGGGCGTGGATTGCGTCAGCCCGGCCAGCCACAGCGCGTTTTCCACCCCGCTGGAGATGATGCATTTCATCGAAAGGCTGCGCCAGTTGTCGGGCGGCAAGCCCACCGGCTTCAAGTTCTGCATCGGCCACCCCTGGGAGTGGTTCGCCATCGCCAAGGCCATGCTCGACACCGGCATCCTGCCCGACTTCATCGTCGTCGACGGCGCCGAGGGCGGCACCGGTGCGGCGCCGCTGGAGTTCACCGACCACGTCGGCGCGCCGCTGCAGGAAGGGCTGCTGCTGGTGCACAACACGTTGACAGGCCTGAACCTGCGCCACCGCATCAAGATCGGCTGTGCCGGCAAGGTGGTGGGCGCGTTCGACATCGCCCGCACGATGGCACTGGGCGCCGACTGGTGCAACTCGGCGCGCGGCTTCATGTTCGCGCTGGGCTGCATACAGGCGCAGACCTGCCACACCGGCAGCTGCCCGACCGGCGTCACCACGCAGGACCCGCAGCGCCAGCAGGCGCTGGTGGTGCCCGACAAGACCGAGCGCGTCTACCGCTTCCACCAGAACACGCTGAAGGCGCTCAAGGAACTGGTGCAGGCCGCCGGGCTGCGGCACCCAGGCGAGATCACCGCCTTCCACATCGTGCGCCGCATGGCCGACAACGACGTGCGGCTGCTCGCCAACCAGCTTCCGTTCGTCAAGCCGGGCGCGCTGAAAGCGGCGATGGACGGCCGGGCCGACTGGCCTTACCCGGTGTTCAAGCTGTACTGGCCGCTGGCGCGCAGCGACAGTTTTCAGCCCGCGAGAAGCGGCAGCTTCCAGCCCCCGATGGTCGACCCGATGGCGACGGCGACGGCGACGGCGATGGCAACGGCGACAGACACACCCGTCACGGCCTGAGGGCCGGAGCCTGCTTGGCCTGGCTCGGCACTGACCGCCGCCGTCACCGCCGTCATCGACAATAGGACTCAACCACAGCCGAGCTGACCGCCGCCCCTCCCGATGGCCATTCAATGGTTTCCCGGCCACATGCACACCACCCGGCTGGCGATGGTCAACCGGCTGAAGACCGGCATCGACGTGGTGATCGAAATGCTCGACGCCCGGCTGCCCGGCGCCAGCGCCAACCCGCTGCTGGCCGCGCTGACGGCCGGCAAGCCGGCGCTCAAGCTGCTCAACAAGCAGGACCTGGCCGACCCGGCGCGCACCGCGCTCTGGCTGGAACACTACAACGCCCAGCCCGCCACCCGCGCCATCGGGCTGGACGCCAGCGAGCCCGCGCCCGCCGCCCGGCTGATCCAGGCCTGCCGGGCGCTGGCGCCGCTGCGTGGCGGCATGGTCAAGCCGCTGCGCGTGCTGATCTGCGGCATCCCGAACGTCGGCAAGAGCACGCTGATCAACACCCTGGTGCGCCGCAAGGCCACCAAGACCGGCGACGAAGCCGGCATCACGAAGACCGAGCAGGCCATCGTCCTGGCGAGCGACGTGACGCTGTTCGACACCCCCGGCATGCTGTGGCCGCGCATCACCGTGGCGCAGAGCGGCTACCACCTGGCCGCCAGCGGCGGCATCGGCCGCAACGCTTATGACGAACAGGAAGTGGCGCTGGCGCTGCTCGAACGACTGCAGCTTGCCTATGCAAGCGCCGTGGCGGCGCGCTACAAGCTGCCCGACCCGGCTGCGCTGGCCGCGCTGCAGCCCGACGCGCTGCTCGAACTCATCGCCCGCCAGCGCGGCCTGGTGCAGACCGGCGGTCGGCTGAACCTGCAGAAGGCCGCCGACGTGGTGCTGAACGACTTCCGCTCCGGCGCGCTGGGCCGCATCACGCTCGAAACGCCGGCCGAACATGCGGCCTGGGTCGCCGCAGGGGAGGCGCTGGAAGCCGCCCGGGCGGTAAAGAAGGGGCGCGGCAAGGGGCGCGGACTGTCGCAGCCGGAGGCCGACGCCGAATGACGCTGGCACTGCGGACCGCTGCCTGAATCCCCGGCATCCGCAGGCGCTGCACCCATGCAGCCCATGGCGGAAAGATGACCGCCATCAGACAGCCATGACAAGGTCGACGGATGCCATCCAAAATGGCATTCTGTTTTCCATTTCACATGCCATGACTCAAGCCATCACCATTGACCGTGCCGGCCGCATCGTCTTGCCTATCGCGGTGCGGCGCCGCCTGAACCTGGTTCCCGGCTCCCTGCTCACGCTCGA
>Ga0105046_10003633_pt1 | contig 24506 bp, 25 predicted proteins | sample MAT03_FD_78385 | JGI IMG/M metagenome (GOLD analysis project Ga0105046, IMG submission 78385) | Freshwater microbial communities from Lake Fryxell liftoff mats and glacier meltwater in Antarctica - MAT-03 (megahit assembly) | ecosystem: Environmental > Aquatic > Freshwater > Ice > Liftoff...
AAATTTCAATATGCGCGTGGTCCTTCGCTCTTCGTACTGCAAGCTTGTTGCGCAGCAGATCGAAAGGGTCCACCACCAATACGCAGAAAGGATCTGACGGCACCACCTTGAATTCGCGCGCCAACTGCACTTCAATGTCGGCTGGTGAAAAGCCTTCAGAAGCAGTCAAGATGTTGATCTCCAATCCAGCCCAGCGCAGAACGGCAACCGGTACGGTTCGAGGCTGAGGCCACTTTTCAACCGATAGGTCCAAAGCTGCGGCGTCGGCCAGAATGCCATCGAGTGTGGCTTGCGTTGCCAGCAGGTCAAGGTCTTGCGAAACAACAGTGGCCCCGATCGAGCGCGCGTACGCGCCAACCGCACACCCTCCGATCACGACGGCCTCGAACCCCGCCTCCTCGAGTCGACGCAAGAAACCGAAATACGATTCTAGAGTAGGTGCACTTTGCGGGGGCGCTTGCGACACAGTTGACTCCACCGCTGATAAGAAAGCTGCAGCTCTTGGGCCGAAGCATTTGGGGGGACTTTGGTCAGATCGATGGCGTCCCAGGGATTCGGGAAAGGCAAAGCCCGACCCTCAACAGCGGCACGCTCGTTAGCCAGCCGCTCTGCCTCTGCGCGCGCTGTCTGTTCCTCCGTTTTCATCGCACCAAGTATGCCGCGGCCACGGGGGGGGTGGCAAGGCGACGCTCAAGGAGGGCATTGAGCGTGCACTGGAGGTGGCCCTGGGGGCGGCTGCGGGTCCTCAAAACCTCATCGGCCAGGAAAGCGGACCTAAATCGTTGGTCGACACGCCATGGCGCCATGTTGTGGAAGCGATCACAAACCCGGTATGTGTGACGAATGGACCTGAGTGCCGCTGAAGGCAGATGTTGCCCATGCGAATGCGTGGCAGCCCGCGAAATCGCCGCGATTATTTCAGGCCGCGCTGCGGATGTATTTGTGGTGCAGGCTGCCGACCATGGGCACGGCGACGATGTCCCCGTTGTTATTGGCCACGACCGGGCGGTAGTCAGGGGCGTCCTTGCCCAGGGACAAGTGGGTGCGTGCGGTGTGATAATAGGAAACGTACTCGGGCAGAATGCGATGCAGATGTCGTTCGCCGAGGACGACGACGTGGTTGAGACACTCCCGGCGGATGGATCCGATCACGCGTTCGCAGTACGGATTCTGCCAGGGAAAGGCGTTGATGATTTACTGTGCGGCCCAGCCCGCGGTCCGCGAAGGTAATTTTCGATGCCGAGGCATGAAGCGGGATACGGTTGCCGCTGCGAGATCGAACCCGAGCTTGAGAAGCTCACCGTGAATGCCGGCGCGCCCCACGTCGGATTCTCATTGGCCGTGCGGCGAATCAGTTCAGTAATTTCCGGGCCCTTCTTCGGGCGCCCGCCGGTTGCACGGCTCTTCCAAGGCCAGAACAGTTTGAAACCCTTGCGATGCCAGCCGGTCGCCCAGAACGCACGGTCGACCCGGGTGAGTCTGGGGCGATTCGTCTCTCGTTTCAAGATGGCCAACTGCTACCGCAAGGCCAGGTTTTCCAGAGCGAGCTCGCGCTGCCCTTTGAAGCTCGATCTTGCTGGGGCGAGGAGGGCAAAAATCAGGTCCAACATGCGCGAACGGGAGCTTGATTCGGACCTGGAAATTATCAATGATTGTGCGGTGTATGGAGTTTTGAGGAGGCACAGCATTTCGTTCGACGACATGAAACTGGTTGACATGTTGCCAGCGCAAGCCAAACAACCGGAGGCATTCTTGGAATTGCGGACAGGCATCGCGCGCGAAATCAACCTGGGTGAATTGATCCCAGAGATGCCAATCGCGCGTCAATGACGCGAGCAGGCCCTGACGGTTCAACTCGGCGATGTCGGCAGCCGCTCTCGGGCCGCGGTCAGCAACTGATGCACGGCCGGCCATAGTTGAGTCAGCTCACGATGCGCAGGGCCAGCCTCGGCTATCCGATCGCTCATAGCTAGGTGCTCGACCGCTCGTCCCGCAGCAACCAGAGTGCCCAGTCCCAAATTGAGGGCTGTGCCCACCAAGCGGTGCGCGGCCGCCCGCGCACCTTTGGCGTCCCCGGCCGCGATCATCTGCCCAATCTGATCGAGTTCCGCTGGGATGACAATGTTGGATTGATCGATGCTCTGCCTTGACGTCTCGGCATCGCCGCGTTCGGCCAAAAGCCGGACGAGCACGTCCGGATCGAGGTGCGGCGTGGCGCTGTCGGGCGGTCGACCATCGGGTAGAACCGAGGTGGACGCCGACGCCAGCCAGCGCTGCACGACCTGAGCCAAGACATCGAGGACAAAGGGCTTGCTCACATAGTCATCCATTCCGGCGTCGAGACAACGGCCACGATCCTTTGCCAGAGCATTGGCGGTGAGCGCGACGATTGGCACCCGCCGACCGCTGCCCTGCTCGCGCCGGCGTTGCTCGACCGTCGCTGCCAAGCCGTCGAGTTCGGGCATCTGACAGTCCATGAGCACCAGATCGAAGGGCTGTGCTGCAAGAGCGGCGAGAGCATCACGGCCATCGCCGACCACCGTCGCGTTCAGCCCGAGGTTGCGCAGCATCGCGCGGAGCACATGCTGATTCACCGGATTGTCCTCGGCTACCAGCACGTTGCCGGTGAAACGCGGTCGCACCAGGTCGGGCGCGGCAGCCGCCTTCCTGGTTTGGCCGCCGAGCACATCGCGCAGCACCCGCAACCGCAGCGGCTTGCTCAGGCAGCATTCGATGCCGGCATCACTGAGTGCATGCGCAGGAAGGCGATTGGCTACACTCGCGAGAAACACAAGGCGTAGGCTGGCAAAGCGCTGGTCGCCGCGCAACCGCGCGGCCAGCGCCAGGCCATCGTGTGCACCCAGGCGATGATCTATCAGAGCGACCTGGAAGGGCCGCCCTTCACGGTGTGCATGGACCGCGGCCGCGAAGGCGGATTCGGCCTCGGAACAGACCGTGCTGGCGGCGCCCCATGTGGCCAAACGCGCGGCCAACAGCGCGCGAACCGAGCGGTGGTCGTCAACGACCAGAATCCGTTGGCCGGCCAAGCCGGGTCGGGCCTTGACCTGCCCGGTCGCGTCGACCAACCTGATCGGCAGCACCACGCGGAACGTGGAACCCACTTCTGGCGCGCTGGTTACGGTGATGCTTCCGCCCATCAATCCGATCAGCCTTTCGGTGATCGCAAGTCCTAGGCCGGAGCCACCGAAGCGGCGGTTGATGCTGGCATCGGCCTGGGTGAAGGCCTGGAAAAGTTTGGCCCGCACCGGTTCGGACATGCCGATTCCGGTGTCGGCAACAGCCAGTACCAGACTGCTGGCGACTCCATCGGCAGCATCGGTGCGTTCGATGGATACACTCAACTTCACTTCACCGCTGGTGGTGAACTTCACCGCGTTGCCCAGCAGGTTGATGAAGATCTGCCGCAGACGGGCTGGATCTCCCATCATCGTTGGCTGCAGGTCATCGGCGAGGTCACAGAGCAGTTCCAGCTTCTTGGCCTCGGCCTCGGCTGCAAACAGCGCGGCAGATTCCTCGGCGATCAGCCACGGATTGAAGTCGATCGACTCCAAGGTCAGCTTGCCGGCTTCGATCTTGGAGAAGTCGAGGATGTCGTTGATCAGGACACGCAGGCTGTCAGCGCTGGTGCGCACGGTCTCGGCGTATTCGCGCTGGGTAGCGTCAAGACCGGTTTCGAGCAGTAGGTCGGTCATGCCAACGATGCCGATCATCGGAGTGCGGATCTCGTGACTCATGGTGGCGAGGAAATCGGCCTTGGCATGGGTGGCAGTCTCCGAGGCGATTCGAGCCTCGACCAATCGCAGCTCAGTCTGTTTCAGCGAACTGATATCGACGTGGGTGCCAATCATGCGTACGGGTTCGCCGCCAGGACCACGCGTCACCACCTCGCCGCTGGCCAGGATCCAAACCCAGTGGCCATTCCGGTGTTGGGCACGGAACTCGACGCGGTAGGTCTGGGTAAGGCCCTGGTGGTGGGCTGCGATCTCCGCCTGGCAGCGCGGAAGATCGTCGGGATGCACCAGCTTCACCCAGGTATCGATGTGGCTGGACAGCTCTCCCGGCACATAGCCCAGCATCGCCATCCAGGTCGCGCTGTAGCTCACTTTACCGTTCGGCACTGACCAGTCCCACAACCCGACGCCCGAACCGGTAACGGCCAGACGCAGATGCTCCTCCTTCAAGGCGAGCTCGTCCTTGATCTGCGCATTGAGATCGACCATGGCAGTGACATCGCCCTGGGTGCCGAAAAGGTACCGGCGGCCGGCGACAGTGCAGGGTGTGATCGTTAACTGGTTCCAGAACCAGACGCCATCCCGACGCTGATTGCGCAAGCGCCCCCGGAATGACGTCTGCGTCTTCACTGCCGCCCGGATCTGTTCGAGCATCGCCGGATCAGTGTGCTCGCCTTGCAGGAATCGGCAGTTGCGTCCGATTACCTCAGCCGCGGCATAGCCTGTCAGTACCGTGAATCCCGGACTGCACCAGATGATCCGCTGCTGTGGATCATCGCCGTCGACCACCACCACCGATCCAACGGCCTGATCGAGCATTGCGTTCAGGATCTGCGGATCGATCGTAGCGGCCGACGCAGACGCCGATGGTTCATTGCCGGTCATACGCTACTGCAGATCATCCTACGGAATCGATGCCTGAGCAACTCCCAAATGGCCCGTGTATTTCCGTAGGAGTACGGCATTGAACGCCAATGCCAAATTCGCCACAAGAAAAGCGCGCTCCCTTCGTTTCGTGGCGAATCGGCGGCCTAATCCTGGATGGCCGGGGCGCGAATGTGTCCGTGGCTTGTCCGTGGCCCTCTACGGTTTTCGCCAGCCAATAACACACGTACCTGATAAATTGGAACAGTGAGGGTTCTTGTAGCTGAAGACGACGCCGTTACCCGCCGCTTCCTGGAAGCAACGTTGGCGAGCGCCGCCTACACGGTACATTCGGTCGCCGATGGGATGTCGGCACTGAAAGCCTTGGGTGCGCAACCGTTTGATGTTCTGGTGACCGATTGGATGATGCCCGATATGGACGGTCTCGAGCTACTGCGCCGCGTGCGTTCGGAAGTTCGCCCAATTCCCCTGACGGCGATGGCGACGTCGATGAGCAGCCCAGACGCGCGCCTTCACGCGCTGGAGGCCGGTGCCGATATTTTTCTCGTCAAACCGGTCACTCGACTCCAACTGTTGGATGGCCTCCAAAATGTGCGAGCGAGGAAGGAACAGGTGCTCCAACCCCGTCCTGCGATCATCGGGCCGTCGACGCCCGCACGAAAGACATCTATCCCGTTCGTCGGCTACGCCATCGGTGCCAGTACCGGTGGTCCTGATGCGGTTCAGACCGTTCTAAAAACTTTCGATGTGCCCCCGCATGCCGTCGGGTTCATCGTCATCCACGGTCCAGACTGGATGCAGCATCAATGCGCTGAGATGTTCCACAAAGTCGCGCCGCATCTGGAATTCGTCGTCGCTTCGAACGGTTTGGAGCTGCGGGCGACGCAGGTATTTTTGGCTCCCGGCAACCGACACATGGTGGTCGACGATGCATTGCGAATCCGACTGCTCGACACGCCGCCGGTCAACTTCGTGAAGCCGGCGATCGATCCATTGTTTTCTAGCGTGGCGGCTACGTTCGGTGAAACCTGCGTGGGACTGATTCTAACCGGTTTGGGATCCGATGGCGCCAGCGGTTTAGCCGACATTGTCAAGCATGGCGGGCGCGCGCTGATTCAGGATCCCGACTCAGCGGTCGCGCCATTCATGCCTCGAGCCGCACTGAAAGCGATCGGCCCTGCTACTCCGATCGTTCCGCTCGCTGGCCTTGGAAAAGAGCTTGCACGCGTGCTGCGAATTACCTCACGTATAAAACAGAAGCTTTAGCAGCTATCGCTTCGGCGACGCTTCGTTGGCGGCTATGAACAACGCGATTTGCTCCTGAAGACAACCCACGGCAAAAAACAATTCTGGTCCAACAGAACGGGCCGCGTCGATCTCCTTTTTGCGTCCGGCGTCCTCAGTAATTTGAGCCAGCGCTACCAAACCTTCGGAGAAAAAGGACGCCGCTGATCCCTTGATCAAGTGTGCAAAGCGGACGACCGCGTCAAAGTCTCCATTTTTCAACGCTACTTTGAGCGCGTTACAATGGTCGCCGCTCACGCGGTTGAAAATCACGCCCATTTCACTCAGCAACCGCGCATCACAACCGAGCCGCGTCAAACAGATCTCCGGAGAGAACGCCTGTTCATACTTGCCGACTATGCACATCCCACCCGATCGAACCGTTTCGCTCATACTGCCGGTGTGTGTCGCAGTTCGACGTAGTTTTGATCATTTATCCAAACGATACGAGGGGTACCTGGATTGACCACTAAACCTCCCACGGCGGCCAATACAACAGTGCTAGGCCAACCCGCATCCATGGTTTCATCGACCCGATCGAAAACCTCATCATCGACCTTGTTTAGAAAGGGCGGAAGCGATGCGATCAACTCACATTGGTTGTGCTCATCGCTTCGCGTGTCGTGCGCCCGCCAGTGCAACGCTTCGCGCTCGGATCGGGCAAGGACAAAACATCCAACATCGGACCGCTCCGCGACAATCCAATGGAGCCCAAGCGAATCATCCGACGATGCGGCTCGGACCGCACGGTTCAACTTGATCTCAAAAGCCTGAACAGTGTGATCTCGCCACAACCATAGTCCATCTCTTTCGAGCCGTTCGTCAATCCAGTTGAGAAAGCGTAGGGAACGACCCTTCCATTGTGTGCGCAAAATAATGACCGCCGCCCCTTCGGTGCACTTGACATACATTCTCGTGTCCGAAAAACCCAGGATCGTCGCCAACCTGATTACCTCATCGCGAACTATAGCCAGTATTTGCTCCTGCTCGACCTTTGCGTTCAATTGTGTATTTTGCATGTAATTCACCTGTAGATCGCGGCGACCTTTTCTTTCAGCCCGTTAGTCAAACGCTCGATAATCGCGTCGTCGACCCCCATCAAGGAGCGTCCAATCATCACCAATGCCTTGGCATCTTCGATGTCCTCGCCTTCCATGCAGATTCCCGACTGTTTAGCCAGCGCGTTGGCAAAGCATACAAAATTTGCAATTGAATCTCTGTTGGCAGTGTCGTACTCGCTGCAGTCCTGAATGCACTTGACAACCGTTTCAGGCATTTCCCATGCCTTCGCGAGGGCTATTCCGATCGGACGGTGCATCGAACGAATCGCCTGGATCCACTCATCCGCGCTGATCCAGTCTTTCTGGTTTTTTTTTGCAAACATACCCTCAATCTCCAACAACATGGCTGCCAGCACCGGCTTACCTGCGTCGTGAAGGATCCCCACCATGTACACTGTATCCTGGCCGGGATGACCATTGATGGCCGAAACGTCGCGAGCGAGCATCGCAACCGCCACCGAGTGTCCCCACAAATCGCGCGTTGCTTTCTTGATACGTGAGTCATTCGAGACAAAGACCGTGCTGGCCGCAGCTTCGACAAGGAGCCGGCGCAGCTGCTTGGCCCCCAGACGATTGACCGCCTGGTTGAGGCTCATGTTCTCTACCGATCGTCCCATCGCCGCCGACGACGCATTTTTAACAATCTTCAACACCAACGATGGGTCTTGTTCGAGAATCGGATACAGCGACGCCAGGGAGAAATCGGGCTGCTTCAAAATTGTCATACACTTCAGCGCAACCTTCGGCATCGGCGGTAAAATGACGTCGTCGGCCTCGATGCGCTTCATGATGATGTTGTTGACTTGCTCGAGCATCGCTTCGGACATTCACGCCGCCTCGCCGCTACGAGCCGCCGCAATCGATTCGAAAACCGTTACCTTTTCGGTTTCCTTGAACCCCGCCAGTACCGACTGGATCTCCACTGGACCTGACACGCGAAGTGACAAACGCATGACCGCCGCGCGCTCCAGGGCTTTCCCCAGCACACGAACAACCGAAGTAACATCACGTGGTGCATGTTCAAGATCCAGAATAATCTCCTCGTAACAGGCAGCTGCCATGTTATCCATTGCGTCACTGATCATCTTGTCGAGACGGCGAAAATAACGCTCGACCCGTTCTCCCTTGCCGGTGCACTTGCCGGCGTGCATTACGTCATTCTCGATGGTGAGAATGTCCTGCTGGTCGAAATGCCGCATCATGAAATCCTCGATATTCTCCGCGGCGAACGGTTTTTCAATGAAGTCTGCGAAGCCCCTCTCCTTCCAGTCCACGGCGGGTCGGGTTGGTGATCGAACCGCCAGTGCCACCATGGTGGCGTGCGGTTGAACGACGCGCACCTGACCCGTCAGAACCTTCGTATCCACGTCGGGCATGTCTTCGTCGACCAGAATCACTCGAAACAACTTTTCGCGGCACAACTGAAAAGCGGCTTGGGCATTCGTGGCCGAATTTAGCGTTACGTGTGGAGGCAACATGCTTTTTAACTTCTTGGCGACATTCTCCATGTCGTCAATTACCAATACGTCGATGAATTGCCGCGTGACGCCGTCGGCGACGACACTGGCATCGGCGCTCGCCGCTGATCGTTCTTTATCGACCGAAGCACCTGAAGGTGCGGGTGCGGCGGAAGCGGCTGGCACGCCGACAGCCGAGAGGATCTTGTTTCGCAGTTCATCTTGTTTGAAGGGCTTCAGGATGTAGTCCTTGATTCCGAGTGTCATGGCTTCGGATACAATCGAACGCTTTGCTTCAGACGTCAGCATAACAACTGGAGTGTTGTCGCCCCGTTCTCGCATCCTGCGTAACATTCCGGGTCCATCGAGCACCGGCATTGTCACGTCGAGCAACACGAGATCAATGTGGCTTTCTTCGAGACGGTCGAGGCCCTCCTCCCCGTTCTCTGCTTCTTCCACGTCGAACCCAAGTTCACGGATCTGTTTGGTCACGATGGTGCGGACGGCACGACTGTCGTCCACGGTTAGAATCGTCGTCATGTCTCGATTTCCCCTTTCAAATTTGAATCAATCCCTCGCAAACCCACAGAATCAATCCGGTGGATTTGGCTTGCAAAACCACGGCTCGCACCTGCCCACCATTGATGGTCTTGATCGTTTCCACTGAACCCATAATCTTGGGAAGGCCCAGCGCCTGGTCGAGCGAGAGAGCACTTTTCACCAGACCCGCCGTCATGTTGACGAGTTCGCACAGCGAATCGTCCATCATGTTGTTGTCGACTTCGGCTTCGCTAACCGAGAACATGGCGGACGAAAGGCGCTCACAACCACTCTGGTTCGACGACAAACCCACCGTAATGGGCGTCGCCCCTGGAATGGGCAAGACCGCCGACCGCCATCCCAAAGAAGCGGTCACCGAATCTCCAGCCGGGGTGAAGGTAATTCCCAGCATCGTCTGGGTCACGCTGCTAACCATTTTTGCAAGTTGTTCCGGAGGTGGTAGTCGTTCGAGCATCGTATTTCTTTCTTCGCTTCTCGCTGAGTTTCGTATTGCGGTTTAGCTTTTTCCGATTTTCATCCAGCGTTTCGTGCCGCATACCAGGACGCCACAACCGGAGTACCGCGCAACATCTCCGTCGCTCCGACGCCGACGAATCCCTTGGGACGAGCCGCGTCAATCACGTGCCGTAAAGCGCGTTCCCGTCCGATTTTGTCGAAGTAGATCATCACGTTGCGACAAAGCACCAGATCGCAAGGCGGGACCGGCACGGGCGCGTCTCCCAGTAAATTGAACGGCGTCCATCTGACCGCGCGTCGCAACACTTCTTTGATACGATAGTGCGTTCCATCCTGTTCGAAATGTCGCAGGAGACGTCCTGCATTGATTCCTCGGTTGACATCGAGCAAGCTAAAGCGGCCCTCGCCCGCTTTGGCCATCGTAATCTCGGAGATATCGCTCGCGTAAAACTCGACGTTGGGGAACAGCTCCGGAAATCGCTCTAGCCACAGCGCTGCGAGCGAGTAAATCTCCTGGCCGGTCGAACACGCCGCGGACCAAACGCGAAACGGGACCGCCCGCTCGCTTTGGGCGATGACCTGTGGAAGGATCAATTCATTCAAAGCCTTCCAGAAGGCGGCATCTCGAAAGAACGACGTCTCATGCGTCGTCATCGCGTCAATCATTTTCATCACGATTTCGCGGCGCGCGCCTGCGGAGCAGGCAGCTGCGACGTAGTCATGGACCGTGGAATATTCAAGCTCGTCCGCGATGGGCGTCAGCCGAGCGTCCATAAGGTAACTTTGATCGTCGTTCAAGATCACACCGCAACGGCTGTGCATGAACGACTGTACGAAGGACCACGATTGCTTATCCCTGTCCATTCATGACCTCCGCGATCCGTTCACACAGTGAGTCGGACGAAAAGGGCTTCATCAGGAAGTCGTTGGCGCCCGCCTGCAACGCGGTATCAACCATGTTGAGGGCGCCCTCGGATGTGATGACGATGATGCGCAAGGACGCGTAGCCGCTGCTGGCGCGAACGGCCCGCACCAACCCCAATCCGTCGAGTTCCGGCATGTGCCAATCGGTAAGTAACAGATCCCAGCTTGTTTCCCTGGCCAGGGCGGCCATGGCTTCTTTACCGTTCGAGGCGGTACGCACTTCCCAACCATCGGATTCCAGGGCCTTCTGGATAATTCGACGCATCGCCGCTGAATCGTCGGTCACCAGCGCTTTCACTGTATCTCCCCCCCCAAATCATCTTCCTGCTCGTCGCGTACCAGCGCCTCAATGTTCAAACCGGACACAACGAACCCATCGATGGGACAGATGGCTTCGATGAATTTCCTGTGTTGTGATAGCAGCGTAGCAGGCGGTTCCCGCCATCGCTCAGGTGGAAGGTCGAGCACATCCCCGATGTCATCGACCACCACACTGATAAGACCGTCGTTGCACTTGAGCACCAGTATCTTCTGGTGATCCTTGTCGCCATGTTCGGGAAAACGCAGACGCCGACGCAAAGCAATGGCCGGAATGATTTGGCCACGCAGGTTGAGCAGGCCGATGATGTGCGCAGGTGCCAGGGGAACCGGAGTCAAATCCTGACCCATCAGAACTTCCTGAACGCCTTCGACGGGTAAGGCGAACATTTCTGAACCCAACGAAAATGTTGCCCATCGACTATCCAGATTTCTACCCGTTTTCATGACTAAGCGGCCTCCGTTTTGTTCCACAGTCCGCCGTCGTTCCCCACGCCACACTGGATCAACGCAGCGACCAGGTCCTCGCGCTGCAACTTGTTGACATACACGTTCGCTCCGGCGGCCAATAGCTGATTACGGTAGTCGGGGTTGTCGTGTTGCGACCATACAATTATCGGGGTCCTGTTGGCGTCGGCCCGCAATGCGGTCACCACGTCCAGTCCCGACATGCCAGGCATTTCGTGGTCGGTAATGATGGCATCGAACGTCACGTCGGCCCCGCTTCTCAGCTGCTTCATCACGGACTCGCCATCGGGAACGTCCACAACGTCCAGACCGCGGGACCGCAGAAACTCGCCGATTGCTGCTCTCATTGCAGTCGAATCGTCCGCCAAAATCACCCGCGGTTTTCGCCTGGTATTGAGCGGGCGCTCACGGGTAAAGTTCGGAACCAATCGCCGCACAATGTCGTAAACGTCCAGCAATACGGTGGTTTTCTCAAAGATGACACTCTGTCCAAGGGTTGAGGGCGCGTTGCTGGCAGCCGTGTTTTGACCCAGTTTGACATCCACAATGTCCAGAATTCGTTCAACCGCCATGCCAACAGGGTTGCCAAAATCGAATACAACCAATTGTTGCTGCTCGCCGACGACGTTTGTCGTACCGATCGGCACCACGGACTCTGGGCGCACAATCGGCATGATGCCTCCACGGTATTGAAGCACTTCCCTACCAGCAGCGTTTTCGATTGATGTTCGCGCGACTTGTTCCAATCGAGCTACCATGGCCAATGGGACCGCACACTGGCCGCCGCCGCCGGCCGTGAACACCAACATCGTCTGTGTCTTCTCCCCGCCGTTAAAATGAATCTCCTCGGCGGACTTCTTACCGGCCAGATTAAGCCCCGCACGGCCAGCGATACCGGCCACATCCAATATCAGAGCCAGACCACCATCGCCCAAGACGGTTGCACCGGCGTAGCAGGAAATTCTCTTTAGCCGCCCGTGAAGTGGCTTGATAACAATTTCCTCGGTATCGTAGATCTGGTCGACCACCAGTCCATATCGACAGGCGCCCACGGAAACCACCACAATATATACGCTGCCCGCGTTGGCCCGTTCCAACGGCAGCTTAAGCGTATCACGGAGGCGGACAAGGGGTAATACTTCTCCGCGCAGCCTGTAGATAGGCGTTCCCCGTACGTTCTCGATCGCGGTACGGGATTGGTCCTCATCCAGATAGACCAGCTCCGTCAGGTTGATCTGTGGAATCGCAAATCTTTGGTTCTCCACGTTTACCAGTAATGCTGGAATGATCGCGAGGGTGAGTGGCATTTTCAAACGAATCTTGGTACCTCGCCCAACGACGGAATCAAGTTCGACCTGGCCGCCGGCACGTTCAACGCTGGTGCGAACCACGTCCATACCGACGCCGCGACCCGAGATATCACTGACCTTCGCGGCGGTGCTGAAGCCGGGTCGAAACACCAGGTCGAGTGCGTCGCGATCACTCATACGTTTAGCCTCGACATCGGAAATGATGCCCTTTTCGACTGCCTTCTCGCGCAGGCGTTTCGGATCCATACCACGCCCGTCGTCAGCAATTTCAATAATGACCATCCCGCCCTCGTGCGAAGCACGTACCGACAGGATCCCCCGCGACGCCTTGCCGGAGCTCGAGCGTTCTTCAGGATTTTCCATGCCATGGTCGACTGCATTCCGAACGATGTGCATGATGGGATCGCGTACCGCCTCGACCAGCGCCTTGTCGATCTCGGTGGTGGTTCCATCTATCTGGCACGACACGCGCTTTCCGGTGCTTTGACACAGATCGCGCACCATCCGAGGAATACGCTCGAATACGCGCGCCACTGGCTGCATGCGCGTCTTCATGATTTCTTCCTGCATCTCCGAAGTGACCAGGCTAAGACGCTGAACGCTGGCTTGGGCGTTCGCGTTGCCTTCCGTTGCGGTCTTGAGCAACTGTAGCACTTGATTCCGGGTGAGGACCAGTTCCCCCATGAGGTTCATCAGCCGGTCCAGGACGCCGACATTGACCCGAACAGTGGCGTCGGCCGATTCCGAGCGAATGCTGGTCGGTGGTTCTTGGCGGGAAACGTCCGCACGACTGGATTCGGCCTCGGCGGTCATCTCGGTAGGCGGTGCGTCGGCGCGCTCAACATCGCTGGGCGTTCCGCTGGTCCGCGTGCCTGCCACAGGATTGCCAGCAGAGGGTGTTGCAACGATCACTTCGCCGTCTTTGCGATCTTCGCGCGTGTCCAACGGTTTGAAGTTTTGGCTGGCGAGTTTCAAACGCTCGGTCAATTCGGCGGTGTCGACTGGGCCTTCGTCGCCGGTTTGACTAACCCAGTCGATCAACTGCCGGAGAACATCGACAACGGCCACCTGAAGGGTGAAGTGTTCTGAAACTGCAGACAACGGATGGTCGCGCAAGAGGGACAGCAAATCTTCCGCCGCATGCGAAACCGTCGCTGTTTTTGCGAAGTTCAGGAACCCCGAAGTTCCCTTGATGGTGTGGATGTCGCGAAAGAGAATGTTGAATTGATCCTTTTCCGGTTCCGCGCGCTCGGCGGCCAACAACACGCGCTCCATGCGCTGCAGGGCCTCTTCCGATTCCTCAATGAAGAGGGCCAGAATCTCGGGATCACGTTGCGAATTGCCTGAATTGCTCATTGATTTCCTCCCACAACAGATGGCGCCCGGCGGCTCGCTGTCCAACGGTCTACGTAGTTAGCGATCTCGCCGGAACTCGCGATGGCCGTGGCCGCGCCAGCAGAAAATACTGCTCCGGGCATACTCCAAATCACACTGGTCTTCTGATCCTGAACAATGACGGGCGCACCGCGAGCAGCCAGGGCGACTGCACCCAGCGCCCCATCTGATCCCATCCCCGTCATCACCACTCCCACAGACGAACTGCCGCATGCCGCTGCGACTGATCGAAACAGCGGATCCACAGCCGGACGGCAGTGGTGCTCGGGTTCGGCGTCGCTTTGCACGATGACCAGGCGGCTGCCAGATCGATTGACCAACATGTGTTTGGCGTCGCACGCCATATATACAGTCGATCTCTCGACCAGCATTCCCGATTTTCCCAGCACGACGGTGCGTCCCGATTTTTGTGCCAGCAAGTCCGCAAGGTAGGGCACATGAAGTTCGGGTATGTGTTGCACGATCAGAATCGGCGTGTCGAAATCTGCGGGTAAGGTCTGTAGAAAAGTAGCAAGTACAGGTGGCCCGCCGGTACTCGCGCCGACAGCGATTACCTCACGATAGGCTGGCATTGCGATGCCCGGCGACGGTGTTCGCCGATTCTTGCCCGGCTGGATCCCTTGCAGTACGCTTCCCAGCATCTCGACGAATCGGGCCGGCGCATCGGGTCCGGATGGTTTCAGTAGCAATCCTGCTGCGCCCAGCATCAACGCATCCACCTCAGTCCGAACGCCCTCGGCGTTGCCGGCTGTCATCAAAAAGGGAGTGACGCCACGGTCTTGTTCGCGAAGCCATTTTAATAGATCAAGCCCGGACTCCCCCCGGAGCGCCACGTCGATAATCGCGACGTCGATCTCCGAGTTTTCTAGCCGCACGATGGCAGCCTTGATGTCCGCGGCAGTCCCGACGCAGTCGACACCGGGCAATTCGCCCAGACACTGAGATGCCAGGCGACGAAACACGGCTGAATCGTCGACCACCATAACCCGAAGGCGCGGCTTCGAAGCCCCTGTCGACAACAGCGTCATGAGTCCGTAACCGGAGTGTTGGAGAAGCCGCAGGCCAGCGTGGGATTGCGCAAATGGTCGATCAACGCGCGCATTGCGGTGAGCTCGACGTCACCTGTTTGGAATGACACCCCTGCGCCGGAAACCCGTAAACCGATCACGTTGCAATTCTCACAGGGTGGTGCTTCGGACACTCCGTCTGCTTGCATGAGTGGCAAAGTGGGCAATTCACTTGTCCGAAAAGACAGGCGCATTGCGAGTCCAATTGAGCTGTGATAAACGTCAAACTTTCGACGGAAAATCAGCGGTTCTCTGACGTAAATGTTCAAAACAATCCTACTGGTGGATGACGAAGAAACAGCCGCGCTGTTGGGCAAGAAAATGCTCGAAGACATCGGTTGCAGAGTTTTGGGTCCTGCCGGATCCGGCGACGCTGCATTGAAGGAAGTCGCCCGTGAACGACCCGATCTTGTCCTCATGGATGTACGGCTGGATAGCAACGTCGACGGTGCCACAGTTGCAGAGGAAATTTACGTCTGCCACAAAGTTCCTGTCGTTTTTTTGACCGCGGCGAACGACGACGAAACGATGCGTCGTGCGAGTTTGTCGGGAGCCTATGGATATCTTGTCAAGCCAATATCGAGGGATGTGCTACGCGCCGCCATTTTGATGGCGCTTGCCAAGCACGACGAATTGGCCCGCTTGACGCAATCTTTTTCCGACCATCTGGCCGTGATGGTCGGCGTGCAAATCCCCGTCGTTGTGACCGGTGTGGACCAGACAGTGTTGTTTGCGAACGCGCCCGCGCTCTCGGTGCTGGGCGTGCGATCAGCCGCCGCACGAGGAAACCGGATATCGGACTTCATCGATTTGTCATTTTTACCGACCGCGCTGGTCGAGAAAAACGTTTGGGATCCACGAACAACAGGCGAAATCGAGGGTGAATCCACGCTGTACTCCCGTGGCAAGTCCGTGCGCGCGAACATACGCATGAAGCCGGTTCTGGAACCTTCCGAATCTGGCTATGCCTTCGTTTGGACACTGGAACCCCGGTCCGACGCCAAATAAACGGATCTTAAAGCAGGATACGGGCCAAATCGAACCGCGAGTCGGCGCCCAATTTTTGCTGGATATTTCGCTGATGGTACTTGACGGTCCGTACTGAAATCTGCAGGACCATCGCAATATCACCCATGGTTCGCCCCAACAGCAACAAGTCCAGCACACTGCGCTCGCGCTGAGAAATCCCACTGCGCAGAGCCAAAACGTCAATCTTGGCGGATGCGATCTTGCTCACGATGTCTTCGCTGATCGTCGTGACGTGAACCCCCATCGTGGTCGGCCCCATGGGTTTGAAGTGGACGATGTCAAAGGTTGACGCGTCTCTATCGCCTCCGCTGGGAATGACGGTCACGCCCTCCTGGCGTTCGACCTGCAATTTCAAGATGGGACACCCCTCACAAGGTTCGCTTCTACCGTGAATAGACTGGTAGCATTTCGGCCCGTTGGGGTGGCTTTCCAGGTCGTTGCCGCTGGTCCATATCAGCTTTAATTTCCAAAAATTTGTTCCGGGCGCCGCCTCGAACTCGTAGTAACGCGAACTCGGATTAAATCGCGGGAATCGCGTCGGTTCATCGATGATTTTGCGGACTATTACCAACATTTGAAAACGTTCATTGTAGGTGAACGGCAGCAGCTCGACATCCACAGTCAGTTGAGCTCCGGTTCGACTCACGATGGGAATGGTCTGCGAATGAACCGGCCCGGCGAAACCCTGTCGCAAACATCGCTCGACACCCTCGCGAAGCGGTTGGTCATCGTCGGCCAGGTGCCAGGCATTCCCCACCAATGCAGAAGCATCAGGCCACGCACCCATTGCACAAAAGGCCGGGTTTGCGAAGACAATCTTGAGCTGGTCGTCAAGCACAACCGACGGCCTGGGTTCGCGCGCAACCAGATACTGACTCATCCCGCTCAGGTGAATATTCAATGTCGCCCGCCCCCAGTTTGACGTTAAAGTTGAGTCCGCTGGACTCCGTCCCGCGACTGTCCTAACAGACAGGTGCGGCCAACTTGCGGTATTTACCACGTTCAATCACCAATCGCTCATTTTGGCAACCAGCGCGTCGAGGTAATCCTCTCGCTCAACCGACTCCGCAAGACTTTCCACCAGTTTCTGGTGCCGAATGTGCCGTTAGCCAGCTTCACGATGCCATCGAAGTCCGATTTGGCAGCGGTGTCCAATACCTCGCACTGATAGAGAAGGGCTTGGCGTTCAAAGTGGTTCGCCGGTGTTTACGCGCGCGATCTCGATCGAACAAAGGCGACGTAGTTTGACGCTGGAACGATAGACATCTCAAATTTGGCGGCCCGGCGAACACTGCGCCTGTCCACCTGGGACCATCCGACCTGTCCCTTCGATCAATCCAGAATATCCCGTGCTGCACCGAACACTAGGAAACCATGAATGCAATTCGACCCGTCGCAAAATCCAACCTTCGTAAATCCGCCCACGCCTCGCGCGATGGGGCCCTTTCTTCAATCGGCGTTGACAACCACGGCATTGAAAATGATCTCGCTGGTCAAGTGGAAGCGATCGGAAAATCGATGGCCGTCATCGAATTTTCGCTAGACGGCATTGTTCAGTCCGCCAATGAGAACTTTCTCAAGACGTTGGGCTACTCGCTGTCCGAGATTCAAGGCAAGCACCACGGTCTTTTCGTGGACGAATCGTTCCGCCAAAGCCACGAGTACAAGGAATTCTGGAAAAAACTGGCCGCGGGGGAAATCCAATCCGGCGAATTCAAGCGGATCGGCAAGGGCGGGAAGACCGTATGGATTCAAGCGTCTTACAATCTGATCCTCAACGGCAACGGCCAACCATACAAGGTGATCAAGTTCGCGACCGACACCACTGCAGCCAAAATGAAAACCGCGAACTATGAGGGACAATTACAAGCCATCAAAAAGGCGCAAGCGGTTATCGAATTTTCGCTCGAAGGCATCGTACTAGAAGCAAACGACAATTTCCTCTCAACGCTTGGGTACACCCTTGACGAAATCAAGGGCCAACACCACAGCATGTTCGTAGATGCCAAGTACCGGGCCACCAGCGAATACCAACAGTTCTGGGCCGCGCTCCGTAGCGGCGAGCATCGAATCGATGAATTCAAAAGAATCGGAAAAGGTGGGAAGGAGGTCTGGATCCAGGCGTCCTACAATCCGATCTTTGACCCGAGCGGCAAGCCCTACAAGGTGGTCAAGTACGCCACCGATGTGACGGCTTCCAAGCTAAGGAACGCCGATTTCGAAGGCCAGTTGGCCGCCATCAGCCAATCGCAGGCGGTCATCCAGTTCAACCTTGACGGGAGCATCATAACTGCCAACGACAACTTCCTGAAGGTATTGGGATACCGACTGTCGGATATACAGGGCAAGCACCACAGCATGTTCGCGGAGGCTGCCTATGCCTCGAGCCCCGAATACCGCCAGTTTTGGGCACTGCTGAACGCTGGTGAATACCAGTCCGGCGAATTCATGCGCTTTGGCAAGGGTGGCAAGGCGGTCTGGATTCAGGCTTCCTACAATCCCATCCTCGACCTCAACGGGAAGCCCTACAAGGTGGTCAAGTTCGCCACCGACGTGACCCAGCAGGTGAACATGCGGCGGAACCTTGAGGTGGTTCTTACCCAGGTAGGTGAAAATGCAAAACAAATGGATAAGGCGTCGGACGAATTGACCGAGGTCAGTGCACAGATGGCAGCCGGTTCAACGCAAACCTCTGCCCAGGCAGCGAAAGTTGCTGCGGCCGCGCAACAGATGAAGAGCAACGTTGCGTCGGTGGCGAGTGCGTCGGAAGAATTGAGCGCAACCGTACGCGAAATCGCCAGCAATGCTTCCGAGTCCGCCAAGATTGCGGGTCAAGCCCGCACCATGGCAGGTACTGCGAACGCAGCGGTACAGTCCCTCAGCACGAGTTCTGCTGCGATTTCAAAGGTGACCAAGGTTATCAACAGCATCGCCCAGCAAACCAACCTGCTCGCTCTGAACGCGACGATCGAGGCAGCCCGCGCTGGCGAGGCAGGCAAGGGCTTTGCGGTTGTCGCCAACGAGGTCAAGGAATTGGCCAAGGAAACTGCACGCGCGACCGAGGAAATTTCCCAGAAAATCGACACCATCGTCGCCGATACTGCTCGCAGTGTGGAGAGCATTGAAAAGATTGTCGACGTCATGGCACGCATCGATGGTTTCGCCACCTCCATTGCCGCATCCGTCGAGGAGCAAGCCGCGACAGTTCGTCAAATAGCGAAGGACGCCGCGGACGTTTCCGGAGGGGTTGGCAGCGTCGTTGACAACATTGCCGGGGTCGCCGAGTCAGCCTCTCAAGGGGAAAAGAGCGCGGCGAAAACGCAGGAAAATGCCAAGCGGCTCAAGGACATTGGCGGCCGTCTTAACGCGGTCCTGAACGCCAACAACACCCACTCCTGATCGTGCATGGCGATTTTCGGACCAGGGGAAACCTGAGAGATTGCGCCTCGAGGAGGCTGAGAAATACGCGGAGATCGACCGCAAGTCGGTCTCCGAAAGTAGCCAAGACGAACAGTGTCTGTAGGCGACATTCCACGTGAGCATGATCGCGTTGTTTGTGAGGGATGCGATCAATATGATCGGCGCTGTATCCGGCATGGTCTTTGTCTGGCACTAACCGTTGTCGGTCCTCAAAACCTCATCGGCCAGGAAAGCGGACCTAAATCGTTGGTCGACACGCCATGGCGCCATGTTGTGGAAGCGATCACAAGCCCGGCATGTGTGACGAATGGACCTGAGTGCCGCTGAAGGCAGACGTTGCCCATGCGAATGCGTGGCAGCCCGCGAAATCGCCGCGATTATTTCAGGCCGCGCTGCGGATGTACTTGTGGTGCAGGCCGCCGCCCGGGCGATGATTGGGGGCGTCCTTGCCCAACGACAAGTGGGTGCGCGCGGTATGAAATAGGAAACGTACTCGAGCAGAATGCGAAGAAGATGTCTCTCGCCGAGGATGATCACGTGGTTGAGACACTCTCGACTCAACAGAGGAGAGATCCTTGACGTGGTTGAGGAGGAAAGTGCGCCGCGGTCCGCGAAGGTAATTTTCGATGCCGAGGCATGAAGCGGGATACGGTTGCCGCTGCGAGATCGAACCCGAGCTTGAGAAGCTCACCGTGAATGCGCGGCGCGCCCCACGTCGGATTCTCATTGGCCGTGCGGCGAATGAGTTCAGTAATTTCCGGGCCCTTCTTCGGGCGCCCACCGGTTGCACGGCTCTTCCAAGGCCAGAACAGTTTGAAACCCTTGCGATGCCAGCTGGTCGCCCAGAACGCGCGGTCGACCCGGGTGAGTCTGGGGCGATTCGTCTCTCGTTTCAAGATGGCCAACTGCTACCGCAAGGCCAGGTTTTCCAGAGCGAGCTCGCGCTGTGGCTTGAAGCTAGATCTTGCTGGGGCGAGGAGGGCAAAAATCAGGTCCAACATGCGCGAACGGGAGCTTGATTCGGACCTGGAAATTATCAATGATTGTGCGGTGTATGGAGTTTTGAGGAGGCACAGGCGAAGACGACCAGCGCCGATTCCTTCGCCTGGCTCGGCTATGCCACCGATGCCGTCCGATTGCCGTCGAGCTCTTGGCCCTGATACCACCGCGCGCCGCGGTCGGAGGCGGCCCTTGCGCCAGTGATGGCGACGATGCATTCGTGGCACCTCGTTAGTGCCGTTCCAATTGCGTGGCGAATACCGCCGGATCGCTGGTGGGCGTTTCGCAGCGTCCTTGCGTGCAAACATAGGCCGTCGCTTTGCCCGCTTGGGCAATCTTGTCGGTCGCGAATGCCGCATGTTTGGAAAGCGCGGCCAGCGATGGTCCTGCGGCCGACGCCGCGAGAACCCGGTTCGGAGAAAAGCGATTTCGCAACACGGCGAGCATGGGCTCCGCATCGTAAATCGAGCCATTCTCCGGCCAAATGACAGCGATCTCACGTGCATCGCCTGTGAAAAAATCGAGCGCCAAAAGGGCTTCGGTCATGGACGGTCCTCGTTTTTCAAGGACCTCGGCGACGCTTGCAAGTGCGGACTCGGCCACCACGCGCCATTTGTCGTTGGTGGAAAATGCATGCAAACGCAATGCATTCAGAATGCCGACAGACGTGCCCGATGGCTCGGCACCGTCGTAGTCCGGTTTTTCGCGCGCCAATAACTTTTCACCGTTGTGTGCCGTCGTGAACCATCCGCCGTGTTTCTCGTCGGCGAAACGGCCTTGCATTTCGTCGGCCAGGGCAAAGGCCTCGGCAAGATATTTCCGATCAAACGAAGCCTCGTAGAGATCCAACAGTCCCTGTATGACGAATGCATAGTCCTCGACAAAGGCGTGTGCCAGCGTTTTGCCGTCTTTGTAACTGCGGCGCAAGCCTTCTTTCGTACGCATCTGATTCAGTACAAAATCGGCAGCTTTGGCCGCGGTTGCGATGAAACCAGGGTCGTTCAATACGCGGCCCGTGACTGCGAAGCCCGAGATCATCAGTCCATTCCACGCCGCCAAGATCTTCTCGTCGCGCAGCGGGGCGATGCGCTTTTGGCGCACGTCATACAGCTTCTTGCGCGCGCTGGCCAAGGAAGCCCAAAGCGTTTCATCGGGATGGGCAACGTTTAAGATTGTATGACCCTCAAAATTGCCGGCTTCACTTACCCCGTAGTGGCGATTGAAAACGTCCGCTTCGCTGCCCAAAAGCGCATCGATCTCGCGTTTGCTCCAAACGAAGAACTTGCCTTCTTCGCCCTCGGAATCGGCGTCGGTGGCGCTATAGAATCCGCCGGTCGGTGAGGTCATTTCACGCGAAACGTAGTCCAAGGTTTCACGCGCGATGCGGGCGAAGTCCGTCCGTCGGGTTAGTTGATGGGCTTCGGCATAGGCCACGACCAGAAGCGCGTTGTCATAAAGCATCTTCTCGAAATGCGGCACCAGCCAAACGGCGTCGGTGGAATAGCGATGAAAGCCTCCGCCCAACTGATCGTACATACCACCGCCAGCCATCTTGGTGAGGGTGAGCTCCGCCATGTGCAAAGCCTGATCGTCTCCCGTGCGAACGTGGTGCCGCAACAACAGCCGCACGGGGATGTTGGAGGGAAACTTGGGTGCGCGCCGCAAGCCGCCATTGTTGGCATCAAACGAACCTGCGAAGTAATGCACCGTCGTCGCGATGGCTTCTGGTCCTGGAACGGTGCCATTGCCGGTGGCCTTTCCTTCCAGATCTTCGCGAACCGCTTGCGCCAAGTTGGATGCTGCTTCCGCAATTTTCGCGGGCTCCCGTTCAAACGCAGCACGCAGCTCGGTGAGGATCTCAAGGAAGCCCTTACGCGCGCCGCGTGCGCCCGATCGGGGCGGAAAATAGGTTCCGGCCATGAAGGGTTGGCGATCGGCAGTCAACCAAACGCTCATTGGCCAGCCCCCGCTGCCCCTCAGCTTTTGTACGGCAGACATGTACACGGCATCAACATCTGGGCGCTCTTCGCGATCAACTTTGATGCAGATGTAATTTCGGTTCAGATAGGCAGCGATGTCGAGATCCTCAAAGGATTCTTCCTCCATCACGTGGCACCAGTGGCAGGTTGAATATCCGATCGAAAGAAATACCGGCAGGTTCAGTTTGCGCGCGGTTTCGAATGCCTCATCGCCCCACGGGTACCAATTGACGGGATTGTGCGCGTGTTGCAAGAGGTAGGGGCTTGTCTCGAAGATAAGGCGGTTGGTGAAGATCGGCCGCTTTGGATCGTCGCCGTGTAGATGGTGCGTGCGTGCGACGTACCCAGTCGGTTGACGTTGCAGAGCCTTCGCCATTTTGTCGGCAAGATCCCTTGAAAGTGGCGGCGCCGATGGAAGCGTACTTTCAATCACAGGCATCTTTCCGGGCGTGTTTCGAATGCGTGAACAACTGGGTTGGCAGGCCGAGAATGCGACCGCGACACAGAATGCCGCTTGCCAATGAAACCCGCGAAACACGCGGCAGGATAGCACTGCATCAAATTTGCGCAGGACGCAGCGATCGGCGTCCGCCGGGTTTCCGAAGGAAAGAGGCAGCGCCCAAGGTACAGTCGCGGTCCGAACTCTCCGATGTTTCCCTGTACGATGCAATGCTCGAAGGTTTGCGGTGGCGACATACATCGGCGCTTGCGCATGGGACTGCTCGTTAAGGCAACGCTGGCGGTCACGTTGGGCGGGATGTGGGTGGCCGCATGTGGCGCGCCTGATCCGCGACAGGTCGGCAGTGCCAGCGGGGAAGGAGGCGCGAGCGGCCCTACAGGGGGCACAGGCGGGCGCGGTGGCAACAACAACGGCGGCACCTCTAACACTGGTGGGCGCGGCGGCAGCGGCGGTGCTGCCAACACTGGCGGCACCTCCAACACTGGCGGCACGCCCAACACTGGCGGTACCCCCAACACCGGCGGTACCCCTAACACCGGCGGTACACTAGTACCGAGGCTGTAGTGCTTGAAATGTTCCACTTGGTAGGCAGGCCTATCCATGATTTAGATGTTTCGTCATACGCGGCAATAAAGGCAGACTCTCCTTCCGCGATGGGGACGATGATCGGCAGCGTCAGCTCGATGGGTGCGTCAAAGGCAAGGTCAGCCGGTTCTACGCTATAGATCAGCCCGCGCATCGCTTCTGCGTTTGGAGCCCCCGTTACAGCCATTGACGATGAGAGACCAATCGTTTTGTCCGTGGCCACGGATCCCTTCAACGCATGGACCTTTGCGCCGCCAAGGGGCACTTCGCCTCCTTGTAGTGCTAGCAACGTAGCCGTGATACTCGCAGTTACAACGCCCGTGTCGGCGTTTGCTTCGGCATCTGGAAGCGACGCGGCTGTACCAATCAACGGCATGCTGGTATCAGGCAACGACGTGTCAATTGTCCGGGTGTCCAAAAGCGTGGCCGCATCAAGAACCAAGGCGTCCATTGGCAGCACCATAGGAATTTCAAGCGTACCATCCCTGCCAGCCCGAAAGTCCGATAACGGACATTACCTAAACTTTTGGGTCGAAATCCGCCGAACGCCGGTCGCGGGCCCTTCCCCCCCTTGGCCATTTGTACCACCCTCGTTCGCGGCGCGTTCTTCAGTTGACGTCGATGTACAGGCCACAGGTAGGCCGCCAGGCAGCGCCAAACAGAGTGAAAGCCACAACGTCTTCGAAACACAAGAAGAGGAGGTCATCGCTTGAAGCACTACTCTGCGCGGCGGTGCGAATCAAATCATTGCCCACGTGAGCCGTGCACCTTCTACACAGAAGCGCATTCATAGGAGAAAATACGCGTGTCGCGCCCTCACTCCATGGGTGCGCCGCTGCGAATCCAGCCTTCCAGGGTTGCAAGGCGTTCTTCCGAGAAGCACACGCCGCCATTGGGTTCCCCGCAGCCGAGCGGCATTCGATCACCGCTACAAAGGCGCGTTCCGCGCACTTTGTTCACAAGGTAGCTCTCCGACGGCTTGCCGGGCACAACAAGTTTGCGGCCATCCTTGCAGGTGGCTGCCGGCACATTGACAAGTGCAGACCACGTATTATCCACGAGGTTGAGGCCACCTTTGCTGTCGCCGTTGTGGCAT
>Ga0105046_10003635_pt1 | contig 24498 bp, 16 predicted proteins | sample MAT03_FD_78385 | JGI IMG/M metagenome (GOLD analysis project Ga0105046, IMG submission 78385) | Freshwater microbial communities from Lake Fryxell liftoff mats and glacier meltwater in Antarctica - MAT-03 (megahit assembly) | ecosystem: Environmental > Aquatic > Freshwater > Ice > Liftoff...
CCAGCTCAGGCGCGGAGGGCCGGGGGGCCAGCTCAGGCGCGGAGGGCCGGGGAACCAGCTTCGCGGCGACGAGGAGGGAGCAGCCGATGCCGGCGAGGGTGATGAAGAGGGGGGCTGCGAGGCCGCCGAGGCCGTTGATCGCCATGTAGCCGGGGGCCTGGGAGATCGCGCTGCGGCCGGGGTGCTCGGGCTCCCATAACCACACGCCGAGGTGCTGCTCCATCATGAAGATGACGGCGACGCCGCGCAGGGCGTCGAGGCTGAGCAGGCGGTGCACCGCGAGAGGCTACCGCGACGGCGCGCGCCCGCGCTACACTCGCGGGATGCACGAGCCTGACGAGCACGACCGGCGCAGTGGGGCACAGGCCAGCGAGGGCGTCACGACGATCGCCGCGGGCAAATACCTGCGGCTGGCCCGGCGCGGGACCTGGGAGTTCGTCGAGCGTCTGGGCACCTCGGGCGCGGTGTGTATCATCGCCGTAACCAATGAGCGCAAGCTGGTGCTCATTGAGCAGCCGCGGCCGGCGATGAACGGGCCGGTGATCGAGCTGCCGGCGGGGTTGGTGGGTGACGGCGAGGACGAGGGCGAGCTGGGCAGCGCGGCCGCCAACCGCGAGCTGGTCGAGGAGACCGGCTTCGAGGCGACGCATATCGAGGAGGTTGCGAGCGGTCCGGTGACCCCGGGGCTGTCGAACGAGTGCGTGGCGCTGTTCCTGGCCACGGGGCTGCGGCGGGTCGGTCCGGGCGGCGGCGTCGAGGGTGAGCAGATTACGGTGCATGAGGTGCCATTGCTGGAGGTCGAGGGCTTCCTGCGCGAGCAGGCGGCCCGCGGCTGCGCGATCGACCTCAAGGTGTATTCCGCGCTGCACTTCGCGCGGCGCGTGCTCTGAGCGCCGTGGACTCTGGGCGTGGTCTCTGTGGCATAAGGGCGGGACAGTGACCGATCCCGTCACGGTTTTCATGCTGGTGGTCGCGGGCCTCCTGGTCGTCGGCACGGTCGGCGAGCAGGTGTTCGCGCGCACCGGCGTGCCCTCGGTGATCTGGTTGGTGATGCTCGGGGTGCTGGTGCGGGTCGCCGACATCGTGCCGGCGTCGGTGATCGACTCGCTCGCGCCGTTCTTCGCCGCGCTGGCGCTGGTGATCATTCTCTTCGACGCGGGCACCAACCTGACCGGAGGGACAGGTGAGGCCGCGCTCGCGCCAGCGACCCGGCGGCGCGCGCAGTTGTTGGCGTTCATCGGCTTCGCGGTGACGGTGACGGTGGTCGCCCTGTTTAGCTGGGCCCTGGCGGGGCTCGGGATCCTGAAGTTCTGGGGCTGGCCCAACGCGCTGATGCTCGGCTCGCTGGTCGCGTGCGGGGCCTCGGAGGTCGCGCTGCCGTCGTTGAAGGGCTTGCCGGGGGTCGTGGAGGCGACGGCCCTGCTGCGCCGCGAGTCGGCGATCACGAAGGCGCTGGCGGTCACCGGCACGGTCCTCTGCCTCGACCTCCTGAGCCCGCGGGTCGGCGAGGGCGGGGCGGCGCTGGCGATGGCGGCCGGCTTCGGCTTCGCGCTCGCGTTCGGCGGCGTGGCCGGGATGCTGTGGGTGGTCGCGCTGCACCGCCTGGCCCGGATGCCGGACAGCTCCGACTCGGAGGCCCGCGACTACGGCTTCACGCTCGCGGTGCTGGTGGTGTTGTATGTGCTCTCGGAGGCGGCCGGCGGCTCGGGGCCGCTGTCGGTGCTGGTGTTCGGCGCGGTGCTCGGCAACGCGGACGGCATCTTGAGCCTGTTCCGGCGCGCGGCGGGCGAGCGTGGCGAGGCGGGTCCGGGCGTGGCGGTGCAGGCGGTGCTCGGCGGACACGCGCGCACGATCCACTTCGTGCGCACGCTGGTGTTCGCGATGGTGGGGCTGACGCTCGCGCCGCCGTGGGGGCCGATCGTGATGGGGGTCGCGCTGGCGGTCTTGCTGCTGGTGGTCCGCCTCGCGGTCGCCCGCTTCACGCTCGCGGGGGTCGAACATCGCGAGCGCAGCATCGTCGGGGCTTGCGCGCCGCGGGGCATGGCGACGATCGCCCTCGTGACTCTGGTGCTCGCCCACGCGGTGCCTGGCGCGAGCGAGATGGTCACGCTGGTGTTCGCGGCGGTCACGACCAGCGTGCTGCTGTTCACGCTCGGCTTATACGGGCTGCGCGGGCTGGCGCCGCCGGGCCCGGTCGCGCCGGTGGTGGCGCGTGGGCCGGCGCCGTCGCTGGCATCTGTGGTGGCCGCGGAGGTCGCGGCGAGCCACCCGGGCATGACGCTCCCGAGCGCACCAGTCGTAGATATGGGGCCTTCGGGGCCGTCGGAGGCGTCGGGCCCGACGATGGCGATCTCGGGGACGGGCGTGTCGAGCGTGTCGAGCGTGTCGAGCGCGTCCGGGACGGAGCTGGCGGCGGCGACTTCGGGGCCGGAGCTGGTGCGCGCGTCGGTGTCGGATTCGCTGCGGAGGTCCGAATGCGTGCCGACGGCGCAGAGCATGCAGGCGGAGCTGTCGCCGCGGCCCGAGTCGGAGATGAACCGGAATTCGCGGCCGATGCAGTCTGCGCGGGTGTCCGGGCCGGTGGCGGCGGCTTCGCGGATCTCGGGGCCGGTGGTGGCGGCTTCGAGGATCTCGGGACCTGTCCAGGCGGCCAGGTCCTCCGGGCCCGTGCTGGCGGCCCGGCCCGTCGAGCCGGGGCCCGGGGCCGACGACGCGCGGGCGCCGACCTTGCCGCGGGAGATGAGCGGGCCGCGACTGGCCGAGGCGAGCGCCCCCCAGGAGTCGTTGCGGCAGGTCTTGGAGGCCCCGGGGCCGCGCCCCTTGCCGGAGCCGGAGGGTTATCTGCCGACGCTGTTGCAGATCGAAGGCTCGCAGTCGCGGCCCGAGGATCCGCTGGCGGGGGCGCTGGCGGGGGCGCTGGCGAAGCGGCCGGTCGACGTCACGCAGGCGCGGCGGCGGCCGACTGGCGACTATGAGGTACCGCCGCCGACCTTTACCGGGTTCCCAAGCAGCAGCGAGGAGAATGCGTTGTCGTTGCTCGCCGTGCTCGGCATGCGGGACGACGACGCGCCGGCCGAGGGGTCGAAGCCGTCGTGACCCGCGATCTGCGCGTGTCGGCCGGGGCAGTGGTCCGCGTATGTAGTTGACCGGCGAACGCGGACAGTTTTAGGATGGGCGATGTTCGTTCGCCGGCCATACTCCCTGTCCTCGCTCTCTCTTTGCGCTGTGATGTTGCTCGGCGGGTGCGCTGACGACATTGGTACCACCGTCACCGGGGGTAGCAGCGGCACGACGGAGGGGACCACGGCCGACATGCAGACGACGGGGACGCCGACGACGACGGTGACGCCGACGAGCGGTGACACGACCACCGCGGAGGGCACGAGCACTGGCGTCGTGGAGGGCTCGACGAGCACTGGCGCGGTCACGGTGACCGACACGGACGCGACGAGCACCACGGACCCGGACACGAGCACGACGGATCCGGAGACCAGTGGCACGAGCACGGGGAGCGGCACGACCGGAGACACCGATACGGGCGGTGAGTGCGTGCCCGGCGAGGTCAACTGCGATTGTTTGAACGATTCGTGCGTGGGAGAGGCCGTGTGTGTGCAGGATAAGTGCCTGCCGTTCACGGGTCAGTGTGACTTCGAGCTCGACTTCGAGTGCGACGAGGGCACGCTTTGCGAGCCCGGGACCGACCCCTTCGACTGTTGTCCGAGCCAGCAGGACGGCATCTGCGAGGAGCTCGGGATGGGCGGCGTGTGTGCGCCGTACAGTGACTATTACGACTGCGGCTATTGTGTGTTCTCGGGCAACGGCTCCTGTGACGAGCCCGATTTTTGTCCGGTGGGGACGGACACGGACTGCTGCGCGACCGAGCAGAACGGCGTGTGCGAGGAGCAGGGCATGGGCGGCATGTGCGAGGACGGCACGGATTATTACGACTGCGGGTATTGTCCCTTCGAGCAGGACGGAGCTTGCGACGTGCCGGACTTTTGCCCGCCGGATACGGACGTGCAAGATTGCTGCGCGACCCCGGGGGACGCGACCTGCGAGGAGCAGCAGTTTGGGGGCATGTGCGAGGACGGGAGCGACTTCTTCGACTGTGGTTACTGTCCCTTCGAGCAGGACGGATTTTGCGACGCGCCGGACTTTTGCCCGCCGGACACGGACGTGGAAGATTGCTGCGCGACCCCGGAGGATGCGATCTGCGAGGAGATGCAGTTTGGCGGCATGTGCGAGGACGGCAGCGACTTCTTCGACTGTGGGTATTGTCCGTTCGAGCAGGATGGTTTCTGCGACGCGCCGTTCTTCTGCCCGGAGGGCACCGACGAGGCGGATTGCTGCATTACCACCGATGATGGGATCTGCGACGAGCTGGCGCTCGGCGGGACCTGTCCGGACGGCCAGGACTTCTACGACTGCGGGTATTGTCCGTACGAGGACGACCTCGAGTGCGACGTGCCGTTTATTTGCCCCGAGGACACGGACGTCAACGATTGCCAGTAGTCGCCGCGGCGCCGGGGATCCGGCGCAGGGTCTCTTGCACGCGGGCCTGAGCGGCCGGGTCCTTGGCGGCGGCGAGGGCCTGCTGGAGCGCGGCGAGGGCGGTCTTGCGGTCGCCGCTGCGCAGGGCGATCTGGGCGCGTAGCTCGTGGCCTTGCGGGGCCGCGGGTGCGAGCTCGATCGCGCGGGCGACGGCGCGGCGGGCTTTGGCGGGCTCCTGGGCGTCGAGCTGGGCGCGGGCCTCGAGGCGCCAGGCCTCGGCGCTGTCGGGGAGCTGTTTGATCAGCTCGCGGGTGACGCCGGAGGCGAGCTTGATCTGCTCGGTGCGCAGGAACATGGTCACGGCGAGCTCGGCGGCGTCGATGAGCTCGGCGGCGGGGCGGCCCTCGGCCTGCATGCGATGTAGGGCGGCGCGGGCGTGCAGGGCGGCCTGTTTGCGCTGGTGTTGGCGCAGCTCGAGGCGGGCCCAGGCGAGGAACAGGCGGCCGCTGCTGCCGGCGCCGACGGTGTAGATACCGGCGCGCACCAGGGTCTCGGCGGCTTCGTCGTCGTGCTGGGCCATACGCACGCGGACCAGCAAGATCCGGCTGTCGATGTCGGCGGGGTCCTGGGTGATGCGCTGCTCGAGGCGGGTCTGGGCGGCGCGCAGGTTGGCGGCTGTCCCGAGGGACAGGTCGAGGCGAGCGCGGGCGCGGACCAGCGCGGGTGGGTCGGCGCCGAGGGCCTCGGCGGTGCCGATCCACATCTGGACCTCGCGGCCGACGCCCTCGACGAGGCCGCTGTCCTCGTGGTTGGCGAGCACGAGCTCGACGAGGCGCAGGGGGGTCTCGGGGGTGATGCCGGGCTCGTCGACGAGGGTGCGCAGCATGGTCTCGGCGCGGGCGTGCTGGCCGAGGTCGGCGAGGTAGGCGGCGAGGGCCTCGCGGTAGCGCGGCAGGCGGGGGTTGCTGGCGGCGGCTTGCTCATACCAGTCGAGCGCGTTGCGGGTGCCCTCGGGGGCTTCGGCGCGGCGCAGCTTCCAGGCCTGGGCGAGCAGCAGCATGGCCTCGGCGGCGCGCGGCTCGCGTTCGACGGCGCGGGTGAGGGCTTTTTGGGCGGCGCGGAGGTCACGCTGGTCGGGGTCTTGGGCGAGGTGGGCCTCGCCGAGGCCGGTGAAGGCGCGGGGCGCATAGACCTCCTCCTCGGCGAGGCCCTGGAGCTTGCGCAGGGCCATGACTCGGTCGGCGCGCTCGCCGGTGTGCACGGCGACGCGGGCTCTTGCGACCTCGACCTCGACGCGGCCGGGGAGCATGCGGTCGGCGCGGGCGAGCCAGGGGTCGGCCTCCTCGAAGCGGCGCTGTTCGACGAGCGCGAGGCCTTGCAGGTAGGCGACGCGGGGGTGGTCTTGCGGGAGGTTGGCGAGGGCGGCGAGGCCACCCATGATGTCGCCGTCGACCAGCGCGGCCCAGGCTCGGTACACGCCGGCCTCGGGTTCGGGGACCGCGAGCGCGGCGGTCCAGGCCAGCGCGCGCTGGGAGTCACCTGCCTCGAGGGACAGGTCGAGCGCGAGGGTGCGGGCGGCCCGGTCCCACCATGGCAGCAGCGGCCAGGCGGTGTCGATGCGGGCGAGCGCGGCGGCGGCTTCGCCGGTGTGTACATGCACGACGGCGCGGGCGAGCAGGGCGTGGCCGCGGTCGGGCGGCGCGAGGTTTTGCGCGACGTCTTGGCCGAGCAGTTGGTCGGTGAGGTCGGCGACGCCGCTGAATTCGCGGCGCAGGGAGGCGTTCATCAGGGCCTCGTCGGCGGCGAGGCCGAGGTGGGTGCGGGCCGCGGCGCGCACCTGTGCGAGGGTGGCGAGGGCGGCCTCGGGGTCACCGGCGTGCAGTTGCAGGCGGGCGCGCAGGCGGTGGTAGGCGACGGCCTCGGGGACCGCGGCGGAGAGGGCCTCGGCGTCGGCGCGGGCCTGGGCGAGGGTGTCGGAGGTGCCGGCGTCGGTGGCGAGCGCGAGCATGCCGGCGAGCCAGCGGTGATGGTGGGGGGCGAGGGTGCGTGGCGAGCTGAAGCGGCGGGCGTCGGCGAGGGCCTGGCTGGCTTCGGTGGGCGCCGCGTCGCCGAACGCGAGCAGACCCTCGGCGACGCGGAGGTCGCTGCAGGCCTCGCGCTCGCCAGCGATCGCGTCCGCGGCGGCGATCGCAGCGCGGGCGTCGTCGGGGGCCTCGGCGAACTCGGCCCAGCGCTGGGCCCGGGCGAGCGCCTCGGCGGATCGGATGCACTCGCCGTCGGCTGTGGTGAGGAGGTCGGCGGCGGCGGCGAGGTCCGCGGTGGTGCCGCGGTGAAACAGCGCCCGCGCCTGCTCGAAGCTGCGGCCTCGCGCGCGTGAGCCGAGCAGCCAGCCGGTGAACGCGGCGGCCACCGCGAGCGCGCCGATCGTGATCAGCAGGCGGCCGCGGCCGGGCGCGCTGGTTCCGATCGGCTTCATGGCGCGCGCCCGCAGAGGAGGTGCGGCGCGACCACGCCTTGAGTGGGATCGGTGGGGCTCATGCTCGCGGGCGCGAGTGTAACCGTTCACGTCGAACGCACGCAGCCGCCGACGTGTCGCCCGGACCCGAGGAGTGTGGTTGACAGTGGCGTGGCTTTGGTGCTTTGAAGTGACGCTGGGCACCTCCGCGAACTCGCCCTGATCCTCGTCCTGTCCCTCGTCGCGTGTGGAGACGACGGTGGCGCGGGCGAGGCGAGCGCGGGGACCACGGGGACCACGGGTACCGCGGGCACCACCACGGGTGAGGCGAGCACAGGGTCGACCGGGGCCGTGAGCGCCGAGACGGGTGAGCCGACCACGGGCGCGACCGGGACGGGCACGGTGACCACGGACGGGTCCGGGTCGGGTACCACTTCATCGGGCGAGGGCACGACCGGCGACGAGAGCACGGGCGGGCCGGCCGCTCGCGGGCCAGCGTCAGGAACCATGCGTAGCCGTACGGGACCTCCTGCGGCAACTTGCCCTGCTCGATCAGCGACAGCTCGGCCGCGAGACCCACCGGCGTCAGCGCCTGCTGGTGAACCTCTTGCCCGCGGACGCGCGGGCGACGTGGCTCGCCGGGTGGCTGCCGGATGTACCGGTGTTGACGCCGATCGAGATGCCGGCCAAGGCGCACATCAGCGGGCTCAATTTCTCGCGCGCCTGGGGTCTATGGTCATTGTATGGGGCGACCGACGACCTGGCGTACCGCGACCTGTTCCTCGATCACGTGATCACCCACCTCGAGCATCCGCAATACTGGGCCGAAGACTATGGTCAATATGCACACTGGGTCGCGCAATTCGGGGTCTATGCGATCTCGCAGACATATCCGCAGTGAGTCGCTGCTGTGGGCCGCGCTGTGCGGCTGCGGCGGGGTGACCGGCGGCGAGTCGGGGTCGAGCACGGGGCCGACTGTCTCGACATCGGACGCGGGCACTGGCACGGGCGCGACCGGCGGGCCGGCAGCGCGCCGAGCTTCACCTGGGACGCGACGGTCGGCGAGGGCGTCGCGCGCTGGACCGGCGAGGGCGGCGTCAGCGAGGTGGTCTTGCCCGCGCGCATGTTCTCCGGTGGGATCTCCGGGCTGTCTCTCGAGACAGTCGAAGGTCCGCCGGGCGCATGTCACTTCCATGACGAGGGGCGCGGTGAAGTGCGCGTGCGCGTGCCCGTAGGCGCGCAGGTCGAGCTGCGCTTCGCCAGGTGACCGAGCACATGAGGACGTCGCTGTCGCGCTGGCGGCTTGCGCGCTGAGCCGCGACGAGGACCGCGCGGCGACAATTGGGGTTGACGTGACGGTGAGCCTCGTCTTCCATGATCTCCGTGCGCGCCTGGGCTCGTCCTTTACCGACTTCCCTTGGTCTCGCGCTCGCGGTCGCGTGCGCCGGGACGTTCACGCTCGCGAGCTGCCACAAAGAGGCCACCACGACGCCCGACGCGGACGGCGAGTGTACCGGTGCGCGCTGCGTCGAGGAGGCCGAGGCGGCGTTATATTACAAGGACTACGCCAGGGCACGCGGGCCGCTGGCGACGGTCTGCGAGAAGGACGGGTTCGCGTGCTTCCGGCTGGCGGAGCTGCACCAGCACGGTCGCGGCGGTCCGCTGGACCTGGCGAAGGCGGCGTCGCTATATGAGGAGTCGTGCACCAAGGAGTACGGCGAGGGCTGCGAGCGCCGCTATATGTTAGTACAAGAGGGCCACGGCGGACCGGAGGTCGAGCTGGACTTCGCGCTCAAGGCGTGCGACGGCGGTCGCCCCAAGGGCTGCATGCATTTGGCGGAGCAGATCGCCGCGGGGCGTGGGGTGGAGCGCGACGCCGCTCAGGTCGCGAAGGCCTACGAGAAGGCGTGCGGGCTCGGTGACACCGACGGCTGCGTCGGCGCGGGCGAGCTGCTCTCGGACCCCGAGGGTCCGGCGGACGCCAAGGTCAAGGGGCTCGCGCAGTTCGTGAAGGCCTGCGTCGGCCACAATGGTTACGGTTGTCTGCGCGTCGGCGTGGCATTTCACGAGGGCATCGGGACCCCACGCGACCTCGAGCGGGCCAAGGCACACTTCGTGCGCGCGTGCGAGTGGTCGGACAAGGACGGCTGCCACGCGGCGGAGCAAATGGCGGCGTCCGCCGGCTCACCGATCTCGCTCGAGCTGTCGACGAAGGCGGCGGAGATGGACGAGGGCGGGCTCGCGGCGCGCGAGGTGTCGTGCCGGATGAGCGAGCGCGGCCTGCCAGCGCTGAGCAAGGCGCTCGCCGCGGTCGCGCGGATCAAGGACAAGCTCGACGGCTGCGCGAAGGGTGGGGCGGCGGTCGAGGTGAGCTGGGACTTCGCGGACGGCGAGGTGCAGGCGGCGCGGGTGACCGGCAAGGCGGCGAAGAAGCTGGTCCAGTGCGTCGGCTGGACGATGCGCAAGGCGAAGCTGCGCGGGGCAGGCACCTGCGACGCGGTGCTGCTGCTGGGCGACCCGGACGGCGCCGCGAAGTCGCTGGCGGATCGCGCGAGCAAGCCCAAAGACGACGGGCGTAAGCACATTCGCATCAGCGCCGAAGACGAGTGAACGGCGCGACCGTCGAGCTCCGGTGCATGCTCGCGGCCGGCTGACGCGGTCGAGGATCAAACGTCGAACGCGCGGCCTCCGAAGCCGGGTCGGGCGAGGATCTCCCGCGCCAGACGATCGCTGAAGCGGGCCCCCTCGCGGGCGTACGTCGCGGCCTCCTGCGCGTCGAGGTGGACCCGCACAGCCGACATGGCGATGCCGCCGACCACCACTTCGATGAGCAGGGCCCCGCTCGCCTCGCGCAGGACACGATAGAGGAGCGGGCTCTGGTAGAGGACCTGCTCCTCGCTCACGGGATCTCCGTGACGACCGCCTGGGCCACCGGTGCGTTGATGACCATCACCTCGGGCACGTTGCCGGAGGTGTAGCCGCCGAACTTGAAGCAGTCCTTGTCCTCCGCGGTCGCGCACTTCCACACGCCTGGATCGCTCTCCATGGGCAGGCGCACGCAACTGCCCGCCGCGTCCAGGTCGAGCGTCATCATACGCAGCGGCCCCTCGAAGTTCTTCGCGGGCAGGCCGAGCGCCTGCCCGAGCACCGCGGCATCGTGCGTGGCGCCGGTCCTCGACTTCTCCACGGCGCTCTCGATGACGGCGGTCGGCGCGGCGAACAGGTAGCAGCCGCTGTCGTCACAGCGCCCGAAATTCGTGGCGCCCGACTTCACGACGTAGGTCTCGTATGGGTCCTGCTTCATCAGCCACGACACCTTTCCGTCCGGAAAATTCTTCCCCAGGTGCTGCTCGATGCTCCACGGCTTGGCCAACAGATCGGCTTGCGCGGAGAGCTCGGCCTGCCGGGTGTCGCAAGTACTCACCGCGGCGGGCTCCGGCGGCGTGGCGGTGGGCTCCGCCTGGGTGGCTCCGGCGGGCTCCGGCGGCGTGGCGGTGGTGGGCTTGTCACAGCCGACCGCGAGCAGGGCGACGAACAGGAAATCGCGAACCGAGCGCATTATTTGAGATCCTTGCTGGAGTGGACGAACACGGCGCAGGATAGTCCAGACGACCCTACCGGGTCACGGCCCCGGCGAGCTGGCTGCGAACGCGCTCGGCCGAAGCTCTCGGGTCATCGCGGTGAGCGTCGTAGCAGGGGGCGGTTCGCGTCGACGGTTCACGCCGGTTCGCGCGCGACCTCTTGTGGCGCTCCGCCGGAGCGCGAGGTTTCGGGGTAGCCTGGGCCGGCGATGTCGGCCATCGAACCCCCGGACGAGCCCACCGAGGCCGCGGCCGCGCCGCACAAGATCGGGCGCTACGTCGTGCTCGGCGAGGTCGGGACCGGGGCGATGGGGGTCGTACTCGCGGTCTACGATCCCGATCTCGATCGCAAGGTGGCCCTCAAGGTGCTGCGTGAGGGCGCGATGGGCGGGTCGCAGGGGGCGACTCGCATGCGCCGCGAGGCGCAGGCGATGGCCAAGCTGTCGCACCCCAATGTCGCCCAGGTCTATGAGGTCGCCGAGGCCCACGGCCGGCTGTATCTCGCGCTGGAATTCATCGCCGGCAGCACGCTGCGGGCCTGGGCCGCCGCGGGGCCGCGGTCGTGGCGCGAGGTGCTGCGCGTGTACGTCGAGGCCGGGCGCGGGCTGGCGGCGGCCCACGCAGCGGGGCTGCTGCACCGCGACTTCAAGCCTGACAACGTGATGATCGACGGTGGCGGGCGGGTGCGTGTGCTCGACTTCGGTCTGTCGCGCGCGGACGCCTCGCGGGAGCCGTCGGCGAGCGGCTCGGACGTCTGGCATATCACCGCGGCGGGCAGCCTGATCGGGACGCCGGCGTACATGTCCCCGGAGCAGCACCGCCGCGAGGCGGCCGACGCCCGCAGCGATCAGTTCGGCTTCTGCGTGTCGCTGTGGGAGGCGTTGCAAGGCGCGCGGCCGTTCGCCGGGGACACCCGCCAGGAGATCGCCAGCAACGCCAACAAGGGTCGCATGAGCGAGCACCCGCGTAACAGCGAGGTGCCGCAGTGGGTCTCGCGGATCGTCGAGCGCGGGTTGGCGACCGACCCCGACCTGCGCTGGCCGACGATGGACGCGCTGCTCGCCGCGCTCGCGCACGACCCACTACGCGCGCGCAAGCGGAGGATCGCAGCGGTGATGGGGATCGCAGGGATCGCGGGGGCCGGTTATGGACTGGCCGTGTATCAGGTGGCGCAGGCGCAGGTGTGCAGCGGCGGCGCGGAGGACCTGCTCGGGGTCTGGGACGACACCCGCAGGGACGAGCTGACGCGCACGATCGAGGCGATCGATGTGCCCTACGCCGGGCGCGCGCTGGCGGCGACGACCCAGCACCTCGATGCATTCGCGGCGCAGTGGGTGGCCGCGCAGCAGGGGTCGTGCGAGGCGCATCGGCGCGGGCAGTTGTCGTCGGGGCTGTTCGACCGACGCATGACCTGCCTGCGCCAGCGCCGGGCCGAGCTGGGGGCGACCGTCGAGGTGCTCGGGCAGACGACCCGCGAGAGCGTCGCCAACGTGGTCGACACGGCGAACGGCTTGCAGCCGATCGCCGCATGTGAGGACGACGCGCGACTGCTGGCGGACGTGCCGTTGCCGGCCGAGCCTGAGCGTGCCTCGCGGGTCGAGGCGGCGCGTGAGCGGCTGGCGCGTGGCCAGGCGCTCGAGCGCAGCGGACGACACACGGAGGCGCTCGCGGGGGTGACGGCGATGATCAGCGAGGCCGAGGCGCTCGAGTATCTGCCGCATCTGGCCGAGGTCGAGCTGCTGGCTGGTCGGCTGTATATGGGCACGGAGCAGGTCTCACAGGCCGCGATGCACCTCGACCTGGCGCTGCGTCTTGGGCTCGAGGCGAGGACCGACGAGATCGCCGCCGAGGCGCTGGCGGTCGAGATCTTCGTGCTCGGGTTCCGGGAGCGGCGACCGCTCGAGGCGCTGGCCCGGGTGCCGCTGGCGTGGTCACTGGTGCGGCGCGCTGGCAACCAGCCGCGGCTGTCCGCGCTGCTGTACAACAACGTGGCGGCCATCCACTCTGAGTTCGGCGAGCTGTCGCAGAGCGTCGCCGAGTACGAGGCGAGTCTGGCGCTGCTGCTGAAGCACGCCCCGGAGGACTCGCTGCGCTGGGCGGTGGTCAACAACCTCGGCAACGTGTTCAACGCGATGGGCCAGCATGACCGCGCCCGAACACTCGCAGAGGACGGGCTGCTGCAGATCACGACGCGCCTCGATACATGCCATCCGGCCGCGGCGGGTCTGCACGTCGTGCTCGCCGCGAGCGAGGCGGCAGGCGGCCACTTCACCCGGTCCATCGCTGAATATGAGCAGGCGATGGCTTGCATCGGTGAGGAGTATCCGGGCTACGCCATGGTCGCCCTCGGCGAGATGGCCGAGGTCTACCTGCGCACCGGGGACGACACACGGGCCCGGAGCTGCTTCGACCGCATCGACGCGCTGGTCAGTCGACTCCCCGAGGCGGGGCGGCTGCCGCTCGATTCCGACCTCGTGCGTGTCGACCTCGAGCTTCGCACCGGGCGGTTCGCCGAGGCGAAGCAAAGGCTCGCGGACCTCAAGGGCCGCGCCGAGGCGGCGATGGGACCCGAGGGCCCCGAGCTTTTCGGCATCCATACGCGGCTCGCCCTGCTCGCGCTCCTCGAGGAGGACGCCAGCGCGATCGAACACATCGAACGGGCTGCGCGGTGGGTCGATCTCGAGGTCCCCGCGAAGGCGCGGGGGCTGTATTTTTTCACCCACGCGCGGGTGCTGCACGCGCTCGGCCGTGACCCGCAGGCGATCGCGGCGCAGGCCGAGCAGGCGCTCGTCGCCTATCGGGCGGCGGGTCCGGGATACGCCGTGCAGGTCACCGAGATCGCGGACTGGCTGGCGGCGCGGCCCTGAAGCGGCGAGAGCCGCCCCTGCATCGCAGGGACGGCTCGTCGCGCGGGCGCCCGAGGCTCAGTTCGGGTTGATCGCGCAGGTGTTGCTGCAGCCGTCGCTGTTGATCTGGTTGCCGTCGTCGCAGGCCTCGGTCTGGCCGTTGCCGTTGGGCTTCTGGGTGATGCCGTCGCCGCACTTGGTCTTGATGCAGGCGTTGCAGGTGTCGGTGTTGACGTTGTTGCCGTCGTCGCAGGTCTCCGGGAAGTTGGCCCCGTTGAGGTTCTGGATCAGCATGTCGCCGCAGAAGGTCGGCTTGCAGGCGTTGCACTTGTCGGTCTTGGTGTTGTTGCCGTCGTCGCAGGTCTCCGCGAAGTTGCTGCCGTTGGGGTTCTGGACGACGTTGTCGCCGCAGGTCGTCGGCTGGCACAGGAGGTTGCAGGTCTTGTTGTTGGCGTTGTTGGGGCCGTTGTCGCAGCCCTCCGGCGGCTGCACGAAGCCGTCGCCGCAGATCTTCACGCGGCAGGTGTTGGTGCAGTTGTCCTCGTTGACGTTGTTGCCGTCGTCGCAGTCCTCGATCTGGTTGGCGCCGTTGGGCTTCTGGACCACGGCGTCGCCGCACTTGGTCGGCAAGCAGGCGGTGTTGCACAAGTCGGTGTTGAGCTGGTTGCCGTCGTCGCAGGTCTCGCCGGGCTGCTTGAAGCCGTCGCCGCACTTGGCCAGCTTGCAGTCGGTGCAGGTGTCGGTGTTGACGTTGTTGCCGTCGTCGCACTCCTCGACGCCCATGTAGACGAAGGTGTCGCCGCAGATGTTGGGCTTGCACGCGGTGGTGCAGGCCTTGTTGTTGCCGTTGTTCGGGCCGTCGTCGCAGCCCTCGCCGGGCTGCTTGAAGCCGTCGCCGCACTTGGGGACCAGGCAGGCGAGGGTGCACTGGCCGAGGTTGTTGTTGTTCGGGCCGAGGTCGCACTCCTCGCCGGGCTGCTTGAAGCCGTCGCCGCAGCCGGCCTGCTTGCAGACGTTGGTGCAACTGTCGAGGTTGCTGAGGTTGCCGTCGTCGCAGGCCTCGCCGGGCCCGACGAAGCCGTCGCCGCAGATCGCCTTCTTGCAGGCGAGCGTGCAGTTGCCGGTGTTCGAGTTGTTGTTGCCGTCGTCGCACTGCTCGACGCCGATCTGGACGAAGCCGTCGCCGCAGTCGGCCTGCTTGCACTGGAGCGTACACGCGCCGTTGTTGTCGTTGTCCGCGCCCTCGTCGCAGTCCTCGCCCTTGGAGAACTGGACGTAGCCGTCGCCGCAAGCCGGCGCGAGGCACTTGTCGGTGCAGGCGTCGTCGTTGTTGCCGTTCTTGCCGTCGTCGCACTGCTCGCCGGGGTCGACGATCTTGTTGCCGCACTCCTCGAGCACGCAGAAGGCCGAGCAGCCGTCGCCGCCCTGGGAGTTGCCGTCGTCGCAGGCCTCGTCGGGCTTCTTGTCGCCGTCGCCGCAGACGTTGAGCTTGCACATCGCGTTGCACGGCTTGCCGGGGCCGTTGTTGGCGCCGAGGTCACACTGCTCGGTGCCGCCGTCGGTGAACACGAAGGCGTCGCCGCACTTGGCGAGCAGGCAGCCGAGGGTGCACTGGCCGGTGTTGGAGTTGTTGTTGCCCTCGTCGCACTCCTCGCCGACGCCGGCCTGCTTGAAGCCGTCGCCGCAGATCGCGGCGGTGCAGTTGTTGGTGCAGGCGTCGTCGTCGACCTCGTTGCCGTCGTCACACTGCTCGGTCGCCGCGACCAGGCCGTCGCCGCAGTCCTTGGCCTTGCAGGTGTTGGTGCACTCGTCGGTGTCGTCGAGGTTGCCGTCGTCGCAGCCCTCGCCGGGGCCGACCAGTCCGTCACCACAAACAGCCGGCTGGCAGTCGAGCTTGCACGAGGCGTTGTCGCCGTTGTCGGGGCCGTTGTCGCAGGCCTCGGTCGGGCCCTGGTCGTTGTCGCCGCACACGTTGTCGGTGCAGTCGAGCTTGCACGCCTGGCCGGGGCCGTTGTCGCCGCCGTTGTCACACTGCTCGCCCGGGTCGAGGATGTTGTCCCCGCAGCCGCCGCCGCCGATGCCGGTGGTGGTGCTCGGGTCGCTGCTCATCGAGATGCCCTCGCTCATGCCGCCGACGGTCACGGTGTCGGTGGCGGAGGCGGAGTCCGAGTTGCTGCCGCCGCCTTCGGTGTCGCTGGCCGACATGCTGGCGGAGGCGCTGGTGGTCGGGACATCCGGGCCGGTGCTGGCGGGGTCGGTGCTCGACTGGCTGGCGCCGGCGCTGGCGCTGACGCTGGTCCCGTTATTGTCGCCGCAGCCGGCGAGTACGGCCGCGAGGGCGACGACAGAGGCAAGGTTGATTAGGGTAAGTGGTTTCATCGCCATTGTGAGACCTGTCTAGCTGGTACGATCGAGGAGTAGTGAACCAAGAAATATAGTGCCCGCTTGCGCGGGCATTGGGGCGGCTAAGTGGGGGGCGCGAAGTCGCGCCCCGGCCGATCGACCTGGATCCACCACGGACAGGGATCGGCGGCCCGTGGTTGGCGAACGCGGGCTCGTCGGTCGGCTCAGAAGCGGGTCGGGGGCGGTGCTGCGCCCGGCTGGATCGGGGGCGGCGGGGTGTACGTGCCGCCGCTCGGGGCGGACTTGCCCGGGGTCGCCGGCGCCAGGCGAGCGCCCGGTCCGGCCTTGGCCAGCGGACCGTCGAGCGTGCCGAGGTCGACGAAGGCGCCGTCCTTCATGATCACGAACGGGTGCTCCTTGAAGCGAAGCTGGCCGAGGCCGTCGTGCTCGATGACCTCGAGCTTGCCCATGCCGTAGCCCATGGGTCCGCGCGAGTAGTAGTGACCCTGCAATACGTAGGGGTACGCGCTGGCCTGCATCGGCACGGTGAAGCACTCGGGGCCGTAGCCGGTCGTGACGTCGGCGTAGAGCTCGCCGCCGGACGGGAGGCTGCGGTTGCTGTAGTAGGCGTGGCCGCCGCGGCCGTCATAGATGTGGAAGTCGACGTCGTTGGCGTCGGTCTCCCAGTTGAGGACGAAGCGCAGCGAGGGGGTGTTGTCGGGGGTGACGTTGGCGCGGGCGAGCTCGGCGCGGATGGTCTTCTCGTCCATCGGGCGCTCGGCGAGCCAGGCGGCGGCGATCAGGCGCAGGTCCTCGGCGAGGATGCGCTCGACGCCGGCGAAGCGGCCCCACGGGTAGGACTGCTGTGAACCAAGCAGCGCCGCGGCGAAGGCCTCGGCGTGGCGGCCGGACTTGAGCAACGCGAAGGCGTAGAGGCGGTGACTCGAGGGATGGTCGGGCCGCTGCAGGGCGGCCTGGGCGAAGGTGTCGACCGCGAGGGTGAGCCCGACCGGTCCGAGCGACTCGAGCCGCTCGCCGGCCATGCGACGGATGTCGGCGCGGCCGGGGAACAGGTCGATGAGCGAGCCGTACGCGCGGGCAGCCAGTTGCATGTCGCCGCTGGCCTCCGCGGCCTCGCCGAGGGCGAGTAGCGCGAGCTCGTCGCCGGGGCTCTGCTCGCGCCACAACCACGCCTCGCGCAGGGCGCCGCCCTGGTTGTTCTGATCGACCTGCTGCATGACGATCGCGTAGCGGCCGTCGTAGGCGTCGGTCTTGCGCGGGTGCTCGATCGGCCGCGGGGGCGCGGGTGGGGCGATCGTCGGGAGATCGATCGGATGGGGCATCCGGCGGCCCGCGCTGACGCTGCGCTTGCGCATGGGCGCGTCGTCGTCGGCCTTGTCCTCTTCCATGTCACGCTCGACCGTGATCGGCTCGGGCCGGGGCTCGTCGGGCGGGCGCATGCTCGGCGCGGCCTGGGGCGCGGGCGCGGTGGGGTCGCGGGCGAGGCTGTCGCTGGCGCCCTGCTCCCGCGCGCCACCGATGGCGCCGTCGCTCGGTGCACCGCTGTCGCCGCCCCGGGGGCCCATCGCTGCGCTGCCGGGGACGCTCTTGGTGTCGAGGCCGCCGAGCTCGCGCTCGGCCCGCGGTTCGTTGGCGCTGGCGCCCGTGGCCGGGGCCTCCTTCGCGTCCTTGTCGGCGCCCTCGCCGAACAGGCCCTTGAGCAGCGGGCGGTCGGCGGCCGGCTCGACGCGGGCGATCATATTGTTGTTGTTCTTGACCGGCATGCGGCTGCGGTCGATCGTCGTGATGCCGGCGGGTCCGACGGTGAGGATCTCGGCGAGGGCGGTGCGGTCGATGCCGAAGCGCACGTAGTCGTTCTCGGTCTCGAGCACGAGCAGGGCGGTGTAGTCGGAGAGCACGCGGTACTTGACCGAGAGGTCGAGGATCTGCTTTTGCATCTCGGCCTTGCCGGCGGCGCTGCCGTCGAGCGCGGCGCTCAGGCGATCGATGTTGGCCTTGACCCACGCGCGCTCGAGCAGCGGGCGCTCGGAGGTCTTGAGCGGCACGTCGCGCGAGCCCTCACCGGCGGCGCCGAACTCGACGTGCATGGCGACGTCCGGGGGTAAATCGGCGAAGATCATGACCTGGTCGCCGGGCTGCACGGCGTCGAGGGTCTGCGGCCACACCCAGGTCGCGCCCGGGACGCGCACGGCGAGGTCGCTGCGGGTCGCACGGACCAGCCGCGAGGCGAGCAGCGGGGCGGGCAGGCGGGCGTTGATGACGATGCCGTCGCGCTCGAGCTGGCCGCCGGTGATCTGCTTGAGCGAGATCTCGTCCTGGACGCCGCCGTCGACCACGGCGTCGATGCGGCGCACGCCGGCCTTGCCGAGCGCGCTGGCGGCGGCGCGGAGCTTGTCGCGGTCGGTGTCACCGGCGGTGGCGATGCCGTCGCTGACGACGATGAGTCGCTCGTGCTTGCTGGGGTTGTCGGCGACGTACTTGAGCGCGCCGGCGAGGTCGGAGGCGCCGAGGGCGTTGCGCTTGAGGATCGCCTGCTGGGCGTCGGCGCTGAAGCTGCTGGCCTTGCCGGTGAACACCGGCTCGACGGTCTGGTCGAAGCAGAGCACGCGCAGCTCGAAGTCGTTGCCGGTGGCGGCGCGCAGCTCCTCGATGATCTTGCCGAGGCGCGAGACCTGGCCCTTGAAGTCGATGGCCCGTGAGGCGCTGGTGTCGAACAGCAGGGTGACGCCGGAGATGGATTCCTGCGGGAGCTTGATGTCGGGGGCGACGCGGGCGATGGCGAGTCGGTCGTAGCGCAGGCCGACCTCGGCGCTGCGGCGCGCGGTGGCCAGCTCGAGGTCCTTTTGCGGCATGAAGTTCTTCTCCCGCAGGCTCAGGTGCTCGGGCCCCGCGGCGCGCGGCACGACGACGTCGACGCCGAGGTCGTCGAGCTTGGGCAGGCCGCGCAGGTGCAGGCGGTAGGGCTCGCTGTTGCTGGTCAGGGTCTCGGAGTAGGAGACGATGATCTCCTTGACCCCGTTGGCGGGGATCGGGAACACACGGGCGCTGAAGCGGTTGCCGGCGTTCTTCTCGAGCAGGGCGGGGTCCTGGCGGCGGTGCAGGGCGTCCTCGTAGGCGCGGCGGGCGGCCTGCAGCTCGACGACCTCGGCCTCCATCCACTCGTTGTTGATCTTCATGGCGAAGCGCGAGATGGCGGCGCCGGGCGGCAGTGTGATCTCGAAGCGGCCCTCGATCACGCGGGCCTCGGGGTTGCGAAACACCATGGTGAGCTCGGTGAAGGCGAGCGGGTCGTCGACGACGGCGCGGGCGTCGAGCGAGAGCAACTGGAGGCCGATGCCCTCGCTGGAGGTGAGCGAGAAGGGAGCGACGACGTCGCCGGCGGCCTCGGGCTCGCGCCACTCGAGGGTGCATTCGCCGGTGGTCTCGCCGGCGATATCGCCGCGGGGAGGCTTCGCGGTGCAGGATAGAGAGGCGAGGGTGACGAGGCTCAGGGCGACGACGGAGAGGATGCGGGGCATGAAGGCTCCAGGCTCGCGAGCGTAGCGGGATCGGGGCTCGCGGGGGCCCCCACAACGCGGAGATCCAGCGAAAGGTTTTGGCGCATGGTCGCGCGTCGACGATTCGTAGGCCCGTGAAACGACGTGCAGGCGGGGTGTAAGCGGGCCGCCGCTCACAGCGTTCGCAGGGTCTCGAGCACGTCGGGCGCCTCGTCGACGTTAAGGTCGGGGAGCTCGGTCTGCCAGGGGATGATGGATGGCCACGGCTTGTCGACCTCCCACCACCCGGCGACCGCGACCATCGCCGAGATCCGGGCACCGCGTGGGCGCGAGGCGAGGGCGTGCAGGGTGGCCTGGCAGCCGACGCTGTGCGCGAGCACGACGGTGTCGGCGAGCTGGGCGGGGTCGTCGCCCAGCGCCGCGGAGATCGCAGGCGGCCAGGTATCGAGACGCGGGAGCTCGGGCTCGGGCAGGTCGAGGGCGACGACGGGCTCGAAGGGCCGCGTGGGCTCGGCCGCGAGGGCGCGCGCGAGCCACGGGTAAAAGTCAGAGCCGGAGTGACCCGCCCAGCGCGGGACGATGACGAGACGACGCGACATCGCCGGTCAGTGTACCTGCACAGGCGCGCGGGCGGGTGCTAGCGTGCGGGGGTATGACGGCGCAGGCGCTCGCGCGCGCGCTCGCGGCCGTGGCCCGCGGGCTGCGACGTGCGCTGCAGACCCGGCTGCGCGCGGAGCAGGCGGCGGGCGCGGGGGAGGTGTTCGCGTTGCGTATTGAGGTGGCGCGGACGCTGGTCGACCTGGGCGAGCGCGAGTTCGCGGACGCGTGGGCGCAGACGCTGGTGTATCTGCTGCTGGCGGCGCGCTGGCTGGAACCGGGGCGCGACCCGGCGGAGCACTTGCCGGCGCGGTTGGCCGTGTGCGACGCGCGGCTGGCCGAGTTGGTGGCCCGGCTGCTGCGGCTCGGTGAGGTGCAGGCGCTGCAGCGTGCGCTCCACGGGGTGACGCTGGTCGGCGCCGAGGCGGACGACCCGGTGATGCATTTTTACGAGGCGTTCCTGGGGGCCTACGATCCCCGGCTGCGGGCGGCGCGGGGGGTGTACTTCACGCCGGCGCCGGTGGTCGCCTATCTGGTCGAGACGACGGACGCTGCCTTGCGCGACAGGCTCGGGCTGACGGACGGGCTGGCAGACGCGGAGCCCTGGGGCGCATACGCGGCGAGGCGCGGGCTGGAGCTGCCGCCGGGCGTCGATCCAACCTGCCCCTTCGTACAGGTGGTCGATCCGGCGGCCGGCACCGGCACGTTCGTGATCGCGGTGATCCGCAGGGCGCACGCGACGATGCTGGCGCGGTGGGGCGGGGATCCGGCGGCGTGGTCGGACTATGCGCGGGAGCGGCTGCTGCCGCGGCTGCATGGGGTCGAGCGGATGGTCGCGCCGTGGGCGATCTCCGTGCTGCGGCTGTCGATGCTGTTGACGGAGACGGGCGTACGAGGAGCGATCGAGGCGCCGGTGTTCATGCTCGGCGATACCCTGGCGGGGCCCGATGTGGTGGCGACGCCGATCAGCGTGGTGCTCGGCAACCCGCCCTACGAGCGCGAGAAGCCGCAGACGCCGGGCGGCGGGTGGATCCGCGAGGGGGCGGGGCGCTCGCTGCTCGCCGACTTCGTCGAGCCGGCGCGCGCGGCCGGGGCCGGCGCGCACGTGAAGAATCTCTATAATTTGTATGTGTATTTCTGGCGCTGGGCCTGCTGGCAGGTGTTCGAGCGGCGCCCGCGGGCGCCCGGCGTGGTCGCAATGGTGACGGGCGCGAGCTTCCTGCGTGGGCCGGGTTTTATTGGGATGCGCACGCATCTGCGTCGCTGCGCCCCGCAGATCCACGTGCTCGACCTCGAGGGCGATCGCCGCGGAGCCAACGTCAGCGGCAATGTGTTCGCGGTGTCGGTGCCGGTCGCGGCGACGACCCTGGTGCGTGGAGAGATGTCTCTTGGGACATGTGTTGACATTTATCGCGCGCAGGGCGGCGCGGCCGAGAAGCTGGAGCTGTGCGCGCATACACGGGCGCTGGCGCAGCTCGAGTGGACACGGGTACACGGAGAAGCTGGCGCGGCGTGGATCGCAGACGAGGCGGGCGCGGGGTTTCTCGCGTGGCCGCGGCTGGTCGACCTGTTCCCGTGGCAACACTCGGGCGCGCAGTGGAAACGGACCTGGCCGATCGCCAGCGCGCCGGAGGTGCTGGCGCGCCGCTGGCAGGCGCTGGTCGCCAGCGAGGCGCGTGGCGAGCTGTTCCATGAGACTCGAGATCGCAGCGTCGAGGGGCGCTATCCGCCGCTGCGAAGCCCGGGGCTCGGGCTCGGGCTCGGGGCGGCGACGGAGGAGCCGATCGCAGCGGCGACCGTGCAGCCGCCGGTGCGGCGTTACGGGTTTCGTGCGCTCGACCGGCGATACTGCCTCGCCGACGCGCGGCTCGGGGACTTCCTGCGGCCGACGTTGTGGTGGGTCGCGGGGCCGCGGCAGGTGTATCTGACGTCATTGTTGACGGGAGCGCTCGGGCCGGGGCCGGCGGCGATGGTCAGCGCCGAGGTGCCCGACCTGCACCACTTCTGCGGGCGCGGCGGCAAGGATGTCATCCCGCTGTGGCGCGACGTGGCCGGCGAGCAGGCGAATATCGCGGCCGGCGCGCTGGCTGTGTTGCGTGGGTGGCATGGCGATCGGACGTGTGCGGAGGATGTGTTCGCCTACGCATATGCGCTGCTGTCGGCGCCCGGATACACCCTGCGATTCGCGGCGCAGCTACGGGGTAGCGGGCCACGGATCCCGCTGACGCGCGACGCGGCGCTGTGGGCCGGGACGGTCGCGCTGGGGCGGCGGGCGATCGCATTGCACACCTTCGCGGCGGGTGCGTCGGGAGCGGCGCGATGTGTGCAAGCGCCGGAGCGCCCGCCGACGGCGGTGCGGTATGTCGATGGTGCGATCCGGCTGGTTGTCGGAGAGACCTGCGTCGGAGAATTCGCGCCGGTGCCCGCGGCGGCGTGGGAATATGCGCTGTCGGGATATCGTCCGGTGCCAGGGTGGATCTCCGGACGACTGGCAGGCGGGGCCGGGCGCAGGTCCTCGCGGCTCGACGCGATCCGCTGCGAAGCGTGGACACCGGGGACCAGTGACGAATTGCTCGAGCTGCTGTGGATCGTCGAGGCGACGCTGGCGCTGGGACCGGCGCTCGACGAGGCCCTCGAAAAGGTCTGTGCCGGGCCGTGCGGGCTGGCGAGCGAGCTGCCAGCGCCATCGCAGGCGGAGCGGCGCGAGCCGGAGTTGCCGCGACGAGCGGAATAGAGGCGGGCGGGTTTGGGTACGGTGAATATGAGCGTCCCTGCGTGGCGAGCGTGCGCATGCGGTGGCCCTGCGGCTGGTCTGGATGGCGGAGCAGCGCGTGGGTGCTGCTGTGGTCGAGGGGAGGACAGAGATCACCGAGCAACGCGACCGGCTGATGGGGGACAATGTCCGGTGGATCTCCGAGCAGGTGCCAAATGCGCGGATCGTGGTGATCGCACACAATGGACTCGCGCGTGGGCACGGGCGAATGCCCAATGGAAGGATGAGTCAGGGGCCGGTGATGGGGATCGAGCTGAGTCGAACCTTTGGCGACGAATATGTCGCGGTGCATACATCGTTCGATCACGGCAGCTTCCTCGCATATCATACGCGCAGCTCGCTCGCGGCGCGCTGGCCTCGGATCCGCGGGCTGCGCAGCTTTTCGGTCGACCCGGCGCCGAAGGGGACGCTGGAGGCGAGGCTGCGTGAGCCCGGGGTCTATGTGCTGGATGTTCGGACTGCAGGGGTCGGTGAGGGGGCACTGGCGCGGTATCTACGGACGGAGCACTGGGCAGGCTGGCACACCTTCGCCTGGCGGTCGCCGGTCGGCATGCCGGCGCCGGAGCGCATCATCACCGCGGTCGCGGCGGCGGCCTCGGTGCCCTTCTCGTCGACGGCGACGAAGGCCTTGTGAAAGGCCTCGGACAGGACGATCTGGTCGGCGCGTGGGGCCATGCCGGTGAAGTCGGCGGTGGCGGGGTCGAAGGCGGTGCGCAGGCCGAGCTGCTGGAGGACCCCGGACAGGCGCAGACCCTCGCCGGGCTCGATCTTGAAGCGCGGCAGCTTGACGGCGACCGGCTCGTCACGAAGGTCGGAGGTCCATGCGGCGAGGGACTCGGCGGTGAGCGCCTTCTCGACGGCGGCGAGGCGTGCCCGGGCCGCAGGCCAGCAGGGTCAGGGCGGCGAGGGACGACAGGGCGAGGGACCGGCGAGGCGTGCGCACGGCCCGGTTTACCCCGCCGGGCGAGCGGTGAGAAGCCGGGACACCACGCGCTGTGACCTGCGAGGCGTCGACATGGAGGTCGGGCACCCGCGCAGACCGTGGAGATGGGCGCCGAGCCACAAAACTCAGCGAGCGCGCAACGGTGCCGGCAAGTGAGCGCGCCGCTTGAACGCGGGCGTGGGTCTGCGTACCATGGGCGGTCATGCGTACCCTGCTTCTGTGTCTCGGTCTTGGCGCCAGCGTGGCGGTAGTGGTGGCGGCGTGTGGCGGCGAGGAGGGCGTGGATTGCGAGTGCGACGCGGTCGGCTGCTTCGCGGCGATGTGCACCAAGACGGCCTTCGTGCTGGCCGAGCCGATGGCCACCAACTTCGGCGGCGTGAGTGCGGTCGACCAAATGTGCGCGCAGCAAGCCGCGGCCGCCGGGCTGCCCGGGACCTACCTCGCATGGCTGGCCCAGGACAGCGGAGGCCCGGCGGACCGCTTCTCGCAATCTACGGTGCCCTACACGCTGCCCGACGGCACGATGCTGGCGGCCGACTGGGAGGTGCTCACGAGCACGGGCCCGACCTCGCCGATCGACATGACCGCGGCCGGGACCAAGGTGGAAGCAGCCGATGATGACCACGTGTGGACGGGGACGGACCGCGCGGGCGAGGCCAATGACTTCAATACCGCGTCGAACTATTGCTCGGGCTGGAGCCGCAACAACATCATGGACTTCGTGGTAGTCGGGTTCCTGCGGCAGCGCGGCAAGGTCGGCGACTGGGCGCTGGGGAACCTGGTGCCGTGTACGGGGCAGGGATATGTGTACTGTTTTCAACAGTGAGGTAATGGCTAATTGACCCTTCGTGTGTGAGCGGGCCACCTGGCCGCGGTGCTCGACTGGCACGACGCGCGTGAGGCTGAGCTGCGGCGCGCGCTGGGGCAGTCACCTCGCCACGAAGATACCGG
>Ga0105046_10003637_pt1 | contig 24491 bp, 24 predicted proteins | sample MAT03_FD_78385 | JGI IMG/M metagenome (GOLD analysis project Ga0105046, IMG submission 78385) | Freshwater microbial communities from Lake Fryxell liftoff mats and glacier meltwater in Antarctica - MAT-03 (megahit assembly) | ecosystem: Environmental > Aquatic > Freshwater > Ice > Liftoff...
GAAAGCCAAGACGGCTGCCGGCGCGGAGCTCGCAAAACAGCAGCAAGCCAAAGCTGAGGATCGTGTCGCCTCGCAGTATTTCGCGAATATGAAGGCCATGGGCAAGTCGGTGCCGCCGCCGCAAACGGCTGCGGCAGCGCCGCCTGCACCACCGGCGCCTGCGGCCACGGCCGCGGTGCCCGGAGCGCCCAAGAAGTAGCGCGACATACAGCACCAAGGAGTTGATACGGGGGCGGCAACGCTCCTGTTTTTTTCCACCTGGCGACGGCAGCGACGTGCCGTTGGCCGTGTAGGCGAGGCTTCAGCCTCGCAGGTACGGTGCCGTGCATTGAACCCGCGAGGCTGAAGTCCCGCCTACAGGGCATTGCGACGTTGGTTTGCGACGTTGGTTCGCGACGTCGGTTTCCGGCGTTGGATTGCGACGTTGGTTCTGCCCGGCCTAGCCGCTCGCGCTATAATCTCGGGCTTGCCGGAGAGCTGGCCGAGTGGTCGAAGGCACTTGACTCGAAATCAAGCAGACTCGCAAGGGTCTCGGGGGTTCGAATCCCTCGCTCTCCGCCATCACCAAAACGCCAGGCAAACGTTTGGCGTTTTCGTTGGCGGGTCCCGATCCGCCGGTCGAGGCTTGACCCACCCCATCGGCCCCGTGACAATCAGGCTCGCCTGGTCGTCGGACGAAACATGAACGGACTTGTCCGCAGCGTCGTTTGGCTCGTTGCCGCTGCCGCTATACCTGCCTGGGCGCAGGGAAAGCCCGATGTCCTCACGATGAAGGCCTTCGGCGGCACCTACCAGGTGGATTCTGGCAACAATGCAGCATCGAATGCAGGCAAGCTCGTCGAGATCGTACCCATCGGAGACTGATGCAATGGAGCGCCGCACGATGATCAAGGTTGCCGCGGCGGGTCTCGCCACGCTGGTGCAAGCCGGTGGCGGCAGCGCGCAAACGGCGGCCACTGCGGCTGTACCAGCGTTCGAGCTCGACGAAGCCACCGTAGCCGAGCTGCAGGCGGCGATGCGCACTGGCGCGCGCACGTCGGTGTCGATCGCGCAGGCCTACTTCGCGCGCTGCGATGCGATCGACAAGGCGGGCCCCGCGATCAACGCGATCATCGAACGCAATCCCGATGCGCTGGCCATCGCCGAGGCCCTGGACCGCGAACGCCGTGACAAAGGTGCGCGCGGACCGCTGCACGGCATTCCCGTGCTGCTGAAGGACAACATCGACACGGCCGACCGCATGCGCACCAGCGCGGGGTCGCTGGCGTTGGGCGAATCGATCGCGCCCCGCGATGCACACGTTGCCGAAAAGCTGCGCGCCGCCGGTTGCGTGATCCTCGGCAAATCCAATTTGTCCGAGTGGGCCAACTTCCGCGGCGCGCGTTCCACCAGTGGCTGGAGCGGACGGGGTGGCCAGACGCGCAATCCCTACGCGCTCGATCGCAGCACCAGCGGATCAAGCTCGGGGTCGGGCGCGGCCATCGCGGCCAACCTCTGCGCGATCGCCGTAGGTACGGAGACCGATGGCTCGATCGTCAGCCCGTCATCGGTGTGCGGGCTCGTCGGCATCAAGCCCACGGTGGGACTCGTCAGCCGCGCCGGCATCATCCCGATTGCGCACAGCCAGGACACGGCAGGGCCGATGACACGCAGCGTGGCCGATGGCGCCGCATTGCTCTCAGCGATGGCGGGTCCCGATCCGCGCGACGCGGCCACGCGGGCCAGCCGCGGCCATCCGCACGCCGACTACACGAAATTCCTCGATCCCGCAGGACTGAAGGGCGCGCGCATCGGCGTCGCACGCGACTTCTTCGGCGCCAACGATCGGCTCGACAAGGTGATCGAGGACGCCATCGCAGCGCTGAAAAATGCAGGTGCCGTCGTGATCGATCCTGTGCGGATGCCCAGCATCTCGAAGATCGGCGAGTTCGAACTCGACGTGCTGTATTTTGAGTTCAAGGCGGGGCTCGACGCGTATCTGCGCACGGCGGGGCCGGGCGCGGCGGTGCGTTCGATACCGGAGCTGATCGAATGGAACCAGCGCAACGCGGCGCGCGAGATGCAGTATTTCGGGCAGGAGCGACTGATCGCAGCGCAGAAGAAGGGACCACTCACCGACCCGGCGTATCGCCGTGCCGTGGCGAAATGCCGGCTCTATTCACGCACGCAGGGCATCGACGCCACGCTGGCGGCGCATCGGCTGGATGCAATCGTGGCACCCACCGAAGGCCCGGCGTGGCTCGTCGACTACGTGAACGGCGATCACCAGACGACCAGTTGCTCGCAGGCCGCGGCGGTAGCAGGCTATCCGCACATCACCGTGCCTGCCGGCTTCGTGTGGGGATTGCCGGTAGGCGTGTCGTTCTTCGCGTCGGCGTGGAGCGAGCCGACGCTGATCCGCCTCGCCTACGCCTACGAGCAGGCGACGAAGATGCGCCGCCCGCCGCAGTTCCTCGGCACTGCCCGCCTGGCCTGAACCTACGCGGCCGCGGCCGCGGCTGCGGCCTCGCCGCGCGTGCGCGCTGCGCGTCGCGTGGCCCCCATCCGGCAGGCCAGCGTGAACGCATTGCGCATCGCGCCCACATTCGCGATGCCGCGGCCGGCGATGTCGTAGGCGGTGCCGTGCGCCGCCGTAGTGATCGGGATCGGCAAGCCGCCCGGCACCGTGACGCCACGGTCGAAACCCATCAGCTTCATCGCGATCTGGCCCTGGTCGTGGAACATCGTCAGCACGCCGTCGTAACCATCATCCTTGCGGATCGCGCGCACGAAGGCCGTGTCGGCCGGAAACGGGCCTTCGGCAGGATAGCCGCGTGATCGTGCCAGTTCCACGCCCGGTTCGATCGTGTCGATCTCCTCGCGGCCGAAAGCACCGCCGTCGCCGTTGTGCGGGTTGAAGCCGCATACCGCAATGCGCGGATGCGCGATGCCGGAGAGTTGCAAGCCGCAGGTCAGTAGCGCGATGTTTTCCGCCACCCCCTCGACGGTCAGCAGGTCGCTTACCGCCTTCAACGGCACATGCGACGTGACGCGCGATGTCCACAGGGACTCGAGAACATTGAACTCGACGCACGGCCCATGGAAATCGAGCAGCTCGCAGAAGTAATGCAACTCGTCTGCATGCTGCATGCCACCTGCCCGCAGCGCCGCCTTGTTGAGCGGCGCGAAGCAGAATGCATCCGCAACGCCGCGGTTGCATAGGTCGACGCCCAGTGCCAGCGCATCCAGCATGTACGCGCCGTTTTTCGCGGCCACTTCCCCGCGCGCGAAATCGACGGCGTTGCCATGCGACCACTCGACCAGGCGCGGGACGCCGCGCTCGCGCGGTGCGTCGGCGGCCGTGACGGCAAACGTGACGCCTGCCGCGCGCATGCCATCGTCCAGCACCTGCCTGCTGGTGATCAGCAGGATGTCAGCCTCGCGCGTCACGGTGCCGTCGGCGAGCAGCTTCGCAACGAGTTCGGGACCGATGCCGGCCGGGTCGCCGGGGAAGAGGGCGATGGCAGGAATCACGGGTCGATCTTCACATTGGCGTCCTTGATCAGCTTGCCGAAGCGATCGAAATCAGAACGCACCATCGCGCCGAACTGATCCTGCGTCAGTGTGCCGACCTCGCCACCGAGACCCAGCAGCCGCTTCTGCACGTCGGGCAGCTGCAGCGCCTTCATCGTTTCCGCATAGAGGCGGTCGACGACGGCCTTGGGCGTGCCCGCAGTCACGAACAGGCCATACCACGTCGTCATCTCCACCCCCGGCAGGCCGGCTTCGGCCAGCGTGGGCACATCGGGAAGCTCGGGCGTGCGCTTGGGGCTCATCACGGCCAGCGGCTTGATCTTGCCGCTCTTGATGAAGGCCATCGCGGAAGAGGTGGTGTCGAAGCTCATCTGGATCTGGCCGCCGACCAGGTCGGCCAGCGCCTGCGACGAGCCCTTGTACGGCACGTGCGTCGACTTGGTGCCGGCGACGAGATTGAACGCCTCGCCCGCGAGATGCTGCGTGCTGCCAACGCCGGACGAGCCGTACGCAAACGTGTCGGGCTTGGCCTTGATCAGTGCGATCAGGTCGCGCACGTTGCCCGCAGGCACGTTCGGCGACACGACCAGCACGTTGGGCACGACGACGATCAGCGCCACCGGGATCAGGTCCTTGTTGGTGTCGAAGGTCAGCTTGATGAGATGCGGTGCGATGGCCTGGCCGGTGTTGGTGGCCAGCAGCAGCGTGTGACCATCCGGTGCCGCGCGCGCGGTGAGATCCGCCGCGATGGTGTTGGATGCGCCAGGCTTGTTCTCGACGACGAAGGGTTGGCCCAGTGCCGTCTGATACTTGTCGGCGAGCATGCGCGCGATGATGTCCGTGCCGCCTCCCGCGCCTGCGCCCACCATGATGCGCACCGGCTTGGTCGGGTACGTCTGCGCCGCGGCGAGCGTCGTGCAGGCCACCAGCGCCGACGCGACGATGAATTTCCATCCTTGATGCAACATGAGTGTTCCTCCTTGAATCCGGGGCGCGCGCTAGATGCCCGCGTCCACCGTGTCGAACATGGCCGCCACACGCGGCCATGTGTTGTCGAGATGCAGGCGCAGGGTGCGCGCCAGCGCGTCGGGATCGCGCGCTTCAAGCGCCGCGATAAAGGTGTCGTGCTCGGCCATCGCGGCCGCCCAGTTGGCCGGAGCCTCGTTGCCGATGTAGCGGATGCGCCGCATGCGGGTACGCAGGATGCCGTGCAGCATGGCCAGCGTGGGGTTGTTCGCCGCGCGCACGATGGCGTTGTGGATTTCCTGGTTCAACTGGAAGTAGTCGAAGCGTTCGCGGCGCGCGAAACGGTCGCGCATTCGTTCGTGCAGCGCGACGATGGCGGCGATCTCGGCGTCGCTGGCATTGCACGCCTCGCGCCCGGCCTGCTCTTCCAGCAGCGCGATCAGCGCCAGCATGTCCTGCGCGTCCTTCGCGGTGAGGACCTTCACCACGGCGCCGCGCCCCGGCAGCAGATCGACCAGGCCTTCGGCGGCCAGAACTTTCAGCGCTTCGCGCAAAGGCGTGCGCGAAACGCCGAGCTGGCCCGCCAGTTCCAGTTCGGCAATGGCAACGCCGGCACGCAGGCTGCCGTCGACGATCATGTCGCGGACGCGGTTGGTCACCTCGTCGTGCAGCGAAGCGCGAGCAATGGGTCTCGCAGCCGGTGGTGGCGCGGGAGCAAAGGCGGTAGAGGTGAGGGCGTCCATGAAATTCGACAATGAATTCGACGCCAACATAATTCATAATTATGAATTATGCAAGGATAAGATTCGCCACCGCCCATTGTGCACTCGTGCGCGTAGTAGGGGAGTCGGCGCACCAACAGCGAAAGGCGGAACAGGGCGCGGCGACGATTTCCAGGCGAAGGCGTGGTACCCGTTTTAAATGACAGGAGCATCCCGAAAAACGTTCTGTCCGACCATCGGGCCGGCAGCAACGACGGGTGCCCGCCCGCCCCGCATCGCAGCAATCCCGCGTGCTAGACTTTTTGCCATTCTGTTGCAAAGTTCCCGATGACGCCGCCTCCCTCCCGGATCGACCGGATCATCACGCTCGTCGTGATCGCCATGCTGGTGGGCGGCGTGTTTCTCGTGTTGCAGCCGTTCCTGACGGCGATCCTGTGGGCCGCCATCCTGGTCATCACGACATGGCCGCTGTACCGGTGGCTGCTGGGACGCACGCACAGCCCCAGCATCGCCGCCACGTTGATGACGCTGCTGATACTGGTCGTGGCAGTTTCGCCGTTCGTGATCGCCGGCACCACGCTGGTCGAAAATGCCGATCGTCTGGTCGAGTTCTCGCGCGCCGTGGTCGAGCGAGGTCCGCCCGATGCGCCGGCGTGGTTGAAGGAACTGCCGCTGGTCGGCGAGCGCGCCGCCACCTACTGGGGACGCTTCGCGCACGATGGCGCCGGGTTGCTGGCGGAATTGCGGCGCCTGGCCGAGCCGATGAAGGATTTCGCTTACCGGAGCGGCGCGTTGATCGGATCGGGCCTGCTGCAGCTCACGTTCTCCGTGTTCATCGCGTTCTTTTTCTATCGCGACGGCGACGGCATCATTCCCCGGGTGCGCAGTGCGGTCGGCCGCATTGCACCCACGCGCGGTCCGCACATGCTGGAGGTGGCCGGTGACACGACGCGCGCCGTGGTCTACGGCATCCTCGGCACAGCGCTCGCGCAGGGCGTGCTGATGGGCATCGGTCTCTACATCGCCGGCATCAAGGCGGCACCGCTGCTCGGCCTCGTCACGTTCTTCCTGTCACCCATTCCGGTCGGACCGCCGCTGGTGTGGCTGGGTGCGGCCGCGTGGCTCTTCTCGGAGGGCCAGAACAGCTGGGCGATCTTCATCCTGGCGTGGGGTGCGCTGGTGGTGTCCTCGATCGACAATGTGCTGAAGCCGATGATCATCAGCCGCGGCAGCGACCTGCCGTTCGTGCTGGTGCTGCTGGGCGTGCTGGGCGGTGTCGTGGCCTTCGGCTTCATCGGCGTGTTCCTGGGGCCGGTGTTGCTGGCCCTGGGTTATGCGCTCGTCAAGGAGTGGGCGTCGCCCGGTGTCGAAACGCCGGCACTGTTGCCGCCGGCGCGCGTTGCCGATCCACCTGACGTCTAAAAACGAGCGCGCCAGGGCGCGCGACTGCTTAAATCGGCGAGCAGAAGGCCACGCTCTTGCTGCCGTTGCCTTCAGGTGCCCATGCGCGGTTCAGCATCGCGCGGCGCTGCGACAGGTCCACCGTATAGCGATGGTTCGCATCGCGGCGATTGTTGAAGAATCGGTACACGGGCAGCGTCTTGGCCGGGCAATTGCCGGCGAGATCCGGTACCTGGATATAGAACGCGTTCGCTTGCTCCAATTGCCAGATGTCCGGCCAGTTGGCCTGCACGAATGCGCACTCGCCCTGGTCCGCCGTGTAGTAGTGCGAATTGATCTGCACGTTGGCATCGGCGTAGAAGCGGCAGACGGGCTGCACGCCCGGCGGCGCCAGGAACGACGTGAGATACGCGTAGAAAAAGAGCCCGGTGCGTTGGAAGATGCCACCCAGGAATCGATCGATGTAGTTGATCTCGATGGGGGAGGCCGAGATGAAGTAGTGATCGAGGTCCGCGCGATAGAACTCGACGACTTCGAACGCATTGGGCGGCGGCGGCCCGTTGGGAAACGTGCTGCCGACAGCAGCGGCCGCATCGAGCATGCCGCTGCCGCACTGACTGGTCGAGCAGATCGATCCCGTGGGGAACTTGCGCGTAGTGCCGGCAATGATGTCCTGCACGCGCCCGCCCGTCAGCAGCGGGTTGCGCGCCAGGATCAGCGCCGCCACGCCGGAGACGAGCGGTGCGGAGAAGCTGGTGCCGCGGCCAACCATGTACGTGGGTGCTTCCGGCACGGTGGTCCCGGTGAACGCCGTCGAGTAGACGAGGTCGCCGACAGGCAGGTCGCCGCCGGGCGCCGACAAGGTGATCCCGGTGCCGAAGTTCGAGTACTCGGTCAGAGTGCCGCGGCGGTTGTGCGCGGACACCGAGATGACGCCACCGCAGTTGGCCGGCGCGAACATCGAGACATCGAGCGATTCATTGCCCGCCGCCGCAACGATGACCGAACCTTGTGTCAGCGCGTCGTCGATCGACTCCTGCAGCGCCTGGTCGCACGTGCCGAAGCCGCCGAGGCTCAAGTTGATCACGCGCGCCGGATGCGTGTTGGGCGGCACGCCGCCGATATTGACGCCCGACGCCCACAGCGTGCCGGCGACGATGTCCTCGAAGCTGCCCCCGCATTTGCCCAGTACGCGCACGGGAAGGATGTTGACGTTGCCCGCCACGCCGGCGATGCCGATGCCGTTGTTCGTGTTGGCGGCGATCTGCCCGGCCACGAACAGGCCGTGGAAAAAGCTGGGGCTGGCGTAGCCGAAACATTCACCTTCGTCGGTCCAGTCGCCCTCATCGCGCGGATCGGGGTCGCGGCCATTGCCGTCGCGCGCCGACTCCGCGTCGGAGATGAAGTCATAGCCGGGCAATACGCGGCCGGCGAGATCCGGGTGCGGCAGGATGCCGGTATCGATCACTGCCACCGTCATGCTCGTGGCGCTGGGCTGCAGCGTCCACGCATCCTCGATGTTGATGCCGGAGACCGCGTCGGTCAGCGACCATTGCCGCGAAAAGAACGGATCGTTCGGCGCCGCTTGCGCAAATGCGCGTCGCACCGGGTCGGCAAAGCGGACCGCGCCATCCTGCTGCAGACGTTCCGCCATCGCTGCCAGCACGTCGGCTGTCTGCAGTGCGGGCACGCTCAATACCCAGATGTCGGCGATCTGCCGCTCCACCGTCAGCGGCTGGCCCACCGTGGCCGCCATGCGCGGCAACAGGTTGGCCCAGTCGGGCGCCACGCCGTCCTGCAGCCGCACCATCAGGCGGCGGCTTCTGTATTGCGGTTCCGGCGATGCCTTGGTGCGCTTGACCACGGAGGGCACCGCGGGTTGTGGCTGCACCCACAGCACGCCGCGATCCTGCTGCAGCCGGCGCGTGATGGCCGCGACTTCCTGCGCTTCGAGCGGCTTGCCGACGACGAGATCGAGTGCGCCGGTACGGGTGGTGCCGCGCAATGTGAACGTGGTTTCTGCGGCAGCTTCGAGGTGTGCCAGCGCGTCGGCCGGCAGCGTGCCGCGCGCGGCCAGGTCCGGGTGCAGCATCACGCGCAGCGTTGTGGTCTCGGCCGCCAGGGCAGGCGCCACCGATAACACTGACACGATCGCGGCCGCCACGGCCAGCATGCGGCGAAGGAACGAGGGCAAGAGCGTCATGGTGGCGGCTTTCCGGAGGCGGGGTTCGACACCCGCAGCGATGCACGAATTATGCCGGGCGACGGCCGGCGCCATGCCACGAGCATACGCCGGGAGCCCCGGCGTTGAACAGCCGGCGCGGGCACGCCGGCATGGCGTCAGGCCGGCTTGGCGCTTTTGGCGGCCATGCGTTCGCCGAGGCCGGCGGTCAGCGTGGCGCGGAAGGGGGCCAGGATGGTGATCATCTGCGCGAAGATCTTCGGGCTGGCTGCGATCACTTGGCCGCCGTAGAGATAATCGCCTTCGCCGGTCAGGTCGCCGATCAGTCCGCCGGCTTCCAGCACCAGCAGGCTGCCTGCGGCGACGTCCCACGGATTGAGGCCCACTTCGAAGAATCCATCGTAGGAACCGGCCGCAACATACGCGAGGTCGAGTGCCGCGGCACCCGGGCGACGCAGGCCCGCCGTTTCCGTCATCATCACCTTCATCATCGCGAGATAGGTGTCGATATAGCTGCCGTCGCGAAACGGGAAGCCGGTACCGATCAGCGCATCGCGGAGATGCGTGCGCTTGCCCACACGAATGCGGCGGTCGTTGAGGAACGCACCACGGCCGCGCGTGGCGGTGAAGAGGTCGTTGCGCACCGGGTCGTAGATGACACCTTGCTGCACGACATGGTGATGCGCCAGCGCGATCGACACGCAGTATTGCGGGAAGCCATGCAGGAAATTGGTGGTGCCGTCGAGCGGATCGATGATCCACAGGTACTCGGCGTCGGCATTGCGGTCGCGCTCCGTGCCTTCCTCGGCCAGGATCGCGTGATCGGGATACGACGCGTGGATGGTCTCGACGATGGCGGCTTCCGCGGCGCGGTCGACCTCGCTCACGAAATCCTTCGGTCCCTTGGAGGTGACCGTCAGCAGGTCAAGGTCGCGGGCGGCACGGTTGATGATGTTGCCGGCGCGGCGTGCGGCCTTGACGGCCGTCGTGAGCATTGGGTGCATGTCGGATTGTCGCCGCGGCAGCGCATGTGCCGGGAAGCGTGTCAAAAGAGCGGAATCCGGCTATTTTACCTGCTTCTGCCTCAAAGCTCCTCCGTCCCCGCCCACCTTGGATCCACTTCATTCCTCCGCTGCGCTTGCGCGCGTGCGCGTCGTACTGGTCCGCACCAGCCACCCCGGCAACATCGGTGCATCGGCACGCGCGATGCTGACGATGGGCATCGGACAACTGGTCCTCGTCGCGCCGGCGCGGTTTCCCGACGCCGAGGCCACGGCCCGCGCGTCCGGCGCCGACATCGTGCTGGAACAGGCGCGCGTCGTCGCGACATTGGCCGACGCGCTGGCCGGTTGCGCGTTCGTCGTCGGCCTGTCGGCGCGGCCGCGGGCATTCGCCGGGCAGGTGGCGCCATTGCGCGAAGCGGCGGCGGCCGCATTGCAACGCGTCGACGACGGCGATATCGCGCTGGTGTTCGGCACCGAGATGTCCGGCTTGTCGAACACCGAACTTGCGCAATGCGAGATGGCCGCGACGATTCCCGCCAACCCCGACTTCGCGTCGCTCAACGTTGCCGCTGCGGTGCAACTCGCCACCTACGAGATGCGGCTTGCGGCCGGCCTGCGTGACGTATGGGTCGCGCCGAATTTCGCGCCGGCCACGCATGACGAGATCGAGGCTTTGTACTCGCATGCGCGCGGCACGCTGACCACATTGCGCTTCCTCGACCCCGCGCGGCCGCGCCGGTTGTTGCCGCGGTTGCGGCGCCTCTTCGGCCGTGCGGCGCTGGAGCGCGAGGAAGTCAATATCCTGCGCGGTATCCTGGCCCGCATCGACCAGCTCACCGGCCGTGGCCGGCCATGAGTGAAAGTCCGCAGTGGTTCGCGGGCGTGGGCACGGCGCTGTCCGCAGACGATCGTGCCGACGCCGGCGCTATTCTCGACGCGCGTGGACAGCCTTTCCGCACAGGTGGCACCGTCGTCGTGCCGTGGCTTGCTGCCGCCGATTGGACCCTGCACCCGGCGATGGCCGAGTGCTGGGATGACGACGAGGACGAGCGCGAAGTGTTATGGGGGCGCGTGGCGGCACAGCTCGGCGAAGCCGCACTGCTGGCGCAATTGACCGCCGCCACGACGCAGGCCGCGCCGTACGTACGCGCGGCCGCGTTGGCCGCGGCCACGCCCGATTCCGCGGATCAGGAAAGTGTCGCCACAGCCGCGGCATCCGCGTTGCTGGCGTTGCATCAGTACCGGCTGGCACAGCTCGCAGATGTCGCGCCCGATCATCCCTTCATGCGCAAGTACGCGCTGTTCGCGCGCGGCCGCTGGGCGCTCGGCTATCGTGATGGCACCTACGGCATCTGCTGACACCGGCGCGGTCGTGGTACCGCCGCGACCGACGTGCCCCAACTGCGGCGCGGCCACCCATGGCCACTATTGTGCCAATTGCGGCCAGGAAACGGCCGTGGCTCTGCCGACGTTCCGCGCATTCATGCGCGAAGCGGCGGGGCGTTATGTCGCGCTGGACGGGCGCTTGTGGCGCACGCTCTTCGGGCTGGTCGCGCGGCCGGGTTTCCTGACGCAGGAGTATTTCGCGGGTCGCCGCCGCCGCTATGTCCGGCCGGCGCGGCTGTTCCTCGTGCTCTACCTGCTGCTGTTTGCGTTCATCGGGTTGCTGCAGTCACCGGCCGATGTGGCGGACCAGGTGGTGTTCGTGCGTGAGAACGCCGCGGCCGAGAGCGAGAAAGCGCAGCAGGAGGAACAGGCGGAGGCCGCAAAGGACGCATCGACGCGTGGCAAGGCGGGCGTGCCGGGTGAGCCGCGCAAGTCCCCGGTCCAGGCGTCGCCCATGGAGCTCGCGATCAAGCCGTCGCCAACGGTGCCTCCTGCCGCGACCGACGTATCGCCGCCGGGTCCGTTCGTCGTAGCGGCCGATGGCAAGGACACGTTTATCGGGCTCGACGAAGACCTGAACCTGACGTTCATGATTCGGGGCAAGGAAGCCGAACTGCCCGCGTTTCTGCGCAAGCGCCATGAACATTTCCGGGCACTGCCCAACGAGGAAAAGGCCGAGCGTCTCTACTCCGGCATGCTGCGTTACGGCGGCTACCTCATGATCATCCTGCTGCCGGTGTTCGCGCTGCTGCTGAAAATTGTCTACCTCGGCAGCGGAAACCGCCATCCGGGCCGGCCGCGACGCTATGCGGAGCACCTCGTCTACAGCGCGCACCTCCATTCCTTTGCGGCACTCGTGATCATGCTGTTCATGATCGCGCCCGATGGTCCGTTGCGCGCGGCGCTTGCATTGTGGGTCGTCTACTACGTCATGAAGGCGCGCACCGTCATCTACAAGGGCCGCTGGTGGGGCGGCGTGCTGCGCGCGCTGGTGGTCGCGTCGATCTATCTCGTCGTCGTCGCGCTGGCGATGGTGGGATTGCTGGCGGTGGCGGCGCTGATCCGGTAGCGCGTATCGAACACCAAGCGGCTTGCGAACCCAGGTGGTTGCGCGCGCCCCTGTAGGCGAGGCTTCAGCCTCGCAGGTTCACCGCCGGTATCCCTGCGAGGCTGAAGCCCCGCCTACGGGGCCGCAGGCGACCGCGCCGGTGCCTTGCAAACCTCGAGCGCATCGGCGCGCGAATGGACGAGGCGCACCTGGTGCCGGTGGTGACGCTTCTCCAGCGCGGCGATGGTCTCGTCGATCCGCGTGCACCCGCTGCGCGTGGCGCAGATTTCGCGCGCCTTGCGTTCGCGGCCCAGCGCGTCGAGCGTGGCGGCGAGGTCCCGCTTCTCGCGCGCAATGCGTTTCTCGGCAGCATCGCAGCGCTTGGTGGTCCCGGGAACCGCGGTCGCGGTTTGCGCATGGGCCGTATCGGCCAATGCAAGTACCAGCACGGTGGCGAGTGCCGGGCGCCAGCCGGCGGTCATGGGCATGGCGGATGAGTGCGGGACATTGTCGGGGTTCCTTCCTGGCCCGCGCGGCGGGAAATCCTGCCGCAGGTGAATGCAGGCAGCCGGTACGGCGAGCACAGGAGCGCGATGGTAGCAAACCGCGGGTTGCAGCGCCCTGCGCGCGTATGGACTTTTGACGGCATTCGCAATAGTTGAGCGATTTGATCGGATAGGAGAAAATGCAGTCATGTTTGCTCGCCTGAAGGAAGACATGGCGGTCGTTTTCGACCGAGACCCCGCCGCCCGCAGCGGCTGGGAGGTGCTGACCTGCTATCCGGGTCTGCACGCGCTGGTCCTGCATCGCGCGGTGACCAACCCGCTGTGGCGGCGTGGCTTCCGGTGGCTCGCCCGGTGGCTGGCCCATTGGGGTCGCTTCCTGACCGGCATCGAAATTCACCCGGGCGCCACGATCGGCCGGCGAGTCTTCATTGACCACGGCATGGGCGTGGTCATCGGTGAAACCGCGGAGATCGGCGACGATTGCACGCTCTACCATGGCGTCACGCTCGGCGGCACGTCCTGGAACAAGGGCAAACGGCATCCGACGCTTGCGCGCGGTGTCGTGATCGGCGCAGGCGCCAAGATCCTGGGTCCGTTACTTATCGGCGATAACGCGAAGATAGGCTCCAATGCCGTCGTAGTACGCGACGTTCCCGCCAATGCGACGGCCGTCGGTATCCCCGCCAGGGTCGTCACCGAGGCAGAGCAGGACGTTCGCGAGACCCAGGCGGGACGGATGGGATTTTCCGCTTACGCCATTGCCGCCGATATGAACGACCCCGTGATCCAGGCCATCCACCAGATGCTCGACCATGCGGCAGTCACCGAGGAGCGGATCGACCGCCTGGTGGCCGAACTGAAGAAGGGCGGCGTCGAATGCGGCGACGCCAAGGCGACCGCGGATGGCTTCGATCCCAAACAAATCAACAAGATGCTGGAGTGAACTTCCGGTTTGTTTAGTTGACTAAATCGTTCGGGTATACAATACTTTTCAGCGGAACACAGTCATGAAACAGCAGCCCAACACCCATTCCAGCGTCGGCGGTCGCGCAACTCGTTACGCGCGCCTGACGCCCGCAGCCGGGAGGTCGTTACCATGCGTCTGACTACCAAAGGCCGGTTCGCCGTCACCGCCATGATCGACGTTGCCTTGCATGGGACGGACGGACCGGTGACGCTCGCCGCGGTGTCCGGGCGGCAGCGCATTTCGCTGTCCTATCTCGAGCAACTGTTTGGCAAGCTGCGCCGGTCTGGCCTGGTCGACAGCGTCCGCGGTCCCGGCGGCGGCTACCTGCTGGCGCGCACGGCGGCCGAACTGTCGGTGGCAGAGATCATCGTTGCCGTCGACGAGCCCATCGATGCCACGCAATGCGGCGGCCGCGAAAACTGTCTCGACGACCGGCGCTGCATGACGCACGACCTGTGGGCCGGGCTCAACAACCATATCTTCTCGTTCCTGTCCGGCGTGTCGCTCGCGCAACTGGCGGCGCAGCAGCAGCAAACGGCAGCCGCCAGGGCGATGGAATCGCGGCCGGCACCGGCCGGCACCAAGCCGTGCAAGGTCCCCGTGACCGCAGCGGCTTGAACACCGTCCGCACCTCCACCACATCTGAAGAACCGATCCGATGAAACTGCCCATCTACCTCGACTATTCCTCGACGACGCCGGTGGATCCGCGCGTGGCGCAGAAGATGATCACCTTTCTCACCGAAGAGTTCGGCAATCCGGCTTCGCGGTCGCATTCGTTCGGCTGGACGGCCGAGGCTGCGGTCGAGGACGCCCGCGAGCAGGTTGCCGCGCTGGTCAACTGCGACGCCAAGGAACTGGTGTGGACGTCGGGCGCGACGGAGTCGATCAACCTCGCGTTGAAGGGCGCCGCGCATTTCTACAAGGACAAGGGCCGCCATCTCGTCACGGTGAAGACGGAACACAAGGCCACGCTCGACACGATGCGCGACCTCGAGCGCGAAGGTTTCGAGGTCACGTACCTCAACGTTGACGATCAGGGCATGGTCAGCATGGACAAGTTTGAGGCCGCGTTGCGCCCCGACACCATCGTCGCGTCGGTGATGTTCGTGAACAACGAGATCGGCGTGATCCAGGACATTCCCGCGATGGGCGAGCTGTGTCGCGCGCGCGGCATCATCTTCCATGTCGATGCGGCGCAGGCCACCGGCAAGGTTGTCATCGACCTGGCCAAGCTCAAGGTCGACCTGATGTCATTCTCGGCGCACAAGACCTACGGCCCGAAGGGCATGGGTGCGTTGTTCGTGCGGCGCAAGCCGCGCGTGCGCATCGAAGCCCAGATGCATGGCGGCGGCCACGAACGCGGGATGCGCTCGGGCACGCTGCCCACGCACCAGATCGTCGGCATGGGCGAAGCCTTCCGGCTGGCCAAGATCGAGATGGCCACGGAGAACGACCGCATCCGCATGTTGCGCGACCGGTTGTGGAAGGGCCTGTCGGAAATCGAGGAGGTCTACGTCAACGGCGACATGGAAAAGCGCGTGCCGCACAACCTCAACGCCAGCTTCAATTTCGTCGAAGGCGAGTCCCTGATCATGGCGATCAAGGACATCGCGGTGTCGTCAGGCTCGGCGTGCACATCGGCCTCGCTCGAACCCTCGTATGTGCTGCGCGCGCTGGGCCGCAGCGACGAGCTGGCGCACAGTTCCATTCGCTTCACCATCGGCCGCTTCACCACCGAGGCCGATGTTGATTACACGATCGATTTGCTGAAGCGCAAGGTGGGCAAGCTGCGCGAATTGTCCCCGCTGTGGGAAATGCACAAGGATGGCGTCGACCTCAATTCCGTGGTCTGGGCGCAGCACTGATTTCGAAGGAGTTGCATCATGGCTTATAGCGAAAAAGTACTCGATCACTACGAAAATCCGCGCAACGTGGGCTCGCTGTCGAAGGACGCCGACGATGTGGGCACCGGCATGGTCGGCGCGCCGGCCTGTGGCGACGTGATGAAGCTGCAGATCAAGGTGGGTGCGGACGGCATCATCGAGGATGCCAAGTTCAAGACCTACGGCTGTGGTTCCGCCATCGCGTCGTCGTCGCTCGTCACCGAATGGGTGAAGGGCAAGACGCTGGACGAAGCGATGACCATCCGCAACACGCAGATTGCCGAGGAACTGGCGCTGCCGCCGGTAAAGATCCATTGCTCGATCCTCGCGGAAGATGCGATCAAGGCGGCGGTGGCTGACTACCGCAAGAAGCAGGGCGTCGATGTCGACGCCAGGCTTGCGGCCGATTGACGCGGAGCCTCGAACCATGAGCGTCACTCTCACGGCAACCGCCGCGCAACACGTCGCGGCGCATATCGCCAAGCGCGGCAAGGGCGTGGGGCTGCGGCTCGGTGTGCGCACTACCGGCTGCTCGGGCCTCGCCTACAAGCTTGAATACGCCGACGCAACGCAACCGGAAGACCTGCGTTTCGAGAGCCACGGCGTCACCGTCGTGGTCGACCCGAAGAGCCTGCCGTATCTCGACGGGATGGAGCTCGACTTCGCGCGCGAGGGCCTGAACGAAGGCTTCAAGTTCAACAACCCCAACGTCAAGGACGAGTGCGGGTGTGGCGAGAGCTTCAACGTCTGAACCCTGGCGTCGCCATTCGAGCAAGGGGCGGCTTGGCCGCCCCTTTTGCTGATACCGACAAGCACTGACATGATCGATTTTTCCCGCAACCACTTCGAGCTCTTCGGCCTGCCGGCGCAGTATCGATTCGACGCGGCCGCGCTTGATGCCGCCTATCGTGCGTTGCAGGTGGAGGTGCATCCCGACAGCGCAGCCGGTGGATCGGACACGGAGCGCCGCGTCGCGCTGCAATCCTCCGCGCGGGTCAACGAGGCTTACCAGTCGCTGCGCGACCCGGTGCGCCGCGCGCAGTACCTGCTAGGCCTGCACGGCATCGAAACCGTGAACGAGCGCGATACGGCGCTACCGATCGCGTTTCTCGAGCACCAGCTCGAGCGTCGCGAGGCAGCCAGCGACGCACAGGCGGCGGGCGACGAGGCAACCCTGGTGTCGTTGCTAAGCGAGGTGCGCCGCGAAGCCCGTGCACTGGAAGACCAACTGGCGCAGGTGCTCGATGGCGAGCAGGCCTATGCGGCAGCGCGCACGCGCGTGCGCGAACTGACATTTCTCGCCAAGCTGGCCGACGACATCGATGCGATGTTGGGCGCGCTCGACGCATGAAGGACTGACGTGGCGCTGTTCCAGATTTCCGAACCCGGCGAAGCCCCGCAGCCGCATGCGCTCAAGCGCGCGGTGGGCATTGATCTCGGCACCACCAATTCGCTGGTTGCCACGGTGCGCAATGGTCTGGCCGTGGTGCTGCCGGACCACGACGGCCGCCCGCTGGTGCCGTCGATCGTGCGCTATCGCGACGGTGGTGTGGACACCGGCTATACGGCAATGGAGCACCAATCCACTGATCCGCAGAACACGATCATCTCGGTCAAGCGCATGATGGGACGCGGTTTGGCCGACCTGGCCGACGCGCGGCGTTTTCCGTATCGCTTTGTCGACGGACCGGGCATGGTGCGCATCGGTACGCGCGCCGGCGTGAAATCACCCGTGGAAGTGTCGGCCGACCTGTTGCGTGCGCTGGCCGAACGCGCGCGCGATGCATTGGGCGGTCCGGTGGAAGCTGCAGTGGTCACCGTGCCGGCCTACTTCGATGATGCGCAGCGCCAGGCCACCAAGGACGCGGCACGCTTGGCCGGCCTGCCGGTGCTGCGACTGCTGAATGAACCCACCGCTGCCGCGATTGCGTACGGCCTCGACAATGCCGCAGAAGGGGTCTACGCAGTGTTCGACCTCGGTGGCGGCACCTTCGACATCTCGATCCTGCGGCTGTCGAAGGGCGTGTTCGAGGTGCTGGCCACGAACGGTGACTCGGCGCTGGGCGGCGATGACTTCGATCATCGCGTGTTCTGCTGGATCATCGAAGCCGCGAAACTCCCGCCACTGTCACCCGCCGATTCGCGCACGTTGTTGGTCGTGGCGCGCGAGGCCAAGGAAAATCTCTCGGAGCACGCATCCGCGCCAATTGCCGCCACGCTGGCCGATGGCACCGCGGTGAACCTGCGCCTGACCAAGGCCATCTTCACCGACATCACCGCCAACCTGGTGGCCAAGACACTGCAACCCGTGAAGCGAGCCTTGCGGGACGCGAAGCTGTCGCCCGCCGATATCAAGGGTGTCGTGCTGGTCGGCGGCGCGACGCGGATGCCGCAGGTACGACGCGCCGTGGCAGAATACTTCGGGTCGCCGCCGCTCACCAACCTCAATCCCGATGAAGTGGTCGCGCTGGGCGCGGCCGTGCAGGCCAACAAGCTTGCCGGCAACCGGGAACGAGGTGAGGACTGGCTGCTGCTCGACGTGATACCGCTCTCGCTGGGGCTCGAGACGCTGGGCGGACTCACCGAGAAAATCATCCCGCGCAATGCCACCATTCCCGTGGCGCGCGCGCAGGAATTCACGACGGCCCGCGATGGCCAGACCGCGATGGCCATCCACGTGGTGCAGGGCGAGCGCGAGCGGGTGGCCGATTGCCGGTCACTGGCGCGCTTCGAACTGCGCGGCATCCCCGCGCTGGTCGCTGGTTCCGCGCGCATCCGCGTCACGTTCCAGGTGGATGCCGACGGCCTGCTCGATGTGGCCGCGCGCGAGGAGACCACGGGTATCGAGGCCACCATCGCGGTGAAGCCATCCTACGGCTTATCCGACGCCGAGATCGCCACGATGCTGAAAGACTCGTTCGCGCATGCCGCCACCGACATGCAGATTCGCGCGCTGACCGAGGCGGAGGTGGATGCCGACCAGATCGCAGTGGCCACGCGCGCCGCGCTGGTGGCCGACGGCGCATTGCTCGATGCGGCGGAGCACGCCGCGATCGAGCAGGAACTGGAGCGGCTGGCCGCGGTGCGCGCGGGATCGAATCACATGGCGTTGCGGGCCGCGGTGGAGAGCGTGAACCGGGCCACCGCCGAATTTGCGCAGCGGCGCATGGATCGCAGCGTGGCGCGGGCCCTCAAGGGTCAGCGTATCGATGCACTGTCGGATTGAATCGCAATGCCTGAAATTGTTGTCCTGCCTCATGTCGAGATCTGCCCGCAAGGCGCCACGTTCGAGGCCGTGCCGGGCCGCTCCATCCTCGACAACATGCTCGACCATGGCGTGGTGATCGAACACGCCTGCGAGAAGTCGTGCGCCTGCACCACGTGCCACGTGATCGTGCGCGAAGGATTCGATTCGCTGCCGCCCTCCACGGAGGATGAGGACGACCTGCTCGATCGCGCGTGGGGGCTCGCGCCCAAGTCGCGGCTGTCGTGCCAGGCGATCGTCGAGGACAAGAAGCTCGTGATCGAGATCCCGCGCTATACGATCAACCATGCCAAGGAGGGTCGCTGATGACGCTGCGCTGGACTGATACGCGCGAGATCGCCATCGCGCTGGCCGAAGCCCACCCGGACGTGGATCCGCAGATGGTGCGCTTCACCGATCTGCATCGCTGGGTCTGCGAACTGCCGGAGTTTGCCGATGATCCCGAGCGCAGTGGCGAGAAGATCCTCGAAGCCATCCAGATGACCTGGATCGACGAAATTTGATGTAGGTCGGCGAGGCTTCAGCCTCGCTGGTTCTCTGCAACGATTGAACCTGCGAGGCTGAAGCCTCGCCTACAAGCCTGAACGTCCGGCGTCCGCCAGAGACGTGAAAATATGAACGTTTGGCGTCAGCTGAAGTAATTCAGCGCGGCGTCGAGGCCGCAATGGTCAATGGTGTGCGTCGCCGCAGCCCGTACCACCGGCTTGGCGCGATACGCGATCGACACATCGGCGACCGCGAACATCGGCAGGTCGTTGGCGCCGTCGCCCAGCGTCACCACCAGCCCATCGCTTCCCGCGTATTTCGACTTCCACGCCGCGACCATGTCGGCCTTGGCGTGGGCGTCGACGATCGCGCCTTCGACGTCGCCGGTGAGAATGCCGTCTTTCACCCCCAAGGAATTGGCCAGCGTGTGATCGAGCTGCAGCCGTGCCTTCAGACGTTCGGTGAAGAACGTGAAACCACCCGAGACCAGCAGCGTCTTGGCACCCACGGCGCGGAAACCCGCGAGCATGCGCTGCGCGCCGGGCGTGATCCGCAGCCGCTCGTCGTAGACGCGCAGCAATGCGGCCTCGGGCAACCCCGCCAGCAGGCGCACGCGCCGCCGCAGGCTTTCCGCGAACTCGATTTCGCCGCGCATCGCGCTGGCGGTGACGGCGGCCACCTCGGCCTTGATGCCATGCAGGTCCGCGATCTCGTCGATGCATTCGATCGTGATCAGCGTGGAATCCATGTCCATCGCCACCACCCGCACGCGGTCCTGCCGTCGCGCGCCGGGAACGAACCCCGCGTCGCATGACGCCGCCGCCGCGGCGTCGGCCAGCGCCGGCTGTCGGGCGGGCACCGGCAACCGGTACGCCACGGGCTTGCCGTTGCCGCAGGGAATGATCGCGCGCGCTGCCGCATGCCGCGCTAGCGCGTGCAACGTTGCGGGCGCGATATCCGGCGCCTGCACGACCCAGGCATCGGGTGACTTCACGCGCTGGCTCCGAGGGCAATGGAACGATCGATCGGCATAGCCGGGTGGTTGAACGCGAAAGCTGAATGCGTGAGACGGGCAGGAATAAGGTTAGAGCCACGCGGGACTTGGCCCGGCCGGCATTGGTCGCCATTATAGAGGGCTGGCCCCGCAATCCGCGGCCCCTTCTAGGAGAGACCCGATGTCACTTCACATTGGCGATGAAGCACCTGATTTCACCGCGCAGACCACCGAAGGCACGATCCGCTTCCACGACTGGATCGGCGACCAGTGGGCTGTCCTGTTCTCGCACCCGAAGGACTTCACGCCGGTTTGCACAACGGAGCTTGGCTACCTCGCCAAGCTGAAGCCCGAGTTCGACAAGCGCCATACCAAGGTGATCGGACTGTCGATCGACCCGGTCGAGGATCACACGCGCTGGGTGAAGGACATCGAGGAAACGCAGGGCCACGCGGTCAACTATCCGCTGATCGGCGACCCGGACCTGACGGTGGCGAAGCTCTACGACATGATCCACCCGAATGCCAGTGGCGCGGCGCCGCGCACGGCTGCGGACAACGCGACGATTCGCTCCGTGTTCATCGTCGGTCCCGACAAGAAGATCAAGCTGAACCTGACCTATCCGATGACCACGGGCCGCAACTTCGACGAGGTCCTGCGGGTCATCGACTCGCTGCAGCTCACGGCCAGGCACAAGGTGGCCACGCCGGCGCAGTGGCAGCCGGGCGAGGACGTGATCATTGCCGGTTCCGTGACCAACGACGAGGCGAAGGCGAAGTACCCCGACGGCTGGAAGTCGCCGAAGCCCTACCTGCGAATCGTGCCGCAACCGCGCTAGCGGCGCGGCTTGGCCTTGGCCTGCGGCGGCAGGTTTTCGCGCGACAGTGGTTCCGCGAACACCGGCCGCTGCGGCGCGCCGGGGGTGCCGGCCGCGGCGGGCGTGGCGGGCTCGCCGGCCACCCCGGTTGCCACTTCATTCGCCAGCGAGAAGTCGATCTTGGTTTGTTCCATGTCGACCCGCGCGACGGTGACGCGGATGCGGTCGGCCAGCTGGAACGTCTTGCCGCCGTGCTCGCCGATCAGCGCATGGCGCCCCGCATCGAAGTGGAAGTAATCGCGGCCAAGCTCGGTGATGTGCACGAGGCCGTCGATGTTGAGTCCGTCGAGCGTCACGAAGAGGCCGAAGCTGGTGACGCCGCTGATGGTGCCGGCGAAGGTCTCGCCGATCTTGTCCTGCATGTAGTGGCATTTCAACCAGTTGGTGACGTCGCGCGCGGCCTCGTCGGCACGGCGTTCGGTCATCGACGTGTGCACGCCGAGCTGCGGCCAGGTGCTGCCACCCGGTGAATACGTCGACTTGGCGAGTACCGCCTTGATCGCGCGGTGCACCAGCAGGTCGGGATAGCGGCGGATCGGCGACGTGAAGTGCGTGTATGCGTCGTAGGCAAGACCGAAGTGGCCCTCGTTGTCGGGCCGATATTGCGCCTGCGCCAGCGAACGCAGCAGCACCTGCTGCAGCAGGTCGAAGTCGACCCTGCCTTTGATTTTCGTCAGCAGCTTCGCGTAATCCGATGCGGTGGGCATCTCGCCGCCGCCAAGTTGCAGCGCCGACGTGGCAAGAAATTCACGCAGTGCGGTCAGCTTGTCGGGCGGCGGCCGATCGTGCACGCGATAGAGCGACGTATGCATGTTCTTCGTCAGGTAGTCGGCCGTGCAGACATTGGCCGCCAGCATGCATTCCTCGATCAGCTTGTGCGCATTGTTGCGTGGCGCCGGGACGATCCGCGTGATCTTGCCGTGCTCGTCGAATTCCAGCGCAAGTTCCACCGTCTCGAAATCGATGGCGCCGCGCTTCGCGCGGGCGGCGGCGAAGGCCTCGTAGAGCGCATACAGCGTCTTCAAATGCGGCAGCAACTCGCGCGCTGCGGCAGTGTTGACGCTGGCCGGATCGGACAGCCACGTCCACACCTGCGTATACGTGAGGCGGGCCTTCGAGTGCATCACCGCCGGGTAGAACTTGTACGACTTGATCCCGCCCTCGGGCGTGACCTCCATCTCGCACGCCATGCACAGGCGGTCGACGTCGGGCTTCAACGAGCAGAGCTCGTTCGACAACTCCTCCGGCAGCATCGGGATCACGCGGCGCGGAAAGTACACGGAGGTGCCGCGCTCACGCGCGTCCTGGTCGATCGCGTCGCCGTCGCGCACATAGTGCGAGACGTCGGCAATCGCCACGATCAACCGGAAGTTCCGGCCGTTGCGCTCGCCCCAGACCGCATCGTCGAAATCCTTGGCGGTCTCGCCGTCGATGGTGACCAGTGGCAGTGCGGTCAGATCGACGCGGCCCTTGAAATCCGCGGGGCGAACCTCGGTGGGCAAACGCTTGGCCTGGCGCTGCGCCTCCTTCGAGAACTCGTAGGGCAACTGGTGCTTGCGCAGCGCGATCTCGATCTCGATGCCGGAATCCGTGGCACTGCCCAGGATTTCCTTGACGCGCGCCATGGCCTCGGACTTGGCCGAGGGTTGCGCGACGATCTCCGCCACGACGATCTGCCCGGACTTGGCACCCCCGGTATCGGCCGGAGCGACGAGGAAATCCTGGCTGATGCGGCGGTTCTCGGCAACGATGAAGTGAATGCCGCGCTCCTCGAAGAGCCGGCCGACGATCTCGCGATTGGCGCGAGCCAGCACTTCGACGATCTCGCCCTCGGCGCGACCCCGCTTGTCAGTACCGCTGCGTCGCACGACGGCGCGATCGCCGTGCAACACCTTGTGCATCTCGCGCGGGCTGAGGAAGTGATCGTCGCCGCCATCTTCGGGCACCAGAAAGCCGAAGCCGTCGGCGTGGCCCTGCACGATGCCGATCACGAGATCGAGCTTGGCCACGACGCACAGCTCGCCCTTGCGATTGGTGAGCAGCTGGCCATCGCGCTCCATCGCCGCCAGGCGGCCGTGGAACGCTTCGCGGGCAACGTCACCGACGGCGAGCTGCGCTTCGAGTTCGGCTGGCGGCGTGGGCGTACCCGCGACCTTCAATGCTTCCAAAATGGCGTCGCGGGAGGGCAGCAACGCGGGATCGATGTCGCCACTGCGCCCCCGGCGCCGCGCCTCGGAGGCGGTGCGAATGCGGGGACCGGCGGTCGCCATGGGCGGCGACGGGGCGCGTGGCGCCGGGGCGGCGGATGCGGGCTTGCGCGCCTTCGAGGACTTGGGAAACTTGGTGACTGGACGCGGAGTGACAGGTCGTTTTGACAAGGTAGGGGTCTGAAAGTAAAATGGCGGGTTGCAGTTGCCCAGGTGGCGGAATTGGTAGACGCACCAGGTTCAGGTCCTGGCGGTGGCAACACTGTGGGGGTTCGAGTCCCTTCCTGGGCACCAATGTAACACCGCAGGCGAAACTACCGCGCCTCGAGGAAACGCCCGCGGACGCGGGCATTTTTTCGCGCGCTTTCCAGCGGATGGGCGCTCAATCCTTGTAGCTGACCGTCACCGGCCGCCCATTGACGCGCAGCTCGCCGGTCCCCACGTCCACCTCGAACAGCGGCTTGTCGCCGTTGAAAAGCCCCCAGCGGCCGGTGTCCGGATCGAACTTGGTGGCGATCGCGGCCGACTCTTCATAGGCGATCTTGTTGCCGGCGCGCATCGCAAAACACGCGAACCGGCATTGTGCCCAGACCATCATGCCGAAATTGACGTCCGCCTCCGAGTCCTTCAGTCCGGCCGGCGCGATGAACACGCCGTAGTCGACCGTGGCCTTGGGGCCGGTGTTGAACGCGCGACCCAGGATGATGCCGAGACCGATGCGATCACCCTCCATCGAGCCCGGCGATGGGCTCGGCCCTGTCGTATACGCATCGATCTCAAGGCCGAAGAAGCCGCCGCGGCCGGTCGCGTCCTGCACCTCGTGCACGGCGGCCCACGTGGTGCCGCGCCCCGTCTTCAGCGCCTGGCTGTACGAGGCAACGTTGGCCCCGAAGTCCGACGGATTGTTGAGGATCGTGAGGTTGGCCCACTCGTAGGATTTCGACGTCGGGTGCGTGGTGACGTGCGTGTAATGCGCCGGGATGACATTGGGGACACCTTCCGCCGGCGCGGACCGCGTGACGGTGACGCTGGCCGCCAGCGGATAGAGGTCGGCGGGCTTCGGCGTGGCCCCGGCGAAGAAC
>Ga0105046_10003638_pt1 | contig 24491 bp, 19 predicted proteins | sample MAT03_FD_78385 | JGI IMG/M metagenome (GOLD analysis project Ga0105046, IMG submission 78385) | Freshwater microbial communities from Lake Fryxell liftoff mats and glacier meltwater in Antarctica - MAT-03 (megahit assembly) | ecosystem: Environmental > Aquatic > Freshwater > Ice > Liftoff...
ATGTCCTTTCCCGTTCCGGGGACCCTGATGATCGAGCCGACGGAGTCCGAGTCGCTCGCCGAGTTGGACCGGTTCTGCGACGCGATGCTCTCCATCCGAGCGGAGATCTCCCGCGTCGAAGCCGGCGAGTGGGCGGCGGAGGACAGCCCGCTGCGTCACGCGCCACACCCAGCGCAGGATCTTCTGGATCCCCAGTGGTCCCGCCCGTACTCCCCGTCGCTCGGTGCCTACCCTGAGGGCATGTCCCCCGACCGCAAGATCTGGCCACCGGTGTCGCGGATCGACAACGCACATGGCGACCGCAACCTGATGTGTTCCTGCCCGTCGATCGAGGATTTGGCTGACCCGTGAGCTCCGACGGCCGGATGGCCGGCGCGGCGGCGGCCGCTGCTGCGTTGGGCTCCGGTTGGCTGGTGGCAACCGTGCTCGAGGTGCCGACCCCGGTCGGGGCGGTGGGCACCGCGGTCATCGATTCAGCACCGTTCGGAATCCGGGAATGGGCCATCCGCACGCTCGGCACCTACGACAAACCGGCGCTGACCATCGGCATCGTCGTGATCCTGGTCCTGGTCGCCGGCTGGGCTCAGAGTTCCATGGCGAGCCATCCCGGGATGGTCGCCGTTGCCGTGGCCGGTTTGTCGAGTGTCGGGGCGTGGGCCGCCTGGGCCAGCGACGGTTGGGCCGGAGTGGTTCCGTCCGTGGTCGCAGGCCTGGTCGGGTTCGCCTCGTTGTGGTCGCTGTCCAGGACCGAGCTGCCCCCGTCACCAACCCCGGAGATGGCTGCTGTTGCGCTGGACCGGCGCGTCTTTCTCCGTCGCGCGGCCACGGTGGGAGCGGTAGGTGTCGGCACCGGCGGCGTTGCGTTGGTCGTCGACCAGGCGAAGGGCTCCCGGTTCGACACCGCCATCGCCGAGGTATCGCTCCCCCGTCCTGCCGGCCCTCCGCTGCTCGCTCCGGCTGGTGTCGACGCCGGCCGTGGTGTCGAGCCGTGGTTGACGCCCGCCGACCGCTTCTACCGAATCGACACTGCGCTGACCGTTCCCAGGGTCGATCTGGCCGGCTGGCGCCTGTCCGTCGGCGGCATGGTGGAGCGGCCGACGGAATTCACCTTCGACGAATTGCTTGCGCTGGGCGTCGTGGAGCGACACGTGACCCTGTGCTGCGTGTCGAATGAGGTCGGCGGGCCCTATGTCGGCAACGCTCGATGGCTGGGAGTGCCGTTGTCCAGGGTCCTGGACCTCGTCGGCGTCGACGAACGAGCAGACCAGCTGGCGTCTGAGTCGGAGGACGGTTGGACCTGTGGCTTTCCCACCGCGATCGCCCGGGATGGTCGCGATGCGCTCCTGGCCGTCGGTATGAACGGTGAGCCGCTCCCGGCGGATCACGGTTTCCCGGTCCGCCTCGTCGTACCGGGCTTGTATGGCTACGTGTCGGCTACCAAGTGGCTCCGCACCATCACCCTCACCACCTTCGCCGACTTCGAGGGGTACTGGATCCCACGGGGGTGGGCGGCTGAGGCGCCGGTGAAGACTCAGTCTCGAATCGATGTACCGGCGGCCGGCGCCGGCGTAGAGCGGGGCCAGATCGTGATCGCCGGTGTCGCATGGGCGCAACATCGTGGCATCGAGGGCGTCGAGGTGCGGATCGACGACGGGCCATGGCAACCGGCCAACCTCGCAACCGATGGAGGGGTCGACGCCTGGCGGCAGTGGTGGTTCTCGTGGGACGCACCCGAGGGATCGCACGAGTTGAGTGTGCGAGCGACGGATGGCGCGGGTGACGTCCAGACCGCGCAGCGGACCCCCCCGGCTCCGGATGGAGCCACCGGGCATCACCGGGTGACCGTCGACGTCAGATGAACGTGCCGACCCACCGTCCGATGAGCGCGGTGATGGCCATGGCCACAAGCCCTCCGCCCAGGACCCGCAACGCACCTCGGCGACCCAACGAACCGCCGAGCCTGGCTCCCACGATGCCGAGCACGACCAGCGCCGCGGCAGCAGCTGCTGCAATGACGGCCACACGCGCGCCACTTGGGCCCAGCAAGGCCGCCAGCAACGGGATGGCCGCCCCGAGAAAGAACGACACCGCGGACGTGACGGCGGCCCGCCGGGGATCGGCCAGATCGTCCCGGTCGAGATTCAACTCGTCGCGAAGGTGGGTGGCCAGTGCGTCGTGGTCGGTGAGCTGGGTCGCGACCTCGATGGCCAGCCGGCGCTCGAGACCGCGCTTGACGTAGATCTCCGTCAGCTCCCTGAGCTCAGCGTCGGGGAAGCGTTCCAGCTCGCCCATCTCCTTGTGGAGATCGGAGAGTTCAGCGTCGCGCTGCGAGGCCACTGAGACGTACTCCCCGGCTGCCATGGACAAGGCGCCACCGACCAGTCCCGCCACGCCCGCCGTGGCGATGGTGGCGGTCGAAGCACCAGCTGCCGCAGCGGACACGCCGACCAGCAGCGAAGCGGTCGAGACGATCCCGTCGTTGGCACCCAGGATCGCGGCGCGCAGCCACGGTGCCCGATGCGAGCGGTGCGACTCGTCCATGGCGTCGGTAGTTGTGGGCACGTCTGCTCTCCAGGGCTGCCAGACGGTCCGGCGGGAACGCACGCTACCGTGGAGTCGTGATGAGTCGGCGCTGGGTGCTGTGCTCGATCCTGGCGATGGGGCTGGTCGCCTCATCGTGCAGTTCGGGCCGAGAACTGACGGTGAGTTCCGACGCGACCGCTCCCGCGCCCACCCCGGCTGCGTCGACCGACACGAGCGAGTCATCAGGCCCTGAGTGGTACCTCGCCGGCGTCGCACTCGCTCGTGCCGACATCCTGGGCGCCCGTCCGCTGGAACGAGCCCCGCTGACTGCCCCACCGACGACGGTGGTCGGCGACGGGGTTCCCTCACGTGACGAGTTGCTGGCTTCGCTCGCCGCCATCGGCATCGAGGGCGATGTCGCGGCTTGCATCGCCGGGAATCTCAGCACTCCCGAGGTGGCCAAGGACGGTCAGGCCCTGCTGAGCCTGGTCGGGGCTTCTGGCGCGACTCCCGATCCAACGGCGAGCGCCGAAGCGCTGTCAGCCGTACAGGAGCTGGACGAGGGCACCACTCGGCGCTTGATCGTGGCGCTGAGCCCATGTCTGGACACCACGACACTGCTCACGCTCCTGGCCGGCAGCGGCGGTCTGAGCGGTGCCGGCGGTCTCTCGGCGCTGAACGGTGGCGGACTGGCCAGCCTGCTCGGCTCCACCAGCGTGAGCGGCCTGAACGCAAACCAGCTCGCCGGCGCGGCGGGCGCCAACCTGTCGTCCAGCCAACTGGCAGCGCTTACGGCCTTCCTGGCGGGGATCTCGCAGGGGCGTCTCGGTGGGCTCGACGTCAACGCATTCGACATCTCCAAGCTGGATCTGGCCAACCTCAGCCCGGAGCAACTCATTCTCCTGCTCGCCGCGCTCGCCAGAGGCCTCTCCCCGGAACAGAGCACACAGCTCACCTCGCTGGCCGGCGTGGACCTGGGCCGCCTGGGCCTCAACATCGACACGTCCAAGCTGACGACTCAGCAGGCGGGGGCGCTGCTTGTCCTCTTCCTGCCGTTCTTCGGGTCCGGACTCCAGCCGGCCGGACAGACTCCCCCACCCGGTGGCGACCCGAACCAGCTGTATGTACCGCCAGGCCTCGATCTGTCGAACATCAATCCCTTGCTCTTCGTGCCCCGGGAGAACCTGATCCTCGGGTTGAATCAGTCCGGAGTGTCCACCCCGGTGGCCGGTTGCCTCTACGACAGGCTGCGGGTCATCAACCCGCAGCTCATCGCGCTGGCCTTCGCCGGCACCAACCTCACGGCCACCGGACAGATTCTGCTGGCGACCTTCCAATGCCTGGTCGGACTCACCCCGACCGGTTGATGGCCACGGCGTCGTCGCCCAGATAGCTGGCGACGACCAGCGGATCAGCCAGCACCTCTGCCGGCGATCCTTGCGCCAGGACTGCGCCGAGATCGAGCGCGACCAGACGGTCGCAGAGGCCGCTCAGCAACGGCATGTCGTGCTCGATCACCAGCATGGAGACTCCGGTCACCTCGCGAATGTTGGCCAGCAGCGGACCGAGCGCCTCGGTCTCCCGTTGGGCCACGCCAGCTGAGGGTTCGTCGAGCAACAACGCCAGCGGTTCAGCAGCCAGCAGGCAGGCCAGCTCCACGATCCGTCGTGTCCCGGTCGACAGCGCCGAGGTCAGTGTGTCTCGTTGATCGACCAGACCGAGCAACTCGATCAGCTCATCGACGCGCGTCGACACGGCGAGCTCGGACTCGTAACTCGCGGGTTGTCGGAACGCGTCGGCCACGAAGGAGTGCGACGTGGCTTGTCGTTCGCGGGCGACGGCAATGGTCTCGCCGACCGTGAGCGAGGGGAAGAGCCGCGCCTCCTGGAAGGATCGTCCCAGGCGTGCCGCCGCTCGGTCGTGGGGTGCCCAGTCCGAAATGTCCCGTCCGCGGAACCTGATGGAACCACCGTCCGGGGCAAGGAACCCCGAGATGCAGTCCAGGATGGTCGTCTTGCCGGCGCCGTTCTGGCCGATGAGTCCGACGATCTCGCCGGGTCCGACCGCAAGATCGACGTGGTCGACGGCGACCACTCCCCCGAATCGTTTCACCAAGCCGACGCACTCGAGGATCGGCTGGTCAGCCGGCCACGAGGGATCACGAACCGGATCGAGACCAGTGAGATCGATGGAGGGGGCAACGTCATCGGCCCGGCTGGTGCCGTGGAGGAAAACCGCCCGTAGCACGTCGGGGCGGTCGAGCAGTTCCTGGGCGGGGCCTTCGAAACGCACCTGGCCCTTCTCCATGAAGATGGCCCGGTCGGCCACCGACAACGCCACGTTGATCGACTGCTCCACGATGAGCACCGTGGTGCCGGCCGAGTTCAACCCGCGAACCACCTCGAGCAGGTCGGCCACGATCGTCGGGGACAGGCCGAGCGACAGCTCGTCGATGAGCAGGACTCGGGGCCGGAGCAGGAGCGTCTGGGCGAGTGCGAGCTGTTGTTGTTCTCCACCGGACATGTCCCCGGCGGCGGTCGTCCACCGGGTTCGCAGCACGGGGAACAGATCCAGTACCGCCTCGGTGTCGGGTCCGACACGGGTGGTGTCCCGACGAAAGGTCCACGTGGCCAGTCGGAGATGCTCGGCCACCGTGAGCGTCGGAAAGACACTGCGCCCCCCGGGCATGAGCGCAAGACCGAGCTTGACGAGTGCCTCCGGTGTCGCCCCGCTGATCTCGCAGCCGTCCAGTCGGACGGTTCCAGACGATGGGACCAGACCGGCCATTGCCTTCAGCACGGTCGACTTGCCGGCGCCGTTGGTGCCGAGGAGCGCCACGATCTCTCCCTGGTGGATGTCGAGGTCGACGTCGAACAGCACTTGGAGCTGTCCGTAGCGAACAGAGACGGCGCGACCGCTCAGCAATCCTTCCGCCGTTGGGCCTCGGGCACCGGCGACGTGAGGCACAACCGAGCTTGCTGACCGGTCAGCAAGGGCGATTCCCCGTCGCCGAGCGAGCAATCCGACGGCGCGATCGCGTAGACCGATCGCTGCTTGAGCCAGACCGCCGGGGAGCAGCCAGAGCACGGCCAACAGCGCTACCCCGCTCAACAGCAACTTCGCGGCGGGGTCGACCAGGGCACGGGTCAGCCGGAGGCCGACTGTGCCGAACAGGCCGCCAAGCACCGATGACAAGCCTCCGATCGTGGTCCACGAGAAGACGTCGACGCTATCGATGGGCGGGAACGCCTGCGTACCGATCCCCTGAAGGGCAATCACCTGAAGGGCCCCAGCCGTGCCGGCGATAGCGCCCGACACCACGAAGCCCCCGAGTCCGATCCAGCGGCCGGGCACCGCCATGGCCTCGGCCGCCCGTCGGTTGTCCCGCACCGCCATGATGACACGGCCTGATCGGGCGCGCCGCAGCCCCCGCACGCCGAGTAGTACCAGTCCAAGGACCCCCAGACACAGCCAGGCGAACGTCCGCTCGTTGGTCAAGGGCCATCGCTGGAGGAGCACCGGTCGAACCAGGTCGCCAGGGATCAGGTCGGGAAAGACATCAGGGTTCAGCAGGTAGCCGTCGAGGACCACAGCGAAGGACAGGGTGACCACTGCCAGGAACGGCCCCCGGATGCGCAGCGCCGGGAATCCGATGAGCAGAGCAGCGAGCGACGAGGCGCCGGCCGCAGCGACCAGGGACACGAAGAAGTCCACATTCCAGCGGACCATGAGGTTTCCGGCGACGACAGCGCCGACCCCGACGAGGGCGAACTGACCGAGGCTGATCTGGCCACCCCAGCCGGTCAGGACGACGATGCTGACGGCCACGATGCCCCAGATCACCGCGACCGAGAGGGTCTTGGCCGACGTCGGGCCCAACCACAGCGGCAGGAGCGCCACAGCGATGAGGCCAGCAGCGACCAGGCCCCGGGTGCCCCAGCGATACTCGGGGAGCACTCGGATCACCCGTGGGACCGGCGCCGACATCGCAGAGTCCTGCCACGTCCCATCCAGGTCGGAGGCTCGGGAACTCGCGCCGCGCCGGAGCAGCAACGAACCGAGGATCACCACCAGCAGCACGACGTCGGCCAATGCCGGAGTGGTGGTGTTCCACCGGGTGACCTGGTCGATCGCCCCGAGGACCACGGCCGCCGCACATGCCACGGGGAGCGACTCCATGCGGGCGATGAGCGCGGCAGCAAGCGCCGGGAGGAGGATGGCGGGACCGGTCCCCGCCGTCGGGGGTGTTCCCACGATGGGTGCTTTCAACAGGAAGGTTGCAGTCGTGAGTGCGCCGGCGAGACCCCACACCACGAGGCTGATCCGTCCGACCGGTATACCCAACAAGCGGGCCCGGTCGGCGTTCTCGGCGGCGGCCCGAACCGCCGTACCGGTCGCTGATCGTCGCAGGAACCAGGCGAGGCAGCCGGCCATCAGTGGAACCACGGCCAGGATCAGCAGGTGATTGCCGTCGATCACGGTCGAATCGATCTCGAAGGACATCGAGCTGAGCGGGGTCTGGTATCCGCCGAGGGTCACGGTTCCTCCCGAGTCCCCGAAGATCCATCCCGGCAGGAGCAACTCAAGCCCGCCGAGCGCCTGGGCCAAGCCGATGGTGGCGACGCTGAGCACGAGTCGCGACGACCGGCTGAAGCGCCGGATGATGAAGAACTCGGTCAGGATCCCGACAAGGACCCCGGAGACCACGCCGATGGCCAGCGCCAGGAGGTACGGCCAGCGCCAGCTGAGGTACAGGTTGACCGCGGCCAGTCCGGTGCTCGCACCCATGGCCCCCGAGGCGAAGTTGATGACACGGTTGGCTCGGTAGATCAGGATCAAACCGATGGCGGTGAGCGCGGTGGCCGCCCCCAGGATGCACCCGGCCAGGACGACCCCGACGGGGGCTCCTTGGGGAAGGACGCTCTGGGCGACCCCCCACGACACGAGGATCCCGATAGCGGCCGCCGGCCAGCGGGTCATCGCGGAACGTTCGGCTCGCCGGCGGGGAATCCGCCGATTGGCCATCGCGCCCCGTTGTTCGGGTCGATCCATGCCCCGGGCCGGTCGTTCTGTGGCGATCGGGCGTCGGGCGACCAATAGATCTCCCGGGCGTCCTGACTGGTGGTGTAGTCGTTCGGACCGAACTTCCAGGTTCCGGCCGGACCGGTGGCGATCGGGAAGCGAAACATGCCCTGCTCGAACGTCTCGGGTGTCAGGTTCGGGCCGGCCATCTGGATACCGAGGGCCAAGAGCTGCAGTTGGCGGAAGATCAGGTCCACCCCGAACGACGGCTCCTGGCCGGGGCGGACGGCCTTGAAGGCCCGGTAACCGGTGGTTCCCTGTTGGGGTTCGGTCGGTCCGGCAAACGACACCCCGAACGCCCGGCGCCACGTGCCCTGGTCCATGATCTGACCGATCAGGTCCTGATCGGTCAGCGCCACGCCGGTCTCGAGCCACTCCGGTTCGTAGTTCTGCTCGCGGGCCTTGCCGGTCAGAAAGGTGAGGATCAGCGGGTCGCATCCACAGATCACCGTGGTGATGGCGTTGGATTTCAGCTTGGCGATCAGGCTGGTCGCCTGGGGCGCCATGCTGTTGATGTCAAGTCGATACGGCTCATTCAGGATCAGCTCGGCGCCGCGACCAGCGTCGTTCAACGCTTTGGCCCCGGACGACGCACACTCCTGGTACCACGAGTTGTCGGGCGCCAGGATGGCGGCACGTCGTGGCTGGCCGGCCAGCGAGCCGCCGGCGTAGGCGGCGGGCTTCCCCGTCATCTTCGACAGGTAGTAGGACACCGATGCCTCGACGACCGTTGAGCAATCCGTGAACTGGCTCCACACGTAGGGGCGACGCGACGACAGCCACTGCCTGGAGACGTACGGCGCGCCCGATGAGACGACGCCGCGCTTGGCCAGCGCATCGGCGTAGGGAGGGCTCACGCCGCTGGCGTCGGCGAACGCCACGAGTTCGTCGGTCACACGAAGAGCGTCTGCCTGAGCGCCCTCTTGTCCACTGCCGAGGAGTTCTCGCTCGATCTCGCCCTGACCGGTGAAGACCTTGATCGCCAGCTTCCGGCCGTAGAACTCGTAGCTGCGATTGAGGTAGTCGACAAGGCCCACGATGGTCGCCTCGATCTTCGAGCGTGGCTCGTTGGGAATGTTCGCCTTTGCCACGCGACTCAGGGCGTCGAGGGTGCCGTTGTCGAAGCCTTGGATGCGAACGCTGATTGTCACCGAATCCGCAGTGACGCCACGAGAGGTGGCGCCACCGTTCGAACCGGCGAACGTGTAGCAGGGCGGCGAATACGGATCGTTCGGGTCCTGTTTGGCCCGCCCGGGGCACGCTGCGACCGCGGGCCGCCCACCTGCCGCAGGGGCCTGCCCTACGGCAGGCTGGCCACCGGCCCCGGCCTTCTGTGCGGTGTCACGAACCGTGGTCCGTCCGGCCACCGCTGGCCCACCAGCTCCTTGGTTCGTGGCCGGCGCACCATCGGGTGGAGTCAACGGGTTGTCCGGCGCCTGTCCATCGAGGCTGCTTGATGCTGGGGCCTCACCGGTCGCCGACCCCGCCACCAGAGCTGACGAGTCGGTCGCCGGCTCGGTCCTGATCTCTTGTGCTTGGGTGGGAACCAGCAGGGCAATGGCCAGGAACATGGCGGCGAAACCGACGAGGGGTCCGTAGCCACGGAACAGCCTGCCGGGTACAGACGGAGTCATGGGAGCCTCCTGGCGGACCGGATCATCCGGAATCGATCGGCGGCGGCCAGGGCCAGCGCAGCGCCCACGCCCAGCAGGCCGATGACCGCCGCAGTCCCGCCGGTGGTTCCCTCGATGGTGCGCGTCGGGGCGATGACAGCGGGCAGCGGAACGTCGATGGTGTCATCCTCCGAAGCCAGCGTCGTCGGGGCGATCTCGTTCACACCGGCGACCTCGACCGGGTCACCGAGCGGGACCTGATCGAACGACGCAACGCCTGGACCGGTGACCGCTCGCGGTGCGGATCGCCGACTCGCCGTCGATTGCGGGACGGTCCTGGTCGGTGGGCTGGTGGTGGGCGACAGCGCCTGCAGACCCGGGCTCGGATCCGCAACGACAGGCGGGGCGAGCGACGGGAAGACCCGATCGTCAGTCGACACCTCGACGCCGCCGACGGGAATGATGATCGAACCGGATCCCTTCAACACTTGCAGCACCACGTCGACCAACTGGAGTCCTTGGGCGTTGTTGCAGTCCTGGTCGACCAACGACTCCGCCGCGATGTCGTACAACGGCTGGAACTGATCGAAGAACGGCCGTATGGCGGCGGCGCCAACCGGTGGATCGGTGAGACGGAAGGCCATCGGGGTCACCCGGACCCGATTCCCCTCGATGACGACCCTGGGGATGTCGAACTTGACGCCGAGGCCGGCGAGCAGCGCCGAGATGCCGTCGCTGAAGCCTTGGAGGTCGCCGTTGAGCTGTTCGGCGGACCGCTCGATGCCGAAGACGAACGCCCGATCGAACGTGAACCGCCCTCTGGTCACCTCTGAGGAGCCGGACATGGCCACTGCCTCCCAGAGCGGGTGCTCGAATCGGATCACGCCGCCCAGGATGGTCAGCACATCGGCCTCCACCGTGGCGCGCGCCGAGCGGAGTTGGCCCGTGAGCGAAACGGTCGCCTGCGAGCGTGGATTCACCAATGAGAAGAAGGAGATGTCCTGGTTGGTCGTCTCGGTGTTGGCCCGTGCCGTCGGCTGCGGAGCGCGGGAGGCCACGGCGTCCTGGAAACCGGCCGACTGAGTGGAGGGCTCGCCGCGCAAGCCCGGGAAGAAGGCCTGAGCCCGGCGACTGGTCGACGAGTCCGCATCGATGGTGTCTGCCACGGTCTTCACCGGGAGGGCTGATGCCGGCAGCAACGGGATCGCCTCGTCGCAGCGCGCCGCCTCGCCGAACAGGGTCGGGAGTGCGCCGAGGTCGATGGCCGTGCCCTGGGCCACTGCGCTGTTGTCCCGGTACTGAGCAAGGGTGACCCCGAGCGTGTAGCCGAGCGTTGCTCCGCTGGTGACGATCCCGAGGCCGAGGGTCTCGGCCCGGGCCTCGGCCGAGCCGTTCACGAATCCGGCCGGGGACGCTGCGACCGGCGCGGCAACGAACGAGACCGCGCCGAGGAACGACGCGCCGACCAGCAATCTCCATCCCGTCATTCGCTGAACCCCCCGGGAGCAGCGTAGCGAATGACGTTCACCCAGGCGAAGGGTGGAGCGGACCCGTCCACCCGGAGGTGTTGTGGAAGTCCGCCACGGCCGAGCCAGGAGCGACCAGATCGTCCAGTTCGGTGAGCAATTCCGGGGCGAGCTCCAACTCAACGCCGGCCACGGCCGAGTCCAGGTGACTGATGGTCCTCGGCCCGGCAATCACGGCGGCGACGCCCGGGCGGCTCAACACCCACGAGTGGGCCAGCGAGGCCGGGTCCAGCCCCCACGCCTGGGCGATGATCCGAAAGCGGTCAGCCATCAGCCGGGCCGATCCGGTGATCCGCTCCGCCACCGCAGGTTTACGCTCGGCGCGGGAGTCTGCCGGGACGCCCTCGGCGTATCGTCCGGCCAGGAGTCCGGCTGCCAGCGGCGACCAGGTGATGACGGAGATCCCGGCGTGCCTGCACGCAGGGATGACCTCGTTCTCGATCCGTCGATCGAGCAGGTTGAACGGCGGCTGCTCGGTCCTGATCGGGCTCAGCCCATGTGCCTCTACCAGGTGTTGCAGTGCCACCAGCCACCAGGCCGGGTGTGAGCTCGTGCCGATCGCCCGAACGAGACCTTCGGTGACCAGGTCGTCGAGAGCGACCAGGGTCTCGAGAGGATCAGCGGTGAAGTCCGGCTTGTGCAACTGGTAGAGGTCGAGGTGTTCGACCCCGAGTCGGCGCAGCGAGGCTTCGCAGGACGTCCGAATGTGGGAGCGACCGTGGGTGGCTGGCGGGGTCACTCCGCCGGTGCTCATGCCCACCTTGCTCGCCAGCTGCACCCGGTCGCGGGCACCTGGCCGACTGGAGAGCCACTGTCCGATCACGGACTCGCTTGCTCCCGATCCGTACACGTCGGCGGTGTCGATCGTGGTCGCACCGGCAGCCACCGATCGATCGAGGAGTCGGATGGACTCCGAGGTGTCGGTGACGTCCCCGAGATTCATGGCGCCGAGCACCAGCCTCGAGATCGACAGCCCGGGCGCAATGTCCGTGCGGTCGATCACGGAACGTCGAGCCCGGCCTCGAGCAGCAGCGCCCGCAATGGCACGTCCGCTTCGCTGGGCTCGTAGCGACCGTTCGCGCCGCTGGGCGATGCACCGAGCAGTTGCGCGACCACCGGATCCCCTTCGGGAGCGAGCGACGGGTCGATGGCGGACTTCGGTCGGAGCCAGCGATGGCTGTATCCCATGAAGGCCATCCGACGAACCGTCTCCGAGCCGTTCACGCTGGCCGCGTGCCAGATCCGCCGATCGAACATGACGACATCTCCGATCGATCCGTACAACTCGATCGCGCCGTCCGGCTGACCGCCGATGGGGACCGAGGGTCGTGCCCGTACCTGGCTTCCCGGGACGACACACAGGTTCGCCATTGCGTCCTCGGTGGCATCGGAGAGGAACCAACCGAGCTTCAGCGAGATCATGGGGTGCGGGGCCGGGGCGTCGATGTCCACGTTCATGCGGTTGTTGTCCTGATGCCAGCCATAGCCTCCCCGGCCGGCGCCGGCCGGAGCGGGCGGAGCAACGACCAACTGGGTGTGATGCAAAGCGATGTTCCAACCCAGCGCAGAGGCGGCCATCCCGACGGCCACCGGGTGGCAGGCCAGTTCCAACCATGTCGGGGACCGAGGGATCAGATCATGGAGATTGGTGAGGTGGTGGCGCCCCAACCCGGCCGCTCGCTCGGCCTCGTCGTCGACCACACTGCGCGCGATGCAGGCCGAACGCAACGGTTCGGCCAGGAGCCCCCGCCGAATCACGAAGCCCTGCTCGGAGAAACGAAGACGTTCGTCGGCGTCGAGGAATCCGGCGGCCAGGCCTGTGACCCAATGATCGGCGATGACTGACGGTACCTCAGGAACGCCCGAGGGTGATGACTTGTGGGGCCACCCATGCGGCCAGGTCGTTCAGCGCGGCACCGGCGAAGTGCACGCCATCGGGTCGGTCGGCCACCGGGTCCATTCGCTGCGTCGCCCACGCTGGCAGGTCCACCGCGACCGAGCCGGTCGCCAACAACGACGCGTCGCCGGAGCGGTTCCACCCGTCGTTCCAGATCGGATCGCAGATCGACCGGGTACGTCGCCCGTCGCAGTAGTAGAGCGCTTGCGGGAGCTGGAGCCGGGGCGCCCGAATCCATGCGGTCCGTGCTCCCACGGCGTCGCCGATGTCCATCGCCTCGCTCAACACGGCGGTCCGTCGGGCGAACTCCGCCTCGCCCGCGTAGTCGGCCGGCTCGATCCCGTCGAGCCCGACGGTTGGCAGCGTGTCGATCAGGACCACGTCCGGACGAATCTGCGCCACCGCGGCCCGCCACGTGGTTCGCCAATCGGGACAATCCGCCTCCCCGCCGAAGGAGCAGCGGAGCACCGAGCGGTCCCAGACGACGAGGTCGGGTACGGCCAAGGCGGCGAGTCCGTTGGCCAGGCCCCGGGCGGTGCTGTCGCCGAGCACCAGCACGGTTACCGGCGAACCGCATGACGGCGGGAGAACCGGCGGCGCCCCAGGATCGGCGACGGTGACCAGTGTCTGGCGGTAGGACTCGTTGCCATCCACGACTGGCGCGGCCGTGGTGGGTGGCGGCAAGGTCGTGGTCGGGCAGGGGACGGTCGTGGTCGAGACTGCCCGAACCGTCGGCTCAGCCACGGCGTCCAGCGTGGCGTCGACCTGAGCGGTCACACCATCGGCTGACCGCTGGGCGGAGGCCAATCCGCCGATGAGCGCCACCGCAACGCAGATGGCGCCTCCTGCGACCAGCTGTCTCGTCGGGATTCGACGGGCCCGAACCGGTCCCTCGACCCGACGGTGCACGGCATCGGCGACCACCAGCGTGATCGCCACCGTCAGCGCGGCCCGGAGCACCGGACTCCAGCCGATGGGCAGCGCCACCCAGAGCGGCCAGTGGATCAGGTAGATGGCGTAGCTCCGCTTGCCCACCCAGACCAGCGGACGGGTGGAGAGCGCCCACCCGAGCAGGCCATTGCCGACCGAGGCACCGACCAACACCGCCGAGGCCACCGCCACGAGCAGGAAGCCGCCGCGGCTCCACAGCTCGCTGTCCGGTCGGACGGTGACGGTGCCGACCGCCAACGCCGCCAGAGCAAGCACACCGGCGGCATCGAGCAGCCAGCCCGTAGACAACCGGTCGGGCACGCGGAGTGGCCGGCGTCCCCAGGCCACGGCCAAGGCCGCGCCCACCAGGAGCTCAGCGGCTCGGGTGTCGGTCCCGAGGTAGATCCGGTCTGCTCCGGACACGACCATGGACGCGACGAGCGAGCCAGCGATACCGAGCACGCAGACTGCCGCCACCAGGCTGCGCCGACCGCGGGTCAGCCACAACACGAGTGGCCAGACCACGTAGAACTGTTCCTCGATCGACAGCGACCACATGTGCCGGAGCGGGCTCGGCCGGCTGAACGACGTCACGTAGCCGTCGTGCCCGATCTGCCACCAGTTGGCGACCTGCGCCAGGGACGAGACGATCTGGCCGGGGAGTCCGGCGACGTCCGAGCCGTAAGCGCCAACGGCACCGGCGAGACCGACCAGGGCGATGATCAGCCAGGACAACGGCCACAGCCGTCGCGCCCGGCGGACCCAGAACGTTCGGAGATCGATCCGGGACCGAGCCGATTCGGCCAGCAGCAGCGACGTGATCAGGTAGCCGGAGAGGGTGAAGAAGACGCTGACCCCGAGAAATCCGCCGGGGAGCACCTGTGGCAGCGTGTGGTACACGACGACGGCTGCAACTGCGACTGCTCGCAGGCCGTCCAGACCGGGCCTCCACCGTGGTTGCACCACTCGAAGTTAGGGCACCATTCACCGCCGGACCCCGCATGGGCGGATTTCATTCTCGGAGGTAAATTGCCGAGATGAGTGACTCTTCTGCCGACCAGCTCGTCATCGAGCGCCCCCGCCGTCTTCGATCGGACAGCATCCAGACGCAGGCCAAACTGATCAGCGTGGCGGAGGCTCTCTTCGCCGAGCGCGGGATCGACGGCGTGTCGCTGAGCGAGATCAACCGTGCGGCCGAGCAGGGGAACAACTCTGCTCTGCACTACCACTTCGGTTCGAAGGAAGGTCTGTTCGAGGCCATCTGGGAGAAACACGTCTCCCGCATGAACGAAGCGGTCGGTGTGGCCCTCGCTGTGCTCCCGGACGAACCGACCATCGCCGACCTCGTCGATGCCATGGTGAAGCCGTTCGCAGAGCGGTTCGAGGACTCCGACGGTGGTGTGCATTATCTCCAGATCATGTGCCAGGCGCACGCGAACCCGGACCAGGTCCAGTTCCGCCAGATCGTGGATGGCCGGATCCCCGACGCCTACCTGCCCCTTGGAGCGTTGCTGACCGAGGCATGCGGCCACATCCCGTTGCAGGCACGGATCCGACGCTTCCACCTGATGGCATCGAGCATGCTGCTCGGTCTCAATGCGATCATCGTGAACGAACGACGCAACCCGGACCTGGCGATGGTTCGATCCGAGCGGCTGTCCGAGCTGCAGGACTCCCTCACCGGGCTGCTTTCTGGGCCGTCGAACGCAACCGCCTGAAACCCGGCTGGATGCGGCTCACCGAGGGGTGGCTTGTTCAGGCGGCGAGGAGTGTGGTGACGAGGATGTCGAGGGCGTAGTGGGTCATGGGGTCGGGTTCGCCGGGGCTGAGTGTGGTTCGGGGTGTGATGTGTGGTGGTGGGGGTGAGAGCTGGTTGATGTGGGTGAGGGTTGTTTCGGTGGGTGGCGGTCCGGGGGGCTCACATCTCGGGAATGGGTTGCACGAGCGATCTGCCCGCTCGTTCGATGACTCTGCAGGAGCTCAGGGTGCGACGCGTTCCACTGTGTCGACTCGATCGATGGCGCGATCAAACGAGGCAACGCGGCCGACGCCCGTACTCTCGGCGCAGGCAATGAGGTACGCCTCGGCGAAGTCGAGGCGATCGATCTCGTGGACCTCGATCGCTCGGAGCAACAGCGCCGGGTCCACCGTGACCACTGAACGCATCGACACCAGGGATCGCATCGCGGTGGCGACCTTGTCGCGTGGAGCCTTGTAGAACGACTCGAGCACGTACACCGTCTCGGCAACGATCAGGTCAGCCAGATACAACTCCGACGCGCTGGCGAGGTACGCGGTCGCTCGTGCCGCCATCGCCGGCGGGTCGCCGGTCAGGTGCCGGACGAGGATGTTGGTGTCGACAAACGCGCTCACCGACGCGCTGTAGCCCGGCTGACGCGCGTGGTGCGTATGACGTCGTCCCACGCGACGTTGCGCTTGGCGGCGGGGACGGCGATGGTGCCGGCCAGCGACAGGAACTCGGAAGTTCGCCCGCCCCACAACGCCGGCCGTGGGACACCAAGTCCCAGGCAAGAGCGGTGCGGTCGAGTTCTGGCGCCGTGCGATACGTGTGCCGTTCGTCGAGACCGTTGACGGCGACGGACTCCGATGAGCTTCCTCACCAACGTCTCGGGCAGTGGCGTGTCGATCGGAAACTGCAGAGTTGCGCGCGATCAGTGAAACCCGGGATCGACGAGCAGCGAAGCTGAGCGCTCGACAAGAGCCATAACGCCGACCGACTCGGTGTGCATCACCCTCTCGAAGTCGGCACTCACGAGAGCGGCCGAACATCCCTGAAAGCTCGACCGGCTGAGCATCGACCGGTGCCCCAGATCGCCGGCTATGTGGGCGGCAGTCAACGAGGCGAGGATTCCCCGTCATGGCCTCAGTCAGACTCGCTTCTCCACACGCCGTCCACGAAGCGCCGCACCACTCGAGCGGGCGAGCCGACAGCCACGCAACGGTCCGGGATCGCTCCGGTGACCACGCTGCCGGCGCCGATGACGACGTGTTGGCCGATGTCCGAACCCGGCAACACGATCACGCCGTGGCCGAGCCAGGAGCCATCACCGATGCGAACGGACGACTCCTGACCGAACTGGCTGCCGATGGGAATGCTGATGTCCTCGTAGCCGTGGTTCGCATCGGTGATGTGGACGTGATGTCCGGTCCAGACGTCATCGCCGATCACGATTCGAGTGTGGCCGATGATGCTGCTCCCCCGCCCGATGACACAGCGCTCGCCGACGCGCACCACGTCTGCCCCGAGACCCGGCTGATCGGGCACGATCCCGGTCGCCAGGACGCAGTGCGGTCCGATCAATGAGCCGGCACCGATGTGGATGGCTCCCGGGTTCACCAAGGCGTCCAGGGGGAATGACACAAGAGCCCCCTCGCCGAACGAGCCGAACGCTGCTGCCACCTTGGAGGTCGGCCAGATGCCACCCCACCGCTCGGCCCGACGCCAGGCACCCCGGATGAACTCGCCGGTCAGACGCATGGCCGAGAACCGGATCCTGGTCCGCCATCCCGGTTCGGGCAGGATCGGCTTGATTCCACCGTGCTCGGCCACCTCGACACGGTAGCCACCTCGGTAGGCTCGCCCCGAGTGCGACCCGAGGAGACCGAGTGAGCTACTACCCCTATGCCGATCGCTACACGGTGGTCCGAGGGATGCCGTCGGAGGGTCGTGATCGTGGCGCGATCCTGGCCGAACTGGCCCAGATGGCGACCGAGGAGGATGCCTCCTGGGAAAGCGGCAAGGTCTCGGGTTCCATGTACTGCGGGGACCGGGATCACTATGCGTTCATGACCGAGGCCTTCTCGCTCTATGGTCACATGAACGCGCTGCAGCGTGATGTGTGCCCGAGCGCCACGCGGTTCGAGGGTGAGATCATCGCCATGACGCTGGACATGCTCAACGCCGACGCAGTGACCGACAGCACGCCGGTCGGGCTCGTGTCCAGCGGCGGTTCCGGCTCGATTCTGCATGCCGTGTTGGCCTATCGGGAGCGCGGGCGGGCCCTTGGCATCACCCGACCGAACTTCGTGAAACCGGAGACCGCTCACCCGGCGTTCGACAAGGCCTGTCATCTCCTCGACGTCGAGATCCGACCCACGGCCATCGATCAGCGCACGGCTCAGGCTGATCTCTCGGCGCTGGCCGCCGCCATCGACGACCAGACCATTGCCATGGTCGGGTCGGCCTGTAACTACGGCTACGGGACGGTGGACCCCATCCCCGAGATGAGTGCCCTGGCCGTGCAGCGTTCCGTCGGCCTGCACGTCGACGGTTGTCTCGGCGGGTTCATCCTGCCGTGGGGCCAAGAGCTCGGGCTGGACATTCCGGTGTTCGACTTCCGACTCCCCGGTGTCACCACGATCTCGGCGGACACCCACAAGTACGGCTACGGCTTCAAGGGCACGTCAGTGCTGTCATTCCGGGATCAGGCCCTTCGCAACGGTCAGTACTTCTTCATGTCGGACTGGACGGGGGGCAAGTACTGCTCGCCGGGGATCGACGGATCGCGTAGCTCCGGACTGTTGGCCGCCACGTGGGCCGCCATGGTGGCGACCGGGGCTGAGGGCTATCTGCGGTACGCGAGGCAGATCTTCGACACCTCGTTCGCCATGCAGGATGCGGTCACCTCGCACAGCGAACTGCGGCTGATCGGTGAGCCCACGTTCCTGTTCGCCATCGCTTCGGACGAACTGGACATCTACCTGGTGAACGATTCCCTGAAGTCACGCGGCTGGCGGATGAACGGCCTCCAGTACCCGGACGCCATCCACATGGCCGTGACACGGCCCCAAACCCAGGATGGCGTCGTCGAGGCATGGGCCGATGACCTGGCGGCGGCGGTGGAGTATGCCAAGGCGCACCACGGGGAGGCCCCGATGAGTGGCGCCATCTACGGCGGCGTCCCGGGGGGCATGACCCCGGAGGTGGAGTCGTTCATCGAGACGGTGATGGCCGACATGATGGATCACCACCAGTCCATTCCCAACCGGGAGTGAGTCAGGGCTCGGCGGTGATGGCGTACTCGGGACAGTTGTCCGCGGCGAGGATCGCTTGTCCCTCCAACTCGATCGGGACCTCGCCGGACACAAGCGCCACGGCGTAACCATCGTCGTCTGCGGTGAAGAGCGACGGCGCAACCATCACGCAGCGATTGTGGCCCTGGCAGAGCGATCGGTCGAAGGTGAGCTTCACGGGATCTCCAGTCTGAGGGGCAGCGCACGAGGCCCGCGCACCTGACCGGTGGACCAGCGAACCCCTTCGGGGTCGGCAACGCTGACGGGCGGCATGCGATCAAGCCATCGTTCGAGGGCCACGGTCAGCTCCATGCGGGCCAGGTTCGACCCGACGCAACGGTGGATCCCCAGGCCGAAGGCCAGGTGTCGGTTGGACGCTCGGTCGAGCACGACCTGGTCAGCACGGTCGAAGGCGGCAGGGTCACGGTTGGCCGCGGGGAACGAGAGCAAAACCCAGTCCTCGGGCTCCATCCGGGCATTGCCGACCTCGACCGGTTCTGCGACCAGCCGCGCCATGGTGACCGGGGCGTAGAATCGGAGGAGTTCCTCGACGGCGGTGGGCAGATCCGCCGTTCCGTCGCGCAGCGCCCGTTGATGTTCCGGGTGCGTGGCCAGGTGCCAGAGGGCGGCCCCGATGGCCGACCACGTGGTGTCGATTCCGGCAATGAGCAGCAGAGCAACGGTTCCGATCACGTGGTCGTCGATCAGCGGCCGCCCGTTGATCTCGCAGCTCATGAGGTAGCCGATGAGATCGTCCCGAGGGTGCTCCCGATGGTCGGTCACCACCCCGCCGAGGTAGGACCACATGGTCTCCTCGGGCTCGACGTGGTGTTGGCCTGGCTCCTCCATGATCCGATGGATGAAACCCCGGAAGATCTCGCCATCGGATTCCGGTACCCCCAACATTTGGGCGATGACACGGACCGGGATGTGCTGGGCGTAGCCCGACGCAGCATCAATGAAGGGGTCGGCCGGGGACAACAGTTTGTCGATCAGTTCATCGCAGATCCGTTCGGTGTCACCCCGGAGCTTCTGCACCGCGGCAGGTGAGAAGGCGGGGAGCAGGAACGATCGGGCGATGGTGTGGAACGGCGGATCAGAGGTGATGGGCGGCGCATAGCCGATGCCCGCCGGGGCGTCGGTCCGCCAGTCGGACACCACCACGCTTCTGGACGTGAAGTTCTTGGTGTCCTTCGCAATGCGTGACACGTCTTCATGGCGGGTCGGCAGCCACGCTCCACCGAATCGTTCGGTGCGCGCCACCGGGCAAGCATCACGAAGTTGCTCCCAGATGTCCGGCGCAGCAGCGGCGTACGCAGCCGTGGTGTGATCGAAGTCGGTCGACCAGTCCGTCACCGGTGCCCGACCCGAGGGGGATGTCTGGTCCATGTGGTCGCTCTCTTCCGCCGAGGGCAGGTTATCCACCGGCAGGGTCGTCCTCGGACGCGACGAGGTGCGTGACCCAGAGGCCACGCACCCTGTCGAGATGAATCACCCGCCGAAGCGGGCGGATATGAAATCCTTCAGAGGACCTTGACGTTCTGGGCCTGCTCGCCCTTTCGGCCGGGGCCGACCTCGAACTCGACCTTCTGACCCTCGGAGAGCGACTTGTAGCCGCTACCCTCGATGGCCGAGAAGTGAACGAACACATCGTCACCATCGTCTCGCGAGATGAAGCCGTAGCCCTTCTCGGCGTTGAAGAACTTCACGGTTCCTGTTGCCACAACTGCCTTCTTTCCTTCCGGTGGACGACGTGCCCGTTCCGGTGTTGCCAATCTATCCGACAACGGGTCACGTTCCGTGGTCGAAGTTCACAGCTCGGTGATCGTCACGGTTCCGCTGATCTCGAAGGCGGTCAACAGCAGCGGCCGATTCGTCGGGCTCTCGCTTGCGGGAACGAAGGTCAGCACCTCCGGTCCGCTGTCCGGTGCAGCCGCAACCGTGTAGTCGCGAGACGAGATCAGCGACTCGATGACGGGAGCGAAGGGATCGCTCACATCGACCACCAGAATGCCACCGTCGCGCTCGAGCCCCACGAACGCGTACGTCCGACCGTCGACGATGCCGGTCGCCACACCTTCGGGTTCCGGACCCTTGTTGTCCGAGCGGTTGTCCAGAGTGTTGTTGTCGCTGGACACGTTGAACCTGGTCGGGCGGGTCATGGCGACCAGCTGCTCGATATCGTCGCCGCTGTCATAGACCTTGGCGGAGTTCTGATCCCAGACGGTGAACGAACGTGCGCCGTAGACATCGATGCGATCGAAGTCGCCGTCGCCATCGGTGTCACCACTGGACTTCGACACGGTCAGCCGGCCGAGGTTCAGGTTGTTCTTGAGCGACGCGGCATTCGGGAAGACCGTCGGGTCCAGCACGTAGCTACCCGCTCCGACACGGATCTCCTCGTTGAACGTCGGCGAGTAGTCGCGGGCGTCGCCTTCGTTGGCGGTGATGAGGTACGGCACGCCGTTGGTCATCACAACCGCGACGGAATCGGGTTGATACATGCCGTTGACCGGCCAGTTGTCGATGTCGATGCCGTCCTGGTCACTCGGATCGAATGCGTTGTCGGCGAGCGAGTGGTCCTTCAGGCCGAGCGGGCTGATCGAGATCACCGTGTTGGTGCCGAGATCGATCTTGGCCATTGCGTTGTTCTCCTGCAGCGTGACCCAGGCGGTCGCGCCGGAGGGATCGACCGCGATGTACTCCGGCTCCAGGTCCTTGGCCACGGTGGCACCGGGACCGAAGATGCGGATGCCGGGGACGATCTCGGCGGCGCGAGGTCCTCCCGCGTTGAAGTCGGTAAAGCCGATGGTGGTGACCGGCAACGGGTTCAGCGTCGGGGCCGATGTGATGTCCACGACACTGACCGATCCCTCGGGATCGATCGAGTAGTTGCTGTTCGGCTCTGCTTCGTTGGAGACCAGGAGCTTGGTGCCGTCGGGAGTGAACGTGACCATGTCGGGCAGCGCACCGACGGTGGCCGTGGCCAGCAGGAACCCGTCGAGGTCGAAGACCAGAACCTTGCCGGGATTGGTCTTCACCGGGGCCTCAACGGCCACGGCCATGCGGTTGCCCTTGACCGCAACGCTGTTGGGCAGTCCGAAAGCGGCTGTGGAGATCCGCAGGGTCCGCACCGGCAGCGCCGGATCGGCGATCGACACCACGTCGACGGATCCGCCACCGGCGGTGTTGGTCACGTACATCTTGTCGCCGCCGAAGGCGACGGTCTCGCCGGAGGTGTTCCCGAGCCCGGTGGTGTACCGCCCGAGCAGGTCCGGGGTCAGTGGTCCGGGAGGCGGCGGTGGCCCGGGATCGACCATGGGAGCGCACGCGGCAGCGCCCAATGCGGCGACAGCCATCAGGGATGGCACCACATGACGGAACTTCACGATCAACCTCCAGGTTTTCCCGCCCCCATGACGGTGCGCGGACCGTAGGAAGCTGGAGTTGCCGGGGAGTGATCCGGCGATGACCAACCGGGAACCGGAGAGCGAACTCTGAGGGCGTCACCTGTCGGCGACGTGTCGACCGGCACGCGACCGACCCGGCGCGGCAGACTTGTCCCATGAGCACGATCGAGACCAACGCACCGCACGCCGTTCACCGGGGAGCCGCCGAGCTTCCGTTCGTCGAGATCGGCGGTGGCAACAAACTGAAGGTGATCGCCGTGGACGTCGGTGAAGGCCTGTGGATCGTGGAGAACATCTTCCAGCGCAACTACGCCATCCAGACCCACCGCCACACCGGGCCCGTGTACGCCTATACGACCCGGGGTGGCTGGAAGTACCAGGAGTACGACTACGTCAACACCGCGGGGTCGTTCCTGTACGAGCCGGCCGGCTCGGTCCACACACTCGAGTGCGTCGAGGACGACACCCACGTCTGGTTCCAGATGTACGGGGTGAACCTCAATCTCGACGCCGACGGCAACATCGAGAGTGTGTTCGACGGACCGTCGACGCTCGAGGCGTACTACGCGCTGGCCGAAGCCGAGGGCTTCGACCGCCCCAACGTGTTGGTCAGCTGACTGCGACTGCGAGTCGGGGCGCCTAGCGTCTGGAGCAGTCGCGATCCTGAGGGGGATGATCACGTGCAAGCGGTGTGGGGTAGGACGTCCATGGTCGGGGTGGCCGTTCTGGCCACCGCGCTGAGCTTGATCGGGGGATCCTGCGGATCGGACAACGATTCCGGTCGAGCCGCCGACTCGGTGAGCGACGTCAGCACCACGGTCGACGCCAAGGCGCTGGCGGAGGAGCCCCGCTACGAAGCAACTGGGCCGTACGACGTCGGCGTCACCACTCGGAGCCTGGAGGGTGGCCGGGCGATCGAGGTGTACTACCCGGTCGCGGCCGGCGGAACAGATGGTCTCGCCAAAGCCACCTACCTGCAGACCGACGCACTGCCGGCCAACATCCTGGCCAGCCTCCCCTCACCTCCGCCCGATGTCGACCTCTCGGTGGAACTCCCAGCGGTCCGAGACCTACAGGCGGCCAGCGACGGGCCGTTCCCCATCGTGGTGTTCTCCCACGGCGCCGGCGGCTGGCGTGGGGTGTACGGCATCCAGCTCTCCGGAATCGCTTCGTGGGGATTCGTGGTCGCTTCCATCGACTATCCCGAGTACGGCCTGCTGGCGTCGTTCACCGCATCAGGCGATGACGCCGCCCGAGCTGCGGCCCGTGAAGCATCACGGGCCACCACCGATCCGGTGGCCATGTCCGTGGTCGATCTACTGGCCGCCGAGAGCGATGGTGCCGACGGACTGCTCAGCGGCGCAGTCGATGACTCCCGGGTCGCAGCCCTGGGCCACTCCGCCGGGGCGCGCACCATGTTCGGGCTCCTCGACGAGCCCCGGGTCGCCACCATCATCGGCTGGGCTCCGGTCGGTCCCCCGACTCCGGTGACCTCGACCACACCGACGCTCATCGTTGCGGGCGGAAGCGACATCGCCATCACACCGGACGGGGCGACCGCCAGCTACGACGAGTTGCTCGCTCCGAAGCGCCTGGCGGTGATCGACACCATGGGCCACAACGGGTTCGGCGATTCGTGTCTGGCCATCCGCGGCGGGACCGACCTCATCGGGATTGCCAAGGGGCTGGGGTTGCCCATTCCCGACCGACTCCTGGAACTGGGTCGCAACGGTTGCGAGGAGGGCGACCTCGATACCCGCACGGGGTGGTCGGTCACCCAACACTTCACCGTGGCACACCTCCGACAGGTGTTCGGGATCGATCGTGATCCGGTCGGTCTGGGCGACGGGATCGCCGGCGCCTTCGCCCCGACCAAGGTCACCTATCGCCACGACGAGGCCTGACCGCGAACGACGGTTGCATCCACCGTTGCTCCTCTGGCCGAAGAAGGGGCATCACGATGCGACACCCGGTCGGGTCGATGTCACCATTGGAGAAGCAATGCGGAGAGCTTTGATTGCCACACTGGTTGCCGGAACCGCCCTCATCGGGTCCTTCGGTACACCCGCCGGCGCACAGGACACCTCGACCCAGACCATCGTACAGATTGCCCAGGGCAACCCGGATCTGTCGACGCTCGTCACGGCCGTCGGTGCAGCCGAGTTGGTCGAGACGCTCTCGGGCCCCGGCCCCTTCACCGTGTTCGCTCCGACCAACGCGGCCTTCGCCGCCCTGCCTGCCGGGACACTCGACGCCTTGCTGGCAGATCCCAAGGGTGGCCTGACCAACGTGCTCAAGCTCCACGTCATCTCGGGCGCGGTCGATTCAGCGGCCGCCACAGCTGCTGCGGGCACGAACGTCGAGACGCTGGGCGGACCGGTCAAGGTCGAGCTCAACGGCGACAAGCTGGTCGTGGGCGGAGCGACCGTGGTCACCGCCGACATCAAGGCGTCGAACGGCGTCATCCACGTGATCG
>Ga0105046_10003640_pt1 | contig 24486 bp, 21 predicted proteins | sample MAT03_FD_78385 | JGI IMG/M metagenome (GOLD analysis project Ga0105046, IMG submission 78385) | Freshwater microbial communities from Lake Fryxell liftoff mats and glacier meltwater in Antarctica - MAT-03 (megahit assembly) | ecosystem: Environmental > Aquatic > Freshwater > Ice > Liftoff...
GGTGGCGGCCTCGCCCGCTGGTTCGGACAGCTGCGCTGCCGCTCCGGCGGCCTTGCGCACCTGCGCCTCAAGCTTCTCACCGTCCTTGGCCAGCCGGTCGAGCTCGCCGCGCAGGCGCTTGGACTCCTCTCCGCGCGCCTTGGCGTCGGGCTTGACGGCGCCCTCAGCAGGCGGGGCCTCGCGGGCGACTAGGGCGGCAGCGGCGGTGGCGCTGGCCTCGCTGGCGGCGGAGGCTTTCTTCGCCACGTCGGCGAGCGCTCCGGCGGACTCCTGGCGCAGCTTGGCGTCCTCGGCAGCGGCGGCCTTGCGCTCCTTGTCGAGCGCGCTGGTGGCGGCGCCGACCGCGCGCTTGGCGAAGTCGTCCTTCAGCCCGTTGGCCAGCTGCGGTACGACCTGGTTGGCGACCTCCTCGCGGAACGCGGCAGCGGTCGGCTCGGCGCCGCGCTCGTCGAGCGCCTGGTCGAGGGCGAAGACCTGCTCGCGACGCAGTTCGGCGTCGAGGTTCCTCAGGTCGTTCTCGCTGGCACCGGCGTCGGCCAGGGCGCGCGCCAGATCGGTCATCGGCTTGTCCAGCCGGGCGAGTACCTGCTGGAACAACTTGCTGCGGTCGGGCTCGGGGAGGTCCGAGCCGACCAGGCGGTCGTGGTCGGCGCGCAGGCGCTCGGCGAGGCGCTCCTTGATCGCCTCCAGCTTGGCCAGGCGTTCGGCCTCGACAGCTTCGCGTGCCTTGGCCGCGGCGGCCTGCTTGGCGGCCTCGGCCTCGGCAATCAGCCGGGCCTCCTCACGCGCCTTGAGGTAGGCAGGGACGCCCCACGACATGCCGGCGGCGAGGTGGACGATCAGCGAAATGGCGACGAAACGGCCAAGTTTGGTCTGCAGGAAGGGCACCGGGGCGGGTTCACTCATGGCTTGGTCTCGCGGTTGGGCGTGCCGGGTTCGAGCTGGAAGCTGACGTGTTCAAGGCCGGCGCTGCGCGCGGCATTCCACACCTGGATGATGCGTTCGTAGCGCGCGTCGCGGTCGCCGACCACCAGGACTACCGGGCGCTTGTTCTCCTTGGCGCAGGTCTCCTTGTAGGCGCGTAGGTCCTCGACCAGGGCGCCGAGTTTGTCGTAGCGCTCTTCGTCGCTCTTGGCGTTGTGGCGCAGCACGTGGCCCTGGGCGGTCACGGTGATGATGTGCGCGTCGGGCACCTCGATCGAGATGGTGGCGTCGGCCTCGGGCACGCTGACGGCGTAGCCCTCCTTCAGCACCGGGGCGGTGATCATGAAGATGACCAGCAGCACCAGCATGACGTCGACCAGCGGGGTGACGTTGATCTCGGCGACGGCGCGCCGCTTGCCCTTGCGGACGTAACCGCCCACGGACATGCTCATGACCTAGACCGCTGCCGGCGTGGCGGTGGTGGTGGTGGTGGCGACGGGCGAGCGTGCTGGTTGCGCCGCCAGGGCCTGTTCATCGGCCGCGCCAATGAGGAAGACGACGCGCTCCATGAAGCCGTCGCTGCGCTCCTGCTCCTCGTCGAGGCGGGCGGAGAGGCGGTTGTAGGCGGCGACCGCCGGAATGGCGACGGCGAGGCCGGCGGCGGTGGCGATGAGCGCGGCGCTGATGCCGGGCGCCACCACTTGCAGGCTGGCGCTCTTGGCCGTGCCGAGGACCTGGAAGGTCGCCATAATGCCCCAGACCGTGCCGAACAGGCCGATGAACGGCGAGGCCGAGCCGCAGGTCGCCAGCACGTCCATGCCGCGCGACAGTTTGCTGAATTGCTCGCGGCTGGCCGCCTCCATGCGGATGCGCAGGCGCTCGCCGAGGTTCTTGCGGGTGCGCAGCGGGATATGGCCGGCGGCGGCGGGCGGCTCGGGTTCGTTGCGGGCTTCCTCCAGGGCGTGGACCGCGGCGGTGAACACCGCCAACTGCGGCGAGGGTCCGGCGGCCTTGCCGCGTTCGAGCGCCTCACCGCTATGCGCCGCCCCCAACACCGCCTGAACAAAGGCCTCGCCGTTGCGGCGGCAGCGCTTGAGCGCCGCTGATTTGGCGAAGATGATCGCCCAGGATACGATCGAGAGGATCACCAGCAGGAGCAGGACGCCTTGTTCGAGCGGGCTGGCCCCGACTACGGAGTGGCTGACGATTCCCCACATTGATGACGGCTGGTCCATGCATGTCTCCTAGTGACTGCATGGAACGGGTCAAAGCCCGTGTAGTGACAACTTCTGGAGCTGGATCGTACCGTACCGTACCGTGCAGTTCAGAGGCGTGTCTTACGGCAGATCGGCACTGTAGGGCTTGCCACCGGCGAGGGTTTCCATCGCCATGGTGATCTTATAGCCGTCCGGACTGCTCATCGCGACCCACTTGATGGCATCGCCTAGCTTGGCCGGCGGCAGCGCCACCAGGGTGCCAGCCATGATCTTCTCGTAGTTGGCAGGGCCAGTACTCACGTTCTCGCGGCTGACGCGGATGATCTCCTTAGCCTCCGGTGCATACTGCTGGAGGAAGGCGATCGTGCGTTCTTCATGTCCTTCGATCTTGATGACACTGGCCAGTACGCCTGCAGCAGTGCCCGCGGCGGCATTTTTCAGATCGCCCGATGGCGCTGTGATGGGTGGCAGTTCTGCTACATCGCCAGCGAACAATTCGCCGCTGTTAATATCGTAGAACCAGAGCTTCTTAGGACCATCCCCGTTCCCTTCGTCCATCACGAACCAGCCGACCGTGCCGACGATGGTCAGAGCAATGAGGACGATGACCAGATGTTGCAACGTAAAGCGCATGCTGAACTCCCTCTAATAGTGTGGCTGACCCTGGTGTCTGGGTCAACGGGGATGAGCTGGACTGAGCCAAGGTGCTTGATCCGGCAGCTGTCGAAGAACATCATGCAATATATGCAACGTCAATTAAAACCGTAACTTACAATCAATTCCGCACAATATTCTCATGTGATCTTCCAACCTACTACTGCTCCGCGATCAAGCCGTTGAAACGTCCGCCCGAAACGATGCAATGCCGCCCGATGCACAGCCCGATCGATGCCGTCAACGAACTCATCTCCCGTCACCACCAGGCGCAGCTGGGCGAGGATCAGATCCTGCTATTCCTGACTGAGTCGCTAGTCGAGATCCAGTACGTCCTCAAAAGCGAGGAATACGACGCCGAGAAGCTGGCGACCATCGAAGTGCACGTCCGCGACATGCTGCGTCGCATCGCGCACGCGGCAGAGAAATAGTCCTCAGCGCCCGCCAAGAGAGCGGGCTATAACTGCGAATCCGTCCAGCCACAACCCAAGTCCGATCGTCGCGGCAGCGCATACGACCAGGACCGCCACCGTGCCGGGGGCAAGTCGTGGCGGGTTCGGCTGACTGGCGGCTGGCTGCAAGACCGCTGCACGTACGACCAGCAGATAGGCCCAGGCCGACACCGCCGTCGAGGCCAGGAGGACCAACGCAGCTACCGTCAGATGGCTCCGGCCCAGCTGGGCACCGGCATGCAATGCCTCGCGGAGCACGCCCCATTTGGCGAGAAAACCAGCGAGCGGCGGTACCCCGGCGAGTGAGAACAGAAACAGGCACAACGCCGAGGTCAGCCACGGACGTTGGCGCATGGCTCCGGCCAGCGCGCTGAGATCCGCCGATCCGCGTTCGTTTTCGAACACCGAAAGACAGACCAGCGCGCCGATGTTGGCCACGGTATAGGCCGCCAGGTAAAAGGCGGCAGCTGCGATCGGCGCAGGTCCAGGCAGTGCCGCCAGGGCCAAGATGATGGTACCGGCATGGCCAATCGCGCTGAAAGCGACGATGCGTTTGGCATTCCGTGAAGTTATGGCGGTGAAGGCGGCGACCAGCAAACTGGCCATGGCGGCCAGCGACAGGGCCCAGCCGAAAGAGGCAGGCGGAGCGAGATCGCTTGGTACGGTCATCAGCAGGCCACGCACCAGCACGGCGGTGGCGGCGATCTTCGGCACCGTACCCAGGGCAGCGACGGCAGTTGCCGGAGCGCCTTGATAGACATCCGGGGCGTAGAAGTGGAATGGGACGATCGCCAACTTGTAGGCGATGCCGACGCTGGCCAACATCAACGCGGCGAGCACCGCCACGGGCATGTCCTGTGACAGGACCTGACCGATGCCACGGAAGTCGAGGTGTCCGGTCAGGCCATAGATGTGGCTCATGCCAAAGAGCATCAGTCCGGAGGCGGCGGCACCGAATAGTACGTATTTCATGCCGGCTTCGGCGCTCTGGCGATCGCCTGCCTTCCAGCCTGCCAAGGCGTAACCAGCGAGTGACATGACCTCCAGGCCCAAGTACAGCGTGACCATGTTGCTGGCCGCGGCGGTGACGAGTGCGCCCAGCGCGAGGGACAGCATCAGGGCGACCCAGGCCGGATGTCCGTCATCGCGTTGCTGCTCGCCACGCCCGACGATCAATACGAGAATGGTCGCAAGCAGAATGCCGGGACGAGCGAGTACGGAGAGGGCGTCCAACGAGAGCATCTGATGCACCGCGCCACGGCCGCTGACCGCAGCGGCGATCAGGGCGGCGGCACAAATGAATATGCCAATGATGCCGACGCCGTTCTTGCGGCCAGCGGGCAGCAGAATGTCGGCAACGAGCACGGCGATGACGCCGATAGCCACGATGCCCTCGGGCAGCAGAAGCTGCAGTGGATCCATCATGGCATGGCTCCACGTACGTGGGTCAGCAGGGCCTCGCAACTAGGGCGCAGGGCATCAACCAGCGGTCCCGGCCACACGCCGATCAGCACGATGAGTGCGACCAGGGGTACGGTCATGGCGAGCTCGCGCGCATCGAGATCGGGAAAGGCAGCGTGTTCAGGGTGGAGTAGAGGGCCGTAGGCGACACGCTTGAGCATCCACAGCAGGTAGGCGGCAGAGAGGATCACCGACAGAGTGGCGATGACGGCGAACCACGGGAAGTACCCACCGGCGGTAAAACTGCCGAACAGAGCCATGACCTCGCCGGGGAATCCAGCCAAGCCGGGCAGCCCGGCACCGGCGAGGCAGGCGATCAGCAGGATCCAGGCGAAGCGCGGCATCGGTGCGGCAAGTCCACCAAAGCCATCGACGTTGCGGTGGTGTGCGCGGTCATAGATCACGCCGACCAGCAGGAATAGCAGCGAGGACGACAGGCCATGGGTGACGGCCTGGACCATGCCGCCAGTGGCACCAGCAACGCTCAGGCTGGCTAGGCCAAGCAGGCAGAATCCCATGTGGCTGACCGAGCTGTAGGCTACCAGCCGCTTGAGGTCGCGCTGGCCCAAAGCGACCCAGGCACCCCACAGGATGCCGATCACGCCGATCAGGCCTATCAGCCAGCCCCAGTGCAACGCTTGGGCAGGGAACAATGGCCAGGCCAGACGGTACAGCGCATAGACACCCAGCTTCAGCAGGATGCCGGCAAGAATTACCGAAATCGCCGTCGGGGCCTGCACATGGGCATGCGGCAGCCAGGTGTGCAGCGGCACAGCCGGCACCTTGACCAGGGCGGCAAGCAGCACGGCGAGAAATCCGAACGCGGCGAGCGGGATGCCGAGGAACGCGGTCGACTCCCATAGCTTCCACTGCGTCGTCAGCACGCGCAGGTCGAAAGTGCGCTGGCCGTCGGGCAAGGCATTCCACATCGCGATCAGCATGGCCAGCATCAGCACGCTGCCGGCCAAGGTGTAGACGAAGAACTTCATTGCCGCGTAGCGTCGCTGGTCACCACCCCACAGGCCGATCAGCAACAGCATCGGCACCAGCATGACCTCCCAACAGACGTAGAAGACTAGCAGATCGAGGGTGACGAAGACGCCGTTCATGGCCGCCAGCAGCAGCATGGTCAGGGCGTGGTAGGCACGTGGGCTGCGCTGCTGGTTCCAGCCGCTGATCGTCGCAATCGCCACGACCAGTCCGGACAGCGCCAGCATGGCGGCACTTATGCCGTCGACCCCAACCGTCCAGCTAGCGCCGAGTGCAACCGACCAGGGAAACGTTTCTAACAAACGAAAATCAGAACCTGGATGGCGGGCGAAATCGCCCAGTGCTGCCAGGCCCACGGCCAACGGCACCAGCGAGCCGAGCAGTGCGAACCAGCGCGCACTGCGGTCTTTGGCCAAGCAGAGGGCGCCAAAGGCGAGCGGTGCCAGCACCGACCAAGTCAGCGGGCCGATCACCACAGCACCCCCATCAGCAGAACGAGCGCGCCCAGGATTGCTGCGATCGCCAGATAGGCTCCGACCCGGCCATCATGCCAGGCAGCACCGGACTCACCGATGCGACCGCAGAGCCTGCCGATGCTGTCGATCAGTCCATCGAGCGACAGCGAGTCGCTACGCCGGTAAGGCGCGGCTCCTTCCAGGCTGGCCAAGCGATCGCGCGAGCCGAGGTCGAGGAATGCGGTCAGACGGCCCACGCCGGCGCCGAGGCCGCGCACGAAGACAAGGTCGTACAGGCGATCGATGCCCCACAGTTCCGAGGCGCCAACGTGCAGCGGTTTCAGTGCTCGTGCGAGGGTTGTGGCGAGTTCGCTCTTCCAGGCGAAGACCACGGCGGCAAATCCGGCGCCGACCACCAGCAGCCCGCTGGCGATCAGCATGGCATTGTGGTGGGCATGCGCGTGCGCCTCGGTGTGCGGGGCGGCCAGGGCGTCGCTCAGCCACGTGCTCCACAGGAACACGCAGGTGAATGGGGCGAGGAGGAGCAGCACGGCGCTGGCGTACCACGCCGGGTCGTGGGCATGGTGGGTCAGCGTGTGGTCGCGTTCGGTACCGGCGAAGATGCGGATCCACCACCGTACCATGTAGCCGGCAGTCAGCAGGCTGCCGGCGCAGGCGAGCAGGAATGGCCCCCAGGCGGCCCCTCCGACATCTTCAGCGTGCAGCAGCGCGGCGGCCAACACTGCGTCCTTAGAAAAGAAGCCACTGAAGAACGGCGCACCGATAATTGCCAGCACGGCCAAGCCGCTGCACACGGCCGTGATCGGCATGCGTTTGCGCAGCCCGCCCAGCCGGTGCAGGTCCTGGCTATTGGCGCAGGCGTGAATAACCGCACCGGCGCACAGGAAGAGCAGGCATTTGAACAAGGCGTGGGTGAACAGGTGGGAGAGTCCAGCGGTGGTGCCACCGGCCCCGTCTCCAGCGCCCAAGGCGACAAACATCAACCCGAGCTGGGATACCGTCGAATAGGCCAGCACCGCCTTGAGATCCCATTGCACGCAAGCGATCGACGCAGCCAGCAGGCAGGTGATGCCGCCGGTCCAGCCGATCACGCTGAGCGCCTCGGGAGTCATCACCGGGGCTAGGCGTGCGATCAGGAAGACGCCGGCTGCGACCATGGTGGCGGCATGGATGATCGACGAGGCTGTGGTCGGGCCCTGCATCGCGTCCGGCAGCCAGGTGTGCAGCGGGAACTGCGCGCTTTTGCCGATTGCGCCGCAGAACACGCCGAGGCAGGCGATGGTCAGCAGTTCGTTGCCTGACAGGCCGAGGAACGTGCCGGGCAAGCCGCCGAGCGACAACTGGGTCAGGTTGCTCCAGCCGAGCGGTTCGCGAAATCCGCCAGCCACACCGGCAGCCAGAAAGGCGCCGAGGCCGATCAGGAAACCAGCGTCGCCGACCCGGTTCATCACGAACGCTTTGAGCTGGGCATGAGCCGGGCTCAGGCGGTGTTCAAGCACGCCACGCGCACCGACGCCCTTCAATCGCTGGTAGTCGGCATCCTCACTCGCCGCCGGCTTGGCGAACCAGAAGCCGATCAGCAGATAGCTGCCGAGCCCGACCAGTTCCCAACCGAGGAAGGTCATGAACAGATTGTCGCTCAGCACGACGATCAGCATGGCGAAGACGAAGAGGCAGAACTGCCACGGGAACCTGACGGCCAGCTTGTCGCCGTTCATGTACCAGCTGTTGTAGATCAACACGACGGTGGCGAGCAGAGCAACGATCACGGCCATGATCGCTCCCATCGGATCGGCAAAGGTGCCAAGCCCGAGGGTGAAGCCGCCGAGGTCGAGCCAGGGGATGTGCGGACCCTGGTAGGTGACGCCGTGCGGCACAACCAGGATGGCCAGCCACGCGGCCAGCGCGGTGCAGCCAGCCATGATGGTGGCGGCGAGGCCGTGCGCGAGGTTCGCTCGCGGGACGAGCAGCGTCAGCACGGCGGCGGCGAGCGGCGCGAACAGGATCGCGGTGGTCAGCCAGGTTGGGATCATGTCGACCAACCTGCGGAAGTCCCGTCGCGCAGCGACGGGCGGGCGCCGAGACGTGGTGGCGGCATAGAATCGGCGTAGCCGATGCCGCCACGATTCCGCTGGCAAAGCCGGCGAAATCGTGCGTCGACCAAGCCCCTGGGCAAGAAAGCACTCATGAGCGCAGCTCCCGCGTGCGCTCCAGATCAATGTCCTTGCTGGTGCGGTAGACTGCGAACAGCAAGGCGAGGGCGACGGCGGCCTCGGCGGCGGCGACCACGATGACGAAGACAGCGGCGGTCTGGCCCTGGACGTCCATACCATCGAGCCGGAACCGGCCGTAGGCGGCAAACTGCAGGGCGGCGGCATTGAGCATCAGTTCAAGACCGATGAGCACACCAATGGCGTTGCGCCGGGTGGCGATCGCCAGCACGCCTGCGGCGAACAGCACCGAGGCGACGGCGAGATACGAGGCGAGCGCGTCGGGGCCGACATTATGCACGTGAGGCTCCGTGTCGGCGGTAGCGTTTCACAATCGATACCGCCCCGACCAGCGCTGCCGTCAGCAGCATACCAGCCACCAGGAAGGGGATCAGCCACGAACCGACCAGCAGATCGCCAATGGCCTGGGTACCGTCGATGACGTCCGGAAGAGTGCCCGGTTGACTACGCGTCTGGCCGAGGTTGGCGGCATGCGCGATGGCGATCTGGGCGAGGCGACCGGCGACCAGTGCCGCGAGGGCGGAAGCGGCAAGTCCAGCGATGCGCAGCAGGAGCGGAGTGCGCTGGACCGCACCCATGATGTCGCTGCTGAACAAGGTGGCAAACAGGGTCAGGACCAGGATGCCGCCAATGTAGACGATGACCTGGAGGCAGGCGAGGTAGCTGGCTTCGAGGAACAGGTACAGCCCGGCGACGCCGGCCAGGCACAGCCCGAGCAGCAGCGCGGCATGGAACAGGTTGCGCACCGTCGCGGCGCCTAGTGCTCCGGCGACGGTGGCGAGGCAGCAGGTCCAGAAGAGGCCAAGTTCGATCACGTGCCGGATCCTCCGACCGCTGGCGGGCTGGCTGCCGCGGGTTGGGCGGCTGCTGCCTTTGCTGCTTTGGCAGCAGCTGCAGCCGCGTCCTTTTCTTTTTTCTTTCTGTCGCGTTCGGCGTCGGCGTGGGCTTTCTGCTCGGGCGTGAAATAGCCCATACCGAACATGCCGATGAGGTGCTGGCCCTGTGGCGCGATCAGGCTATCGAGCCAGGCGCGGTCTGTGGGCGCCAACGTCTCGCGTGGGACGTTGGCCAGCTTGGCCATGCGCACGACATCGGGTGCATCAAGGCGTTTGTCGAGCTGGTCGCTGGTGCGGCGGAACAAATAGCGGGCGGCGTCCAGCTTCGGGTCCATCTCGAAGTCGCTGGTCATCGACAGCGAATCGGTCGGACAGGCACGTACGCACAGGCCGCAGTAGATGCATTTCGACAGGTCGATATCGAAGCGCGAGGCGCGCATCTTGTTGTTCTCGTCGCGCTCGCCGTCCATGACGAAGCAGTCGACCGGACAAGCCTTGTCGCAGGCGTGGCAGACGATGCAGATCGGCGCGTCATTGACGAGATGGCCGCGCACGCGTTCGCCGACCACGGCAGCTGGCTCTTGCGGGTACTGCTGCGTGACCGAGGTCGCACCGCCGCGGTTGCGCACGTTCTCGACGAAGAACGTTGCGGTCGTGCGCATGCCGATCAGGAAGGCATGGATGCCATCGTAGATGTCATTGACCCAAGCGAGTATCACGGCGTGCTTTCTTGCGTAGTGGCTGCGCCCCTACGGCCCTGCGGGCCTGTCCCCCGGGCTTTTTCGCGGCTCGATTCCGTCGGCAGGCCTCCGGAATCGTGACGGCATGGGCTTCGCCCATTATGTGCCGTCATCGCCACTTGGCGCCCGCAGACCATGCGGCGACCGCACCTCATGCGCCACCCGTCAATTGAGTTAGCGCTGGGTGCTGACGGCCATGCTTGCGGCGCGCGGCGATCACCAGGAGGAAGCCGAGGGCGAGTGGTACGATCCAGACAAGCGCATGGCCGACCAGGCCGAGGGCGAGGTGCGGCATGGCCGGCAAGCGGCCGTAGGCCACGCCGAGGATGGTTGCCTGCGCATCGGCAGGCATCACCAGAGAGGGGATCAGCATGGTCAGAGCAAGGCCGAACAAGGCGAACAGGCATAGCGGCACCAGGGTCAGCCAGCACAGGCGCATCACCTGGTCGACGCGGAAACGCGGCAGGGTCCAGCGGATCCACACCATGATCACCAGCACAGTGGTGAACTTGGCGAGCAGGATGCCGACGTGGATCAAGGTCTCTAGCCAGACCGGCAGGGCGACGATGACGTTCTCGAAGATCGGGGACTGGTAGCCGCCGAGGAACAGGGTCGAGAGAATCGCGCCGACCAGGATCATCTCGCTGTATTCGGCCATCGCGAACATCCCCCAGCGCATGCCCGAATATTCGGTGTTGAATCCGCTGACCAGTTCGCTCTCGGCCTCGGCCATGTCGAAGGGGGTGCGCTGGCATTCGGCTAGGCCGGCGAAGAACAGTACGCAGGCGAGCAGCAGCAAGAACGGGCTCTGGAAGATGTTCCAGCCCAGGAAGCTGGCCCACGAGCCGTTGTACTGGTGGGCGACGATGCCGTGCAGGTCCATTGTTCCGCACCACAGCACGACGCCGGCGATGGCCAGGCCGACTGGAATTTCGTACGATACGACCTGCGCGACCGCGCGCATGCCGCCGAGCATCGAGAACTTATTGCCGCTGCCCCAGCCGGCCATCAGCAGGGCCATCACGCTGATGCCGCTGACCGCGATGGCGTAGAGCGCGCCGACCGGGACCTCGAGCGCAACGACGTTTTGGGCAAACGGAATGGCAGCGAAGGGCAGGAAGGCGCCGGTCAGGGCCAGGTATGGCGCCAGGCGGAAAACCCAGCCGTCAGCACCAGCCGGAATGATGTCCTCCTTGCCCAGCATCTTGACGCCATCCGCGGCGAGCTGTCCAAGGCCGAGGGTTCGGAACAGGGACATGCCGGGCAGCGAACTGATGCGTCCGATTAACCGATCCTGGCCGGCCCGCGAGACGAAGGGCAGGCTCAACCGGACGACCAACCGGACGACGCCGTCGAGTCCGACCGAGTTAGGCCCGAGGCGGCGCTGCATCGCTGCCGCGACCTTGCGCTCGATGATCTGGCCGAGAGCGGCAATTGGCAGCACGACGGCCATCAGTGGCAGCGCCCAGACGGCGGCTGCGGCCAAGCCAATGGCCCACCACGCCGGATCACCTCCGGACAGCCAGACAGCCAACGCATCAACGGCGGGACCGAGCGTCACGGCGTATAGCCTCCGACGGCAGTCATCGGTCGATCTCCGGCACCACGATGTCGAACGATCCGATCACCGTCACCACATCAGCCAGGAAGATGCCCTTCATGACCGTATTGAAGATGCTGCAGGCGGTGAACGAGCCGGTGCGCACACGCACACGGTACGGGACCTTGGACCCATCACTGACGATGACGTAGCCCATCTCGCCGCGCGGGGCTTCGGTGCGGACGCGGATCTCGCCCTTGGGTGGCTTGCGCAACTGTTTGGCGACATCGGCCTGGAAGCCGCCAACCGGGTCGTTGGCTTTACCAGCTGCTGGTGGCAGGAGCTTGATCGCTGCGCGGACCAGGCGCACGGATTCGTTGATCTCCAGCAGGCGGACGACGAAGCGGTCGTAGCAGTCTCCGACCCGGCCTGCGCGCCCAGCGAAGGCCTGGCCGAGCGGTACGCGTACCCCGAGCTGACCGTAGATGCCATACGGCTCGTCGCGGCGGATGTCCCAGTCGACGCCGCTGCCACGCAGGTTCGGCCCGACCAAGCCATAGGCGACTGCGTCAGCGGCGCTGATCACGGCGACTCCGGCGCAGCGGTTCTGGAAGATCGTGTTGGTGGTGATCAGCTGGTTGAAGCGGATCATCTCCTTCTCGAACTGAGCCAGGAAGGCTTCGGTCTCCGCCGCCGCGTTGGCGTGCAGGTCGAATCCGACGCCACCGATGGTGATGTAGTTATAGGTCAGGCGCTGGCCGCACAGCTTCTCAAAGATGTCGTTCACCCCCTCGCGTTGGGCGATGGCATGCAGGAACGGGGTGTACCCGCCCAGGTCCATCGCCATCGCGCCGACCGCTACCAGATGCGACGAGATGCGGTTCAGCTCGGCGACGATCACGCGGATGCATTCGGCGCGCATCGGCACGATGACCTTGGTTGCCGGGTCGCTGTTGAGCAACTTCTCGACCGCGACGCAGTAGGCGAGATTCGCGTTCATGGCGCAGACGTAATCGACCCGGTCGGTGTACGGCACGAACATCGGCCATTCGACGCATTCGCCAATCTTCTCAATCGCACGATGCAGATAGCCGTGGTCGGGCGCGCAGTTGGCGACGACTTCGCCATCGGTGTCGACGACGAGGCGCAGCACGCCGTGGGTCGCCGGGTGGTGCGGGCCCATATTCAGGCGCATGCGCTCGCCGCCCAGGGTCTCGATGGCGAGATCGGGGCTCATGGCTTCGCCGCCTGCGCCGGCGCGGCCGCGTCGCCACGAGTCGGAGCGTCCTCGAACTTCTGCCCGTCGCGCAGATGCGCGATGCCGTTGTAGGACGCTGGGTAGATGTAGTCCTTGCGCAGGGGTGAGCCGATCCAGTCGTCGGGCATCATGATGCGCTTGAGATTGGGATGCCCGGCGAAGTGGACGCCGAGTAGGTCGAATACCTCACGCTCAAAGTAGTTGGCCACTGGCCACACCGAGCTGACGCTGGGCACGGTACCGGTATCGCGCGGGGCCAGAACCTTGAGCGTCAGATGATGGCGATGGATCAGGCTGTGCAGGTAGTAGACGATGGCGATATCGGTGCTCGGCGGATTAGCAGCATACTTCAGCAGATCCCAGCCGGTTAGATCGCACAATGCAGCGAAGCCCAGGACTGGGTCATCGCGCAGGACGGTGGCCACGCGGACGATATCATTGGCGGGAACGAGCAGCCAGGGCTGGCCATTGTCGCTGGTCTTGGTCTCTATGGCGGGCAGCGTCGCGGCGGGGAACACGGCTCGCAGGCGTTCGACGATATCGGCGAAGGCCAGCGCACTCACGCCGACGGTTCCGTGGTTTCTGGCAGCGGTGGCTTGCCAGGATGAGCGCCGAAGGCGCAGTCGGAACCCTGTACGATATGCGGATCGCGGTCGCGCACGCCCAGCGTGCGGTATTTCTTGACTCGTTCACGCAGAGCCATGACGCCGTCGATGAGCGCCTCGGGGCGGGGCGGGCAGCCAGGGATGTAGATGTCGACCGGAACGTACTTGTCGACGCCGTTGAGCACCGAGTAGCTCCACTTGCTGAACGGCCCGCCGCTATTGGCGCAGCTGCCCATCGAAACGACCCAGCGCGGCTCGGTCATCTGCTCCCACAGGGTTCGCACACGACTGGCCATCTTGTGGGTGATGGTGCCGGCGACGATCATCAGGTCGCTCTGGCGCGGCGTGGCGCGTGGGATCATGCCGAGGCGGTCAATGTCGTAGCGCGGTCCGCCGGTCTGCATCAGTTCGATGCCACAGCAGGCGGTAGCGAACAGTAGATAGAACAGCGAGTTCTCCTTGCCCCAGGCAAGGAACTCATCGATCGATGTGGTAAAGACGTGTTCGTCAGCGCCATTGGCGGGCTTGGTGATGTCAGTCATCGGACACCTTCTTATCCCAGATGAATCCGCCTCCCGCCGCTACCCACGCCAAGCCGACGGCAAGTGTAGCGGTGAATGCGGTGATCTCGATGAAGGCGGCCAGGGCATGACCGTTACCGATCCAATCCAGGCAGCGCGGCAGGATTGGCCACAGCAGTGCCAATTCGACGTCGAAGATGATGAAGGTCAGGGCGACGATGGTGAAGCGGTTGTTGAAGCGGAACCAGGCCGAACCGACCGGGGCTTCGCCGCACTCATAGGTGGTCAGCCGCTGTTTGCTGTCGGCGATGCGATCGACCACCCGGGTGACCAGTCGGACCACCAACAGGGCTCCGCCTACTACGGCACCCGCAAGAAGGCCGACCACGGCAACGCTAATCCATGATCCATAAGGACTTGCGGCGACTGTGGTGGCGCTACTCAGAGTGTTGGTGATGGCGTCCATGCGAGATCGGAGGGTGGAAGCCTAGATGGCATGCGCAGTGTGCAAGACCCCCAGGGATTGCCTGCGTAAAGTTGGTCAGTCCGACATGCATTCGGCGTATAGTTGGCCGAACCATGCCCGTCGTTGCGTGGATCGGGGGAAGTCCGATGCGTCTTGGACATGAGGACAAACAGACATGAAAATCCTTTTGTCGATGAGGGGGTTGGGAGCGAAGGTGTGGTCGGACACCTGCAAGGAGCCGCCCATGGCAGCCGCCGCCCCAGCCGATCTCGCCACCATAGCCAAGAAGTGGAAGGACAAGCGTGGCAGCCTGATCATGGCTCTGCACGACCTCCAAGGACGCTACGGCTATGTGCCGCGCGATGCCGCCCAGGAACTGGGCAAGCTCATGGATGTGCCCCTCGCACGCATCTATGAGGTCATCACCTTTTACAATTACTTCAAACTTGAGGCCCCGGGCAGGAACATCATCTCGGTGTGTATGGGCACCGCGTGCTACCTGAAGGGTGCGCCCGAGATCGTCGCCAAGCTCTCCGAGAAGTTCGGCGTTAAGGCTGGCGAGACGACCCCAGACAAGATGTTCCATCTTCAACAGGTTCGCTGCATCGGTTGCTGCGGCCTCGCCCCGGTCGTCACCGTCAATGAGAAGGTGCTGGCCAAGGTCAAGGCAGCTGACGTCATCGACCAAGTCTACGCCTGCGCCGTAAAGGGAGCCTGACCCATGCCCAAGTTCACCCCCGCCGAACTCGACGCCCACAAGGCCAAGCTGTTGGCTGCGGCCAAGAAAAAGGCGATCATCAAGGTCGGCCTCAACACCTGTGGCGATGCTGCCGGCGCCTTGCCGGTGATGCTGGCCATCAAGGAGGCCGTGGCCAAGGCCGGCGTCGACGCCCAGATCGTCAAGACCGGCTGTGCCGGTATGTGCGGCATCGAGCCACTGGTCGAAGTCAGCATTGGTGGCGCGCCCGCCACCATGTACGGCCAAGTGACGGCTGAGGCCGCTCGTGAGATCGTCGAGAAGCATGTCGTTGGCGGCAAGGTCGTCGAAGCCTTCAAGGTGCCGTCGATCGCCGAGATGAGCTCAGATAAGCCGGTTGCCGGCAAGCAGTACCGCATCGTCCTGCGCAACTGCGGCGTGATCGACCCGGAAAGCCTGGACGAGTACATCGCCCGCGATGGCTACCAGGCGCTCAAGCAGACCCTCACCGCGATGACCGGCGAGCAGGTCATCGCCGAGTTGGAGACAGCTGGCCTGCGCGGTCGCGGTGGCGCTGGATTCCCGACTTTCATGAAGTGGAAGCTCACCCGCGCCAGTCGGCCCGGCGAGCAGAAGTATATCATCTGCAATGGCGATGAAGGGGACCCAGGTGCCTACATGGACCGCTCGGTCCTCGAAGGCGATCCACATGCCGTAATCGAAGGCATGATCATCGGCGGCTGGGTCATCGGTGCCAGCAAGGGCATCTTCTACATCCGCGCCGAATACCCGCTCGCCATTGAGCGCATCGAGAAGGCGATCAAGCAGGCGCGCGCTAACGGCCTGCTCGGCACCAACATCCTCGGCACCGGCTTCGACTTCGACCTCGAAGTCCGCCTAGGCGCTGGCGCGTTCGTCTGCGGTGAAGAGACGGCTCTGATCGCTTCGATCGAAGGCAAGCGCGGCACCCCGCGTCCACGTCCGCCCTATCCGGCGCAGAAGGGCCTGTGGGACCAGCCCACCATGGTCAACAACGTCGAGACGCTGGCCAACATCGCGCAGATCGTCCTGCGCGGCGGCAGCTGGTTCGGCGCCATCGGCGTCGGTCGTTCGAAGGGCACCAAAGTCTTCGCCGTCACCGGCAAGGTCAAGAACCCCGGCCTGATCGAGATCCCGATGGGCACCACCCTACGTCAGGTGGTGATGGACATCTGCGGCGGCACCACCACCGGCAAGCCGGTGAAAGCGGTGCAGACCGGCGGACCCTCTGGCGGCCTGATCCCAGCCAGCCTGCTCGACACGCCGATCACCTACGAGGACCTGCAGAAGCTGGGTTCGATCATGGGTTCGGGCGGCATGATCGTGATGGACGAGAGCGACAACACGGTTGACCTCTCGCGCTTCTACCTCGACTTCTCGATCGACGAAAGCTGCGGCAAGTGCGCGCCATGCCGTATCGGCGGCACGCAGATGCTGCGTACGATCGACAAGATCGCCGAGCGTAAGGGTACGGCCGCGGACATCGCCAAGATCAAGCGCATCGCCCTGACTATGCAGCGCGGTTCGTTGTGCGCGTTGGGCCAGACCACGCCGAATCCGGTGCTGTCAGCCTTGCGCTACTTCGAGTCCGAGTGGACCGAACGTCTCCTGCCCGCGGTCAAGAAATAACCCTCAGCGAATACGAAGGAACCGACCATGACGGTCAAGGCCATCATCAACGGACTCCCGGTCGAAGTCGCCGAGGGCACCTCCATTCTTGAAGCGGCACGCAAAGTGTCGGTCAAGATCCCGGCGCTGTGCAAGCACCCGGATCTCGACCACACTGCGGCGTGCGGCATCTGCATCGTGCGCATCAAAGCGACCGGGCGAACCCTGCGTGCCTGCTGCACGCCGCTGGAAAACGGCATGGACGTGGTCACCCACGATCCCGAGATCGTCACTGTGCGGCGTGGCATCGTCGAGATGATCATGTCAAAGCATCCTAACGAGTGCGTGACCTGCGCCCGCAGCCAGAATTGCGAACTGCAGACGATGTGTGCGGACTTCAATATCAACACCACCGATCTCGACAATCTGGTGCCGAACATCCCGTTGGATGACAGCACCAAAGCGATCACCCTCGATGCGCGCAAGTGCATCTCGTGCGGCCGCTGCATCCAGGTCTGCCAAGAGAACCAGAATGTCTGGGCCCTGACTTTCATGGAGCGCGGCATCTCGACCCGCATCGCCCCGGCCGGCGACATCAGCCTGGCGGAAAGCCCGTGCGTCAAGTGCGGTCAGTGCAGCGCGCACTGCCCGACCGGCGCGATCGTCGAGTATGACGAGGGCCCGGCGGTGTGGGACAAGCTCGCTGATCCTGAGTTGCACTGCGTGGTGCAGATCGCCCCGGCAGTGCGCGTCGCCATCGGCGAGGCGTTCGGCTTCAAGCCGGGCACCAACCTGACCGGCAAGATCTATGCGGCCCTGCGTCGCATGGGATTCAAGGCGATCTTCGACACCAACTTCGGCGCTGACCTGACTATTCTCGAAGAGGGTTCGGAGTTCGTCGAACGTTTCGCCCACGGCAAGGGCGTGCTACCGCTGATCACCAGTTGCTGCCCGGCCTGGGTCGACTTCATGGAGAAGTACCACAGCGACATGATCCCGCACTTCTCGTCGTGCAAATCCCCGCACGAGATGGTCGGCGCGCTCTCCAAGACGTACTACGCTGAAAAAATCAAGATCGACGCTAAGAAGATCTATATGGTCTCGGTCATGCCTTGCACGGCCAAGAAGTACGAAATACAGCGCAGCGATGACATGAAGTCATCCGGCTACCAGGATGTCGACGTGTCGATCACCACGCGCGAACTCGCGCGCATGATCAAGCAGGCCGGCATCGACATGCAGGCCATCCCCGAAGAGCAGCCGGACCACTTGCTTGGCGCCTATTCAGGCGCAGGTACTATCTTCGGCGCTACCGGCGGCGTGATGGAAGCAGCGATCCGCACGGCGCTGAAACTAGTCACCGGCCAGAACCCGCCGCGGGCAGAGTTTGAGGTCACCCGCGGGCTCAAGGGCGTCAAGGAAGGCGTCCTCGAAGTTGCCGGCAAGCAGGTGAAGATCGCGGTTGCGCATGGACTCGGCAACGTCGAGTACGTGATCAACAAGGTGCGCGAGGCCAAGTTGAAGGGCGAGCCACCTCCGTGGGACTTCATTGAAGTGATGGCCTGCCCCGGTGGCTGTGTCGGTGGCGGCGGCCAGCCCTACGGCGTGACTGACGAACTGCGTATCGCCCGCGCCAAGGGACTGTACCAGGAGGATCAGGCGGGCATGTGGCGCTGCAGTCACGACAACCCCTACATCCAGAAGCTCTACGACGAGTTCCTTGGCAAGCCGCTGTCGGAGAAGAGCCACCACCTGCTCCACACGCACTATACGGCGCGTCCGCTGTATCAGCGGTAGCAGGGACCGCCGTCCGGGGTCTGGGATCCGGATTCCGGAACGGCAGTACACGATAGGCCAGCGCGATCCGCGTTGGCCTTCGTCGTCGAGTTGCTACATGGAACATACCAGTGTCCGGACCCCGGATCCTGGGAGCCCGGACCCCAGACCAGGAACAGCCCATGCCCATCATTCTTGTCGCACCCGCCGGCCGCAATGTCGGACTCACCTCGGTCTGCCTCGGTCTGGTGCATGCGTTCGAACGGCGTGGGGTTCGAGTGGCCTTCGCCAAACCGATCGCCCAACCTGCGGACGGCACAGCCGACCGTTCACGGGCCCTGGTATCGGCTGGTACCCATCTGCTGCCGCCTGAGCCGATCGCCCGGGTGGTTGCCGACGAGATGCTGGGCGACAAGCGCGACCAGGATCTTATGGAGATGGTCGTTGGCCTGTGCCAGAAGGCTGCGGCAGCAGGTGGTGGTTCCGATGTGCTGGTAGTCGAGGGCATGGTGCCGGATGCAGGCATGGTCCACGCCACGCGGGTCAACAGCCTGATGGCCAAGGCACTTGATGCCGAATTGGTGCTGGTGTGTGCGCCCGGCGGACTGCCGCCTGCGACCGTGCTCGAAGGCGTGCATATCGCGGCCAATGGTTTTGGCCTGGACCGGCCGGCTGCGGTGGTAATCAATCGAGTCGGCGACACCGGCCGCGGCCTACTGCACGAGCCACACCGCGAAGATGAGGCTGAGGATCTGGCACCGGTGCGCGCCCGCTACCGCGAGCTTGCCACCGCGGAAGGCCTGAAGCTGGTCGGCTTCGTCCCCGCTGACGAGGAACTCGCCCTGCCGCGCATCGCTGACATAGCCGATGCGATCGGAGCCTCGTTCCTCTCGATCGGCGATGCCAGCCGGCGCGTCCGTCATGTCGCCCTGTGCGGCATGACGGTGCCATTCGCTCTCGATCTGTTCCGGCCCGAGACCCTGGTGGTCGTGCCTGCCGGCCGTGATGACATCGTGATGGCAGCTAGTCTGGCAGCGATCGACGGGGTCAAACTTGCCGGCCTGCTGCTGTCGGGCAGCAGCGATCCGGACGCCCGCATCCTGAAGCTGTGCCGCCCGGCCCTGGGAACCGATTTGCCGGTGCTGCGAGTCCCTGACGGGGCCTTCGATACCGCACTGGCGATCGGCCGGGCGAATCTGGAAATTCCGGTTGATGATCGCGAACGCCTGCAAGCAACCATGTCGACGGTCGCGAATGCCCTGGATCAGGACTGGCTCGACCACCTTGCCGGAGCCAAGCGCGAGCGCCGGCTGTCGCCGCCGGCCTTCCGTTACGCCCTAATCGAGCGCGCCCGTGCCGCGAAGAAGCGCATCGTGCTGCCCGAAGGCACCGAGCCGCGCACGCTGAAGGCGGCAGCGATCTGCCACGAGAAGGGCATCGCCCGCTGCGTGCTGCTGGGCGTGCCTGACGAGGTGCGCGACGCCGCGATCAAAGCCGGAGTCAAGCTGCCTGCCTCGGTCGAGATCATCGACCATCGTTCGCTACTCGACGAGTTCATCCCGGTACTTTGCGAGATGCGCAAGAAAAAGGGACTGACGCCCGATCAGGCGCGCGAAGCCCTCTCGGATACGATCATGCCCGGCACCCTGATGGTCAAACTGGGCAAGGCCGACGGTCTGGTCTCCGGCGCGGTGCATACCACCGCCCACACCATAAGCCCGGCTTTGCAGATCATCAAGTGCGCTCCGGGCATGGCGCTGGCCTCGTCGTGTTTCTTCATGTGCCTGCCCGATCAGGTGGTGGTCTTCGCCGACTGCGCGGTTAATCCCGATCCCAACGCCGAGCAGCTTGCCGACATCGCAATCCAGTCGGCCGACAGCGCCATCGCCTTCGGCATCCCCGCGCGCGTCGCCATGCTCTCCTACAGCACCGGCACGTCGGGCGGCGGGGCTGATGTCGAGAAGGTCATCCAGGCTACGAAGATCGCCCAGGAGCGTCGCCCGGACCTGCTGATCGATGGGCCGCTGCAGTATGATGCGGCAGTCATGGCCGATGTCGCCAAGTCCAAGGCACCGACGTCGAAGGTCGCCGGCCAGGCGACAGTGTTCATCTTCCCCGATCTCAATACCGGCAATGTCAGCTACAAGGCGGTGCAACGCAGCGCCAACGCCGTCGCCATCGGTCCGATGATGCAGGGCCTCGACATGCCGGTGAACGATCTGTCGCGTGGGTGTCTGGTCGACGACATCGTCTACACCATCGCCCTGACCGCGATCCAGGCCGAGCAGACGGCTGCCCGCCGTCTGCAGAAGGCGAAGGCCTGATCACTCGCTGCATGCAGCGGGTTCTTCCTGACGCATGGTTCGGCAGTTCGTGGATTGCCCCCTGGTATGGTCGACCTGCGGCAATATCGTAATCCCATGCGAGGAGACTGACATGCGGACCGTCGCGGCAGATATGGATGACGCGATGCTGCGCGCCTGGTTGACGGAAGAAGACCCGCGCCAGTTAGAGCGGCTCTATGCTGCTGCAGACGCCGTGCGCTCGGCGACGGTTGGCCCCGAAGTGCATCTGCGCGGCCTGATTGAGATCAGCAACACCTGCAATCGGGCCTGTTCGTACTGCGGCATCAGCGTCCATAATACCAACGTCAAACGCTATCGCATGGGTCGCGAGGAAATCCTCGATTGTGCCCGGCGCGCCCAGGAATTGGGTTACGGCACCGTGGTGATGCAGGCCGGCGAGGACCCGCAGCTGACCCGGGAACTGATCGCCGGCATCGTCCGCACGATCAAGCAGGAGACCGGTCTTGCGGTCACGCTCAGCCTGGGCGAGCGCAGCCGTGCCGACCTGATCGCCTGGAAAGAGGCCGGTGCCGACCGCTATCTGCTGCGCTTCGAGAGTTCAAACCCACGGCTCTATGCCCGCATCCATCCGGCAGCACATGGGCATCCGGCCATCGATCCTGGCGACGAGGTCCCACGACTGGGCATGCTGCGTCAGCTGCAGGAACTTGGCTATCAGGCTGGCACCGGCGTGATGGTCGGCATCCCTGGGCAGACCTGGGATGATCTGGTCGCAGATCTGCGTACGTTCCAGCGGCTCGACATCGAGATGATCGGCATAGGTCCGTACATACCGCATCCGTCAACACCGTTGGCCCACGATTTCGACGGGGCGGCCGAATATGGCGATCAGGTGCCTAACACCGTCCTGGTGGCGCTGAAGATGGTCGCACTGGCCCGGCTGCTCGTTCCTGATGCGAACATCCCGGCGACGACCGCGGTGGCGACGCTCAACAAGGACACGGGTCGCGAGGATGCCCTGAAAGCGGGCGCCAATGTGGTCATGCCCAACCTCACACCGCCCGCTTATCGCGCATTGTATGAAATCTATCCCGACAAGGCCTGCGTGAACGAGACCGCCGAGCAATGTCATTCATGTCTCGCAGCGCGCATCGAGAGTGTCGGTCGTTGCATAGGAGCTGGCCCCGGGGCCGCTCCCAAGACGCACCGACGTACCGCATAGTAGGCTCACACCATGACGAAGCTTCCTGCTCTGATCCCGTCCCCGACCGCCGAGGACTTCATCGACGACGCCGCCATCGAGGCGACGTTGGCACGGGCGCGCAACGCTGACCCGACCTGGGTGCGTGAGATCATCGCCAAGTCGCTGAGCAAGACGCCGCTCGCCCCCGAAGAGACCGCGGTGCTGCTCGGTTGCGAGGACAAGGGGCTGCAGGAGGAGATGTTCGCCGCTGCGCGTACGCTCAAGGAAACGGTCTACGGCAATCGCATTGTGCTGTTCGCGCCGCTGTACATTGGCAACCGCTGCGTGAACGATTGCACCTACTGCGGCTTCCGTTCGTCGAACGAGGGCGCCATCCGCCGCGAATTGGAGCGCGAGGCGGTGATCAAGCAGGTCTCGGCGTTAGAGCGTAAAGGTCACAAGCGGCTCATCGTGGTGTTCGGCGAACATCCCGACTACGACGCCCAGTTCATGGCTGACAGTGTGCGCGCGGTCTATGCGGCCGGCGACATCCGCCGGGTCAACGTGAACGCGGCGCCGCTCGACATCGAGGGCTACAAGATCATCAAGCAGGCCGGCATCGGCACATTCCAGATTTTCCAGGAAACCTACCACCACGCGACCTACGCCCAGGTGCACAACCCGAAGACGCGCAAGGGCGACTACCTGTGGCGTCTCGATGGTTTGTCGCGCGCCTTTGATGCGGGCATCGACGACCTCGGCATCGGCGCACTGTTCGGATTGTATGACTGGAAGTTTGAAGTGATGGGGCTGGTGCACCATGCCGCCTACTTCATGCGCCGTCACGGCGTCGGCCCGCACACCATCAGCTTCCCGCGCCTCAAGCCGGCGCAGGGGGTCAACTTCGATCCGAAGTGGCTGGTCTCCGATCCTGACTATCTGCGCCTAGTCGCCATCCTCCGCCTGTCGGTGCCGTACACCGGCATGATCTGCACCGCGCGCGAGCCGGCCCATATCCGTGACACCGTGCTGTCCTTCGGCATCAGCCAGATCGACGCTGGCACCAACATTGATCTCGGCGGCTATTCCGAACAGGGCGACGCCACGGTGGTCGAACAGAAACTTGAGAATGCGCAGTTCGAACTCGGCGACACGCGCAGCCTCGACGAGATGGTGGTCAAGCTGGTCGAGAAGGGCTACATCCCCTCGTTCTGCACCTCGTGCTATCGCACCGGTCGCACCGGCGAGGTGTTTATGGAGTATGCCATCCCCGGTTTTATCCAGAAGTTGTGCACGCCTAACGCTCTGACCACCTTCCAGGAATACCTCTGCGATCACGCCAGCCCGGCGGTGCGCGCCGATGGCGAACGCATGATCGCCCAAGAGGTTGGCAAGATCGCCGATGCCGGCGTGCAGAAGATGGTCAGTGAACGTCTGGTGCTGATCCGCGACCACGGTAAACGGGACCTCTACGTATGACCGACGCGATGCGTGTAGAGCATGATCTGCTTGGCGAGGTCGCCGTCCCGGCGGACTCGTTGAAGGGCATCCATGCCGCTCGCGCCGCTGCGAATTTCGATTTGGCCGGACGTCCGGTCCATCCTGAGTTGATGCGGTCGATGGGCGCGGTGAAGCTCGCCGCAGTGCGGGCGGCCCACCATGCTGGGACCCTCGACGCGGTACGCCTGGAAGCGATCAGCCAGGCGGCGAGCGAAGTCATCGAAGGTCGTTGGGACGCCGCATTGCAGACCGACGCCTTGCAGGGTGGCGCTGGCACTTCGACCAATATGGTGGTTAACGAACTGATCGCCAACCGCGCCTGCCAATTGATGGGTGGGCAGCCGGGTGACCGCTCTCTGGTCAGTCCGCACGACCACATCAACATCCATCAGTCGACTAACGATGCCGTGCCGACCGCGATCCGCATCGCGGCCATTCGTGGCGTGCGCGCCCTGGAAGACGCCGTGGTGCGGCTGCAGGAATCCTGCCAGGCCCGCGAACGTGACTTCAATGGCGTAGTCTGTCTCGGCCGCACCGAGATGATGGACGCGGTGTTGATGACCATGGGCCGCCGTTTCGGCGCCTGGGCCGACGCCCTCGGTCGCGACCGCTGGCGGATCAGCAAGTGCGAAGAGCGCCTGCGCGTCGTCAACCTGGGTGGAACCGCTATTGGCACAGCGCTGGGCGCACCGCGCGCCTATGTCTTCAAGGTGACCGATGAGCTGCGTACCATTACCGGCTTGCCGTTGGCCCGTGCCGAGAACCTCATCGATGGCACCGCCAATACGGATGCCTTCGCTGAGGTCGCCGGCATTGTCGGTGCGCTCGCTGTCACCCTGGTGAAGATGAGCGACGATCTACGCCTGCTCGCCAGCGGTCCGCAGGGGGGCACTGGCGAACTGATCCTGCCTGCGCGGCAGGAGGGCAGCTCGATCATGCCCGGCAAGATCAATCCGGTCATTCCCGAATCGGTGGTCCAGGCCGGTCTGGCGTGGATGGGCGACCA